>Ga0181521_10002049_pt1 | contig 24438 bp, 21 predicted proteins | sample PEATcosm2014_Bin_32_FD_119764 | JGI IMG/M metagenome (GOLD analysis project Ga0181521, IMG submission 119764) | Peatland microbial communities from MTU Mesocosm Facility, Houghton, MI, USA - PEATcosm2014_Bin02_60_metaG | ecosystem: Environmental > Terrestrial > Soil > Wetlands > Peat | place...
GGCCCCTCGTTCGGCGAGACACCCGTGATGGTCGTCGTTTCGAGCTTGGTGCCGTATGCAAAGCACACCTGAGCGGCCAGTCCGGGGAGGTAGTTGCCGGGATAGGCGACCAGGGGCGTCCCCAACCCGCTTGCCATGTCGTAACCCGGCGTCGCCGGGTAGAGATCTCCCGAGTAGCCCGAAGGCGGGTAGACGTTGTTCCCATTCGTCACGTCGTAGATCGCGTCGGAGTAGTGGCCGCTGTCAGCAATGGAGTACAGACTCCGAAACAGCGTCCCCGTGGCGTCCTTTGAGCCGTAGTCGGCGCAGAACGGCGAAGAGTCCACAAGGGCGGCGGCGGCGGCCCACAGCGGTGCGCCGGCGCTCGTACCCCCTTCACCTGCCTGCCAGGACCCGTTCCAGTAGGTGACGTACCCGGTTTCCGGATCGGCGTCGGCCGAGACGTCGGGTACTTCGCGCTCCCAGCCCGTTGTGCACTCGTTCGGGTCGGGCACCGAGTAGGGACCGATGATCCCCGTGACGCCTGACTGGTCCTGGTAGGCGGGCATGCACCATACGGCGGACGCCCCGCCTCCGCCGGCCCCAGTCGAGTCATTCCAGACTGTCTGGGAGTCGGTGCCGATCGACGTGCCACCGACCCCGATCACGTAGGGCTGGCTGGCGGGATCGTCGACGGAGAGTGAGAACTCGTTGCGCGATCCCGAATCGGAAAAGCAGTCGGTCGAGCCGTAGTCTCCTGCAGCGGCGAAAACCGTCTGGCCCTGCGTGGCGGCCTGGCTGAAGAGGCTCTGTTCTGAACTGATCAGTGACGAGTCGGCGTCCAGTTCGCAGGACCCCCAGGAGGTCGAGACGACCTGATCTGTGTCGTCGTTCACGATGGCCGAGTAGAGGTCGTACACGTACTGGCCCCCGTCCCCCTCAGCCGACTCGTCCCATTCCGGCGCCTGGTAGACGTCGATCGTCGCACGAGGGGCAAGGCCGATGGCGTCCTCGATGTCGAGAGCCGACTCGCCGCCGCCGTCGCCAGAACCGGCGCCGCCGTCGACCGGGATGTAGTTCACGGTGGCTTTCGTCCCAAAGCACGCCTGGTAGGCATCGATGTCGGTCCGCAAGTCCGGCTCGAACTCGACGAGGGCGATGTTGACGCCCTGGCCGAAGTCGCCGAGGGAGTAGAGGGGCGTCATGCCGTAGTAGGACGCCAACCGGTCGGCCGTGTAGCTCCCGTCAATGTTGGCTGCGTTGGTGGCTGGCGCGCACGGCATCGGACCTGCCGTCGCCTGATGAGCTTCTCCTGAAGAAGCAGGGGCGGATCGTGCGACACGCGAACGCGAAAGCAGGCTCTGGGGTTGATAGAGATCGCTCAGGCCGATGACCCCCTGGATGTCCGGCGCCACGGCGGCCGAGACGCTCGGCGGCGACAGGGTCGTGAACGCGGCGCGCCCGCTCGGCAGCCGGTAGCTCGCGAGACTCACGTGAAAGGCGCGGTCGAGTACCGAGGCCGGGGCCGTCACCGGGATCGAGAGCCGGTCCGAGGTCACCTGTCCAGGGTGGAGCCCGTCGGAGCGGAGCACTGCGTCGACTGCAGTCACTTCCGATGGCGGCGGCCCGAAGACCTGACCGAACTGTCCCCGGCGGAGGAAGTGGTGGAAGTTCACCGAGCGCCGGTCGGACAGAGAGGCGATGAAGGAGGTCACGGCCGACGGGTCCGGCAGTTTCAGCGTGACGTCGATGTGAAGCTCCACCGAGGGCGACAGCGGCCCGAGCGCAACCGAGTGCGCTGGAGGCGGAGGACTCGCGCTCGCCCGCAACACGGTGACTGCGGACGGGAGAGGCGACTGTGCCCGCGAGGGGGCTGACCAGACCACAGTCGACGAAGAGGCGACGAGCACGCCCGCGAACAAAGCCGCAGACCGGTGTTTCATCACGTTCCCCCCGGTTTCTCACGGTGCCTATGCAACCTTAGGCGAGAGCTCGGCCCGAATCGGCCCGGGTCTCATGGAGACCCTGAGATGTCTTCGCCCACTGGACGCCGTCAAGGTTGACAAGCTGGAGCGCTCTTGTCGGTGAGCACCTATCGTTGTTCTGACCCTGACGAGCTCGCGCCTGGAGACGATCGTGCCGCGGAATCTCTCTTCTGTCGGTGTCTACTGTGCGTCGAGCTCTGGGGTCGATCCAGAATTTGCCGAAGCGGCCGAGTCATTGGGGCGTCTGTTGGCCCGTCGTGAAATCCGGCTGATCTACGGAGGCGGGCGCGTCGGGCTGATGGGCGTGCTCGCCGACGCAGCGCTGGCTGAGGGCGGCGACGTGCACGGAGTGATAACGCGAGCACTCGAGGAGAAGGAGGTCGCCCACCTGGGCCTGACTACGCTCCAGGTCGTCACGACGATGCACGAGCGCAAGGCGGCGATGGCCGACCAGTCCGACGCCTTCATCATGCTGCCGGGCGGATTCGGGACCCTGGACGAGTTCTTCGAAGTGCTTTCGTGGTCCCAGCTCGGCATTCACTCCAAGCCCTGCGGCGTCCTCAACGTCGCTGGTTTCTTCGACCCGCTGTTCGAGCTGTTCGAGCTGGCCACCCGACAGCGCTTCCTTCGCCCCGAGCACCGCGACATGGTCTTGATCGATCCCGACCCCGTGTCGATGCTCGACCGGCTTGGTTCGTGGACTCCGGTGACCGTCGACAAGTGGCTCGACCGCGGCCAGCTCCGACGCCGAACCTGAGCTCGCCATGTCAGGCGAGGTACGGCGGCCATCAACTCGCAGCCGTCGTCGTGGCCCCGCTTGATCGTGGAGCGAGTTGCGGCCGGAGACTTGCGCAGGCGGCGAGCGCGGTGTTGACAGACGGCTTCCTCGTGTCGAGCGTGGTCTGGGTCGTGTCGCCGGAGGAAGACCGGCCGGGCATGGACACGCCGTGGGTCTTCAGGCAGTCGCGGTACGCGCGGGCCGCCGAGCTCGAGAAGCCACCGCCCGGCCTGGAGCCGAACCCTCCGCTGGGGCGCAAGCTCGCACACGCGGCGGACGCCTTGCGGAACGCCGTCGAAGCGAAACCCCTGCCCGAACCGAAACAACCGCCGGGTGCTTCAACCCGGCACGGGCCTCCCGGAGGTGCTGGAATACACCTCATGCTCCTCAAGATCGCGGGGCGATGAGCACGCAACGGCTGCTGTCATGACCGGGGATCGACCGGCCGGTCCTCGCCATGAGGCCGGGGGTCTGGACGAGGCCGCGGCAGGATTGCGGGAGGTCCTTCGCCTGACCCGCGCGCTCGGCAGGATCTCCGGCGAAGCCGAGCTGTTCGATCTGGTCAACACCACCGCGCGCCACATGCTCGATTGCGGCGTTTGCGCGATCGCGATCAGAGGCGACGACGGTGCTTTTCGGTACTCGGCGACATCGGGGTTGAGTGTGGAGGAGGACCGCGCGCTTCGCAGCCGCGTGCTCAGCGCGTCAGGCTTCGAGGCGCTGCGAGACGCTTCGGTGGCCATTGGTGCCGTTTGCTGGGTCCCACCAGGACATCCTGTGCACGATCGGCCCGACGTGATTGCCGCCACGCTCCCGGCTGGCACATCGCTCACGCCGGGTACCCGGCAGCCTGGCCCGCTGTTGTTCGCGCCTTTGATCAGCGCGGACGGCGAGCCGTGCGGGCTGCTGCATCCGGCTGATCCGCTGAACGGCGACTTGTCCGCGCCACGACGGGGCCTCTTGCTCGAGACTCTGGCCGAGCTCACTGTCGTTGGCCTCGAGATAGTTCGTGGCCGAGCCGTGGAGCGTGCCGCGGTCGCGGTGGCGGAGGCGCAGCGCCGCCAACTCGCGGACCTCCTGGCTGCGAGCGCGCAGGTCCGCGGTTACTACTCGTTGGACGAAGTGCTGAGCGAGATCGCGCGGGCGGTGACGACTGCGGGAGGCTTCGGTCGCGCGGCGATCTACCTGCGGATGCCCGACGACGTTCTCGAGGTCGGCGCGACCTTCGGGCTCACCGAGTCCGAAACCAGACAGCTGCGGGCGAGCAGAGTGACCCTTGAGGAGTTCGCTCCGATCATGCAGCCGGAGATGCTGCTGAGTCGCTCGTACTTCTTCGACCACCGCAGGTTCAGGATGCCGCCGGAGCTCGAGGACAAGTTGAACACGCCAACCGTCGACGAAGAGCGGGCAGATGGCCGATGGCACCAGGACGACATGCTGACGGTGCAGATCACAGACACCGACGGTCAGGTGCTCGGTCTCATCTCAGTTGACGAGCCAGTGAACGGGCTGCTCCCCGACAGCGCCCACGTTCAGGCCATCGAGTTCTTCGCCGACCAGTGCGCCGTGGCTGTCGCCCACGCGCGCAGTTACGAACAAGTGAGGACCGAGGCGTTGACCGACCCGTTGACCGGGCTCGCGAACCGGCGCGCGCTCGACGACGCCGTGGTCCGCGCCATCGGCCGTGCGCGCCGCGATGCCGCATTGTGCGCCGTGCTGTTCATCGACATCGACCATTTCAAGGACATCAACGACGCGTTCGGTCACGCCGCGGGCGATGCGGTGCTACAGCGCGTGGGGCGGGGACTTCGGGATCGTCTCCGGCGGCGTGACCTGCTGGCTCGCTACGGAGGCGAGGAATTCGTCGCACTCCTTCCTGACACGGACCTCCAGGCGGCGTTGCAGGTCGCCGAGGTCCTCCGGAGCCGCATCGCGACGCTTGACTTGAACTCGTTGACGGGCGGGTTGCCGGTGCGCGTCTCGATCGGCGTGGCACAGCTCTCCGAGGAGCTCATGGGCGAGGGGTCATTGGTCTCCGCCGCCGACGCCGCGATGTACGAGGCCAAGCGCCAGGGGCGAAATCGAGTCGTCGTCTTTCCCTGACTCGAATGGAGACCGGGCACAGGCTCGAATCCCGAGCGGGCCTGTGACCTAGCGTTCCTCTTGACTATTACGTGTCGTGATATATCATGGAGCGACATGTACGGTCGCCGGCTCTTTCCGAAACCTGATCCTTCCCTCCTCGTCCTGTCCTCCCTCGCAGGCGGCGCGAAGCACGGATACGCGCTGATGAAGGACGTCGAGGACTTCTCAGGCGTGACGATCGGCCCAGGGACGGTGTTCGGATGTCTCGCCCGTCTCGAGGAACGGGGCCTCGTCGAGGCGCTCGAACCGGAGGACCGGCGCCACCCCTACCGGCTGACTGCCGCGGGCGCGACCGCGCTCGAAGCGCAGGTTTCCGAGCTCGAGCGTGTGACCTCGGCTGGTTCGACGCGGCTCGAAGCGACGAGGCGCCGCCTGTCCGAAGGCCCAGCGGGAGCCCCGGCGTGACCGGCTTGCCGCTTGCCGCCCGGTGCGCTCTGGCTGCCTACCCAGGCTGGTGGCGCGAACGTTACCGCGAGGACCAAGAGAGGTTCCTCGAGGATCTCGTCCACGACGGCCGGCCCCTGCGTCGAGCCGTCGTGAACCTCGCCGCCGGCGCGGTGCGGGTCAGGCTGCGCCCCGCAGGGATGCCGCAAACTGTCGGGGCTTGGCGGGATCGCACGCGTGCCTCGATCGCTTGGGCGACGGTTCCGGCCCTGGCCGTCCTCCTGCTCACCGTGGCGATCGAGCAGCACTCGTTCAGGTATTCCATGTGGGCGGGACCCCATACAGCCTTGAGCCCAGGTGGACGCGTCGCGGCCGACGCGATGACGGGCATCCAATGGGCAAGCGTTGTCATCCTCCTGCTCCTTCTCACAGGGTGGGGACTGGTCGGACGCTTGGCCGACCGCGCACCGAGGGGACGGGCAGGCCGGCGGTGGCTGCTGCTCACAACTGCCCCGCTGGCAGCCGGTGTCGTCGAGATCGGGCTGAACCTCCTGCGGATCAGGCTCATGCCCACCGTCACCGTCATCGGCGGCTTGGCCAGCGGCTCGACGACGGTCGCTCACGGCGGCCACCCGCTGGCCGCTTCAGTCGTCTCGGTCGCTTGGGACGTGGTCGGGGTCGCGGGGCTGCTCAGCATCTTCTGCGTGGTGCTCGCGGCCCGCAACGCGGATCTGCACGTGAGCGACCTCCGCGGGGGCGTGTGGCTTGCGCAGCTCACGGCCATCGTCTTGTTCATCGTGGCGGTCGCGGTGATTGCGTGGGGCATCGGTGTCACACACCAACCGCCGATCCCGCGAGCAGACCTGATCGGTTCCGGTCCCGGCATTCATCCCTGGATCTCGATGCAGACCTCGATCGCCGCCGAGTGGCCGCTCATCTCGGCCTGCCTCGTGGCAATCTCGATCGTCACCGCCTGGGCTGCGCTCAGCGCCCGGCGGAGCTACACGGCGGCCCGGGAGCTCCTCCTGATCGATGCCTGACCGGGTCGGCGGACATTCACAACGCCCTACGATCACGGCCATGACCGTTCCGGTCGGGCTCGAGCAGCTGCGTTCTGAGGCGGCCAAGTACGGGGACACTCCGTACCTGCTGACCGTGTCGGACGACGGTCGTCCGCACGCGGTTTCGGTGCGTGTCGCCTGGGATCACGGCGATCTCAAGTTGTCCGGCGGCGTCCGATCGCGCTCGAACGCGTCGACGCGTCCGCACGTCACATTGCTGTGGCCGGCGATCGAGGACGGGGGCTTCAGCCTCATCCTCGACGGCACGGCGAGTGTTTCCGGCGAGCAGATTGCGGTACGGCCGGTCTCTGCCGTGCTGCACCGCTCGCTTGCAGCGAGCCCTGAGCGCGCGGCCGGCTCGGAGTGCAGGCCGGTCCTGAGTCCCGAGCCGGGCATCTAGCCGAGTACCAGGCGGGGCTTTGGTCGGGCCGGTCGGGCGCGTGGGGCGACCGAAGACCTCGGGCCTGAGCTCAGGGCGCGGATGCGAGCACGTGTGCGACCGCTGCGGTGAGACGCCGAGCTGTCGCGAGGTCCAGCATCTCGTTCGGGCCATGGGCGTTGCTCTCAGGCCCGAGCACGCCAGTGATGAGGAACTGGGCGTCCTCGAACCGCGACGCGAGCTCGGCCAGAAACGGGATCGTCCCACCCTCGCTCATCGCTCCCGCCCGCCGTCCGAACAACGCCTCCGACGCCTCGTCGGTGGCCCGAGCCAGCCACTCCGCCTGCGGAGGTGCGTCGAAACCCCTCGCCGCGCTCGTCAGGTCCACCTTCACCCTTGCCCCTTGCGGTGGGTCCTCCGACAGGGTACGGACCACGGCTTCGCCGGCCCGGTCGGGGTCCAGAGGCGGAGGCAGGCGAAGCGAGAGCTTCGCGGTCGTGAAGGGTCGCAGCACGTTGCCGCCGTCGCTCACTGAAGGCACGCCGTCGATCCCGATGACAGCCAGCGAGGGCATCCAGGTGACACGAAGGAGCCGGTCGGCGGCAGTCTGGCCGGACAACACGAGTGAGGGAACGGTCGGGAAGTCGCCGACGGCGGCATCCCCGAGCTCGGCGGCCATCGTCTCGGCCGCCGCCCGACACCGGGCCGGCGGCTCGGCGTGACACTCCGGAACGAGGATGTCGCCCGTCGCCTCGTCCTCGATGCGGGAAAGCAGCTGGCGAAGCAGGCGGAACGACGAGGGCACGACACCGCCCGCCATCCCACTGTGAACTCCCTCGGAGAGCACCTCGACGCTGATGGAGACCACGAGCGAGCCACGGAGCGAGATCGTGTTCCAGAGCCGGTCGTAGGTGGCGCATCCAGAGTCCAGGCAGATGACCAGCCCGGGGCCTGATCCGGCAATGCGAGCCTTCACCTCGTCGAGGTACGGGCCTAGATGCGGGCTCCCGCTCTCTTCGCTCGATTCGATGAGGACGACACACCGGCCGTGTGGCGTACCGGTGGCCGCGAGGGCCTCGAGCGCGCCGATGGCAGCGAAGATTGAGTATCCGTCATCGGCGGTTCCCCTGCCATAGAGGCGGTCGCCTTCGCGCACCGCGACGAACGGGTCAAGTCCCTCCCTCCAGCTCCCGAGGGGCGGCTGCTTGTCGAGGTGGCCGTACAGCAAGGTGACCAGCCGCGTCCCGGCGCCGGGCGTGGCCGGCACGTCCGCGATGATGACGGGAGTCAAGCCCTCGCGCTCGACAAGCTCTACGGCGCAGCCCGGCAGCGGACGCGAAGCCGCCCACGCCGAGAGCAGCCGGGCAGCGCGTCCGATCTCACCGTTGTCCGCCCAGAAGGGGTCGAAGTCAGGCGAGAGGCAACCGATGGCGACGTAGGAGGAGAGGACGTCCATGACCTCGCCGTCCCAGATCTCCGCGACCTGGCTTTCGAGCGTTCTGAGATGGGTGGGACGGAAATTCACGGCCTGGCTCCCTGGGACTCGGAAAGTGCTGGCGAAGTCTTCCAAGAGGTGGACAATAGGTCCATGAACCGTCGTCCGTTGTCGGCCATCGTGCTGGCCGCGGGTGAAGGTACCCGGATGCGCTCGGGTACTCCCAAGCCTCTGCACCGGCTGTGCGGGCGTCCGATGGTTCTGTACGTCCTCGATGCGCTCGGCGAGCTGGCCGTGGAACGGGTCGTGGTCGTCGTCGGCCACGGCGCGACCGAGGTCACAAAGACCATCCAGGCCGAAGCTCCCCGGCACCTCGCGATCGAGTTCGTCGAGCAGCCCGAACAGCGCGGCACCGGCGACGCGGTCGCAGTCGCTCTCACGGGTTTGTTCGGCTCCTATGGGGCCGCCGATTTCGACGAGGGCGACGTCATCGTGCTGCCCGGCGACACGCCCCTTGTGCTGGGGGCGACGCTCGCGTCGCTCGTCGAGGGCCATCGCGCCGGCGCGGGCGCGGCGACCCTGCTCACAGCCAGGCTGGCCAGACCGGACGGCTACTCGCGAATAGTCCGCGACAAGGACGGACGCGTGGCCCGCATCGTCGACGAGCATGACGCCACCGCGCACGAGCGCCAGATCGACGAGGTCGCCACGACCGTCTACTGCTTCCGCCATGGCGTCCTTGCTCCGGCGCTGCGCCGGCTGTCGCCCGACAACTCGCTCGGCGAGTACTACCTGACCGACACCGTCGCAGTCCTCCACGACGCCGGGTACGCGGTCACCACGGTCGTCGTCCCGGACCCGGCTGAGGCCATGGAGGTCAACGACAGGGCCCAGCTCGCTTCTGCCGAGGCGGAGTTGAGGACACGCATCAACAGACGGTGGATGCTCCGTGGCGTCACGATGTGGGATCCGGGCCAGACCTACCTTGACGCGTCCGTGCGCCTTGCAGCTGAGGTCACGCTGCTCCCCGGTGTGATCCTGGAGGGCCGGACGACGGTCGGCGGCGGGGCCGTGCTCGGACCTTCGGTTCATCTCGTCGACTGTGAGGTCGGCTCGGGGGCGGTGCTGAGCCACACGGTCGCTTCGCACGCGGTGATAGGCGAGCAATGCTCGGTCGGCCCTTACGTCGTGCTCGAGCGGGGGACACGATTGGCGAGCGGCGAGCGGCGCGGGCCGTTGTCCGCATCGGGGTCCGGCGCAACGAGCTGAGCGCGGGACACGTGTTCGGTCCTAGGCTCCCGCCGCGGGCTAGAGAGGGTTCAGATGGCATGCCCTGGGCACGCAAAGGAGGCCAGTCGATGGAGATGACGCCGAAACGGCGGCTGGAGCTGGTTACCGGCCGGTCCCACCCGGAGCTGGCGGAGGAGATCGCCTCTTGCCTGGGCGTCACCTTGAGCGAGACCAACATCCGTAGATTCGCCGACGGCGAGATCCACTGCCGTTTTGACGCGTCGATACGCGGTGCCGACATGTTCATTGTGCAGACCCACTCAGGACCGGTGAACGACTCCATCATGGAGCAGCTGATCATGGTCGACGCCGCCAAACGCGCCTCGGCGCATCGGATCACCGCGGTCTGTCCCTACTACGGGTACTCACGCCAGGACCGCAAGGCCACCGGCCGCGAGCCCATCACGGCCAAGCTGGTCGCGGACGTGCTGTCGGCGGCCGGAGTGGACCGGGTCGTGAGCGTGGACCTCCATTCGGGCCAGATCCAGGGCTTCTTCGACGTGCCGGTCGACCATCTCACGGCGGCCCCGGTGCTGCTGGACTACCTGCGCCGGCATGGCGCGGACGACCTCGTCGTCATCGCTCCTGACGCGGGCCGGGTGAAGGTCGCCGAGCGCTACAGCCAGTTGCTCAACACGGGTCTCGCGCTCGTGCACAAGAGGCACCCCCGCGGGTCCTTCAACGAGGTCGAAGCGATGGACGTGGTCGGCAACGTGAGGGGCAGGCCGTGCGTGATCATCGACGACCTGATCGACACCGGCGGCACCGTCTGCGCCGCTGCCTACCGACTCCTCGAGGCGGGCGCGACCGATGTGTGGGCGATGGCGACACATGCTTTGCTCTCCGATCCCGCGCTCGACCGGCTCAACGCCTCACCGATCAGCCGTGTGATCGTCACGAACACGCTCCCGCTGCCGGTCTACCGCCGGATTCCGAAGCTCGAGGTGCTCTCGATCGCCAAGATCGTCGCGGACGCCATCGACGCCGTGTTCGAAGACACTTCGGTGTCGGAGATCTTCGGCGGTCAGAACCTCCTCTGAGCTTTCGTGAGCGCCTTGCGGAGCGCCGCTGCGACGGGCCGGCCGAGCGGGCTCACACGATCGCCTACAATCGGAGTCCTGGAGCGCAAGAACGCGCCGCGGGTCTGGTCGCGTCCGTAGCTGCACCAGTCCGTCCTCTTCTCCGCAGGAGCGTCACATGGCCGAGATCACACTCAAGGTCGAGTCGGGTCGCCCGCTGGGCACGCGTCCGAGCGGACGGCTCCGCACCGCGGGGAAGATCCCCGGCGTGGTGTACGGGCACGGCATGGCTCCGCTACCGGTGGCGATCGGCGCCCGCGACCTGCGTGCCGCGCTGACGACCGAAGCGGGCCTCAACGCGCTGCTCAGCTTGAAGATCGGGAAGACGACGCACCTTGCGATCGCAAAGGAGCTTCAGCGCCACCCGGTGCGCCAGACCGTGACCCACGTCGACTTCCAGGTCGTGCGGCGCGACGAGATCGTCACGGCCGAGGTCCGCATCGCCCTGATCGGCGACTCCGAGGCCGTACACCGTGTCGAGGGCACCATCGACCAGGAGATGCTGAGCCTGCAGATCAAGGCCAAGCCCGGCGACGTCCCCGCCGTCATCGAGGTCGACATCTCCTCGCTCGAGGTGGGTGACTCCTTGCGGCTATCGGACATTCGGCTTCCCGAGGGAGTTACGAGCGATGTCGATCCCGAGGCCGCCGTCGCGATCGCGCACATGCCGCGCGCACTCGAGCCCGAGGTCGAGCCCGAGGTCGAGCCAGCCGAAGCGGCTGTTGGAGGCGAACCGCCAGCCGCTTCCGCCGAGGACTGAGAGCGGGCAAGCTGTTCCGAGGTATCCGTGCCGCTCGTTCCCGCGACCTGAACGGGGACCGAGAGCCCGTGCCGTCAGCCGACCTGCTCGCCGTCGGGCTCGGCAACCCGGGTCCCGAGTACGAGGGGACCCGCCACAACGCCGGCGCCGAGGCCGTGCGCCTTGTCGCGCGACGCCATACGGCAAGGTTGCGTGCAGAGCGGGGCTCCGGTGCCGAGACGGCCGTCGTCCGGATGGGTGGGAGGACTCTCGTCCTGGCGGTTCCCCAGACCTACGTGAACGATTCCGGCCTCGCAGTCAGGGTCCTCGTCCGGCGGTACCTGGGCTCTGAGGAGGCACAGGGTTCCGGCGAAGGGGGCCGCGGCCGCGGCCGCCTCGTCTTCGCGCCCGGATCGCTGGTCATCGTTCACGACGAGCTGGATCTCGATCCGGGCGTCGTCCGGGTCAAGCTCGGGGGAGGAACCGCCGGCCACAACGGGCTTCGCTCGATCCAGTCGCATCTCCGCCATCTCGAGTTCGCCCGGGTCCGCATCGGCGTCGGCAAGCCGCCGAGCCCGGCCGGCGGGGCTGATTATGTCCTGAAACGTGCCTCGCGTGCCGACCGGGCCCTGATCTCCGTCGCCGTCGAGGTGGCCGCCGATGCGGTCGAGTGTCTGCTCTCGGAGGGACCCGAAGTGGCGTTGAACCGGTTCAACACTCGGGCGTGAGCCAACCGCAGATGAGCTCACGCCCGCTTGGGGCCCTTCCCGGTCTGCTTGCCGGCGAGGATGCAATCGCCGATCTCCTCGGTGTCGAAGACGCCGTCGTCGCGGTTGGCGAGCCGGCACGGTCGGTCGTGCTGGCCGCCCTCGCCGAGCTGAGCACGTCGCCGACGGTGCTGGTCGCGACCGCGACTGCTCGAGAGGCCGAGCAGCTTGTGCACGATCTCGTGCCGTTTCTCGGCGCCGACGCCGTCGAGCTGCTACCGGCATGGGAGACGCTCCCGTTCGAGCGCGTGTCGCCCGCGACCGAGACCATGGGCCGCAGGCTCCGCGCGATGTGGCGCCTGCGCCACGGGTCGGCGGCCAGGCCCGCGTCCCGGCGGCACCCCGGTGCACAGCCCACAGCCTTCCTGGTCGTTGCTCCGATCCGCGCCCTGTTGCAAAGGCTCGGCCCCAAGGTCGAAGACGCCGAGCCGGTCGTGGTTCGCCAGGGTGCAGACCTGGATCCCGAAGACCTCGTGGCACGCCTGGTCCACGCGGGTTACCGGCGTGAGTACCAGGTCGAGGCGCGGGGAGAGCTTGCGGTCCGGGGCGGGATCGTCGATGTCTTCGGATCGACGGCGAACCATCCGATCCGGATCGACCTGTTCGGCGACGAGGTCGAGCGGCTGACGGCCTTTGAGATCGCCGGCCAGCGCTCGGTCGCCGATCTCGAGCAGGTCGAGCTCTTCGGCTGCCGCGAGATCGTGCTCACCAAGGACGTGCGCGAACGCGCTCGACTCCTGTCTGCTGACGCGCCCTTCGCCAGGGACAACTTCGCGAGGATCGCGAACGGGGAGCTCTTCGACGGCATGGAGTCATGGCTGCCGTGGCTCAGCGCGGAGGAACACCTCTTCACCGATCTCCTCGACGAGCGTTGCCGGGTTGTGCTCCTCGAGCCGCGGCGGCTGCGCGACCGGGCGGCCGAGCTCTTGGACGAGGAGGTGGCGCTCAGCGAGAGCCTGGCGACGACCTGGGGGCTCCAGGCCAGCGAAGCCACGACCGGCATGCCGAGGCTCCACCTCGGCTTCGACCGCCTCTTGCTGCACACGACCGCCAAGGTCGCGTCGCTGCTTGCTGTTGCCGAGAGCTCCCGCACGGTCACGCTTCAAGCCTCGGGCTGGCCGCCCCTGCTGGGCGACTCCGCCGGCCTGGCGCGTCGCCTCGGCGAGCTGGTTCGCGCCGGCAACCGGGTCGTGATCTGTGCCGACGGTCGTGGCAGTGCGGAGCGCATGGCGGCCGTGCTCGAAGGCGAGGGCCTCTCCTGTGGCCTCCTCCTCGACCAGCCACCGGCCGTTCGTGATGCCGAGATCCGCCGCCCGGGCCTCCACATCGTCGTCGCGCCCTTGGACCGCGGAGGCCTCATCCCCGGTTCGAAGCTCGCCATCGTCGCCGAGCCGGACGTGACGGGGCGGCGGCGGCCGCACCGTCAGGCTCGGCCGCGACCGCGCGCGACGGAGGGTTTCTTCGACGACCTGGCTCCAGGCGACTACGTCGTCCACAACGTGCACGGTGTCGCCCGTTTCGCCGGCATGGTGACCCGGGCGATGGGGGGGGCCGAGCGCGACTACCTGCAGCTCGAGTACCGCGGCGGGGACAGGTTGTACCTCCCCTCCGAGCAGATCGACGCGATCACGCCCTATACCGGGGGCGAATCACCGGCGCTCAACCGGATGGGAGGGGCGGAGTGGTCCCGCCAGAAGGCGCGAGTGCGAGCTGCTGTTCGGGAGGTGGCCAGGGAGCTGGTCGAGCTCTACCGGCGCCGCCAGAGCGTCCCGGGCCACGCGTTCGCGCCCGACACACCCTGGCAGACCGAGCTCGAGCAGGCCTTCTCGTATCCGGAGACCCCGGACCAGCTCAAAGCGATCGACGACGTGAAAGCCGACATGGAGCGAGCGCTGCCGATGGACCGGCTCGTCTGCGGGGATGTCGGCTTCGGGAAGACCGAAGTCGCGGTGCGTGCGGTGTTCAAGGCGGTGCAGGACGGCTACCAGGCCGCCATCCTCGTGCCGACGACGCTTCTCGCGCAGCAGCACTTCCAGACGTTCTCCGACAGGTACGCGCCGTACCCGGTTCGAGTCGAGGTCCTGTCCCGTTTCCTGACCGTCTCGGAGGCACGCAAGGTCGTCGAAGGCCTGGCCGACGGGTCCGTCGACGTCGTGATCGGGACCCATCGCCTCCTCACGCCCGACGTGCGGTTCAAGAGGCTCGGCCTTCTCGTCGTCGACGAGGAGCAACGCTTCGGGGTCTCCCACAAGGAGGCGATCAAGCAGCTGACCATTGGCGTCGACGTGCTGACCCTGACCGCGAGCCCGATCCCGCGCACGCTCGAGATGAGCCTGACAGGCATCCGAGACCTCTCGCTGATCACCACCCCGCCGTCGGAGCGCCAGCCGATCCTCACCTACGTGGGAGAGCAGGATGAACGCGCCGTAGCCGAGGCGCTCCGGCGAGAGCTGTTGCGCGAGGGCCAGATCTTCTATGTCCATAATCGGGTGCACGACATCGAGCGCGTCGCCGCGGACCTTCGCGCGCTCGTCCCCGACGCCCGGATCGCCGTCGCGCACGGCCAGATGGACGAGGGAACGCTCGAGCAGGTCGTGCTCGACTTCTGGGCAGGTGGCTACGACGTGCTGGTCTGCACGACGATCATCGAGTCGGGCATAGACATGCCCTCGGTGAACACCCTTGTGGTGGACCGGGCCGACCGTCTCGGTCTCGGCCAGCTTCACCAGCTGCGTGGCAGGGTCGGGCGTGCAGGCAGGCGTGCGTACGCCTATCTGCTGTTTCCTCCGGACCATGTCCTGAGCGAGCAGGCCTACGAGCGGCTCCGGACGATCGGTGAGCACACCGAGCTCGGATCGGGGTTCAAGATCGCGATGCGCGATCTCGAGATCCGGGGCGCCGGGAACCTGCTCGGCAGGGACCAGTCTGGCCATATCGCGGCGGTCGGTTACGACCTGTACGTCCGGCTCGTGGCCGAGGCGGTCTCGGAGCTGAAGGGCGAGCCGGTCCGAGTCCCGGTGGACATCACCGTCGACCTGCCGGTGGACGCGTTCCTGCCGCCGGAGTACGTGGAACGTGAGGACCTCCGTCTCGAGGCCTATCGCAGGCTGGCGGAGGTCAGGGATCCCGCTGCGGTCGAGGACCTGCGCACGGAATGGCTCGACCGTTACGGCCCGTTGCCTCGGGAGGCGGAAGCTCTCGTCGCCGTCGGCCGCCTGAGAGCCGAATGCGTCCGGACGGGCGTCACCGAAGTGACGGCCTCAGTCGCCCGTCCGGGTGGAGGGGGCCCTGGACGGACAGGCGAGGCCGTCGCTCGCCTTGCGCCGATCCGCCTGCGGGCATCGGCCAGGGTGCGCCTCGGCCGCTTGCATCCCCGGGCGATAGTGAAGCAGGAGGTCGACCAGATCATCGTGCCGCTTGCCGCAGGACCCGATCTTGCCGACCGGCTGGCCGTGCTCCTGAGCGAGCTTGTGCCGGCCGAGGGCGGTGAGGGCGCCCGTCGCGATCCCGATGCTGCGGCTGTCGACGCGGCCAAGGCACTGGCGGCTGGCAACGGCGCGCGTCACGCCCCTACCATTTGAGAACCGTGAAGCGACTTTCCGCCGTACCGGCAGGCCTGGCCGCGCTGTGCGTCCTGACGCTCGGGCTGTCCGGGTGCAACGTCCGTTTCTCTCCCTATGCCGCCGTGGTCAATGGCTCTGAGATCTCCCAACAGCAGCTGCGCGATTCACTGTCTGCGATAGCCGACAATGCCAGCTACCGGTGCATGATCGAAGCCGGTGGCACCTCCCGGCTCCTCGGCGCCGGTGAAGGCACTTTCAACTCCGCCTTCGGCGCCGAAGTGCTCTCCATCCTCATTCAGGACGAAATCGTCCACCAGCATGTCGTCCGGCTGGGGCTTTCAGAGCCATCGAGCGTGGATCCCGTCGCCCTCGCACAGCTCCAGGCGGCTTTCACACCCTCGTCCGGCTGCCCGGGATCGGGGGCCTCGCTGGTGGCCGCATTCTCCCCGGCCTACCGCAAGGTGCTGCTCGGGTTCCAGGCGGACGAGGACGCGCTGGATGCCCACCTGGTAGGCGCCACGCTCAGCCCCGTCTCGCTCGAAGCTCTTGCGGCCCGTCACAGGACCGAGATGACGCTGGCCTGCGTCTCGGTCATCCAAGTCGGCACCAAGGCGGCGGCCGCGTCCTTGCGGGGCCAAATTCTACGCGGCGCCAGCTTCGCGGCCCTCGCCCGAGCCCACTCGACAGACACCTCGTCCGCCCCGCAAGGAGGAGCCATCGGGTGCATCCCCGACGCTGAGTTCACCGCTCCGCTCAACAAAGTCATCGCCGCGCTCAGCGTGGGGCGCGTCTCGAGCCCCGTCTCCTTCAGCTCGGCATGGCTGCTCCTGCTGGTGCGCCAACGGACCTCGGAGACTTATCTGCAGTTGGTCTCCAGCCTGGTGGCCCAGGAACAGGGGGCGCTGAACGATCTCTTGCCCCGCATCATCCGGTCGGCCAAGATCGAAGTCGACCCGCAATACGGCACCTGGAGCACCAAGGCGAGCGTCGCCCGGGTTCAGCCCAACAGCGGACCGCCGGCCCGCATCGTGCCCAACCCGGGCGCCAGCGCCGGGCCAGAAGCCTCGAGCTGACGGGCGGTCTGTCCTGCACGGCGTCCGCCTCGACCAGCACCCTCGATGAGCGCAGATCCGAACCGGTGCCCGACCGTCATCGCCGTCGGCCTCGGTCCCGCCGGACCCGAGCTCACCACGCCGGCAGCCGTCGAGGCGCTCTCGGGCGCGCCCGTGAGGTTCCTGCGGACGTCCCGGCATCCGGCCGCCGCACCGTGGCTCGGGCTCGCGAACGTGGTCGCGCTCGACCACTGCTACGAGACCGGCGCGACCTTCGGCGAGGTGTACCGGTCGATCGTCGACATCGTGCTAGCCGGGGCGGCCGAGCACGGGAGAGTCGCCTACGCGGTTCCCGGGTCGCCGGCGGTGGCCGAGCGCACCGTCGAGCTTCTCCGGGCCGAGGCCTCGATCGAGCTCGAGGTCGTCCCGGGCCTGTCCTTCTGCGAGCTCGCCTGGGCAAGGCTCGGCATCGATCCGATCGAGGCGGGTGTCCGGTTGGTGGACGCGGAGAGCTTCGCAGTCCAGGCCGCCGGCGACGCGGGACCGCTTCTCGTCGGGCAGTGCTGGTCACAAGGCGTGCTCTCCTCGGTCAAGCTCTGCTTGGATGCCGATCCCGGGCCGGCGGTCCTCCTTCACCACCTGGGGCTGGCCGACGAGGTCGTCGTCGAGGTCTCCTGGTCCGAGATCGACAGGACGCTCGAGGCCGATCACCTGACGTCGTTGTACGTGCCGCGGCTCAGGGTGCCGATCGCCCGGGAGCTGACACGCCTGGCGGAGCTTGTGCGGGTACTGCGCGATCGGTGCCCGTGGGATCGTGAGCAGACCCACCGCTCGCTCGTGCCGCACCTGCTCGAGGAGACCTACGAGGCCATGGAGGCCATCGAGCTACTGGGGGGGGATCCGGCCGGCGCCCCACCCGAAGTGGTTGCCCATGTCTCAGAGGAGCTGGGGGACCTCCTGTGCCAGGTGCTGTTCCACACGACGCTCGCCGAGGAAGAGGGCTTGTTCAACCTGGCAGAGGTTGCCCGTGAGGTCCACGACAAGCTCGTGGCCCGCCACCCGCACGTCTTTGGCGACGTGACGGCGACCACGCCGGGCGCCGTGCTCGCGAACTGGGAACGCAACAAACAGGCCGAGAAGAAGCGCACGCACCTGTTCGAAGGCATTCCAGTCGCCATGCCGGCCTTGGCAAGGGCTGCCAAGGCCGAGCGCAAGTTGGCGAGCGTGGAGCTCGGCTGGCCCGCGACCGGACTGGATGCCGGAGCTCTCGTCGTCGCGTTGGCAGGCATGCTGCGGCTCACCGACCCGGATGCCGGTGTGGATGCGGACACGGCCGCGGCCGCCGGCGAGTTGCTGGCCGAGGAAGCGAGGCTCGTCGCGCACCGGGGCGAGGACCCCGAGTCGCTCGTGCGCCAGGCACTCGACCGGCTAGCTGCGAGACTGGCCGTGGTCGAGGCGGCCGCAAGGGACTCCGGGGCCGACCTCGGCTCGTTGGATCCCGCCGTTCGCCTCGACCTGTGGCGCGCGGCGAACTCCGAGGCGTGAGGTTCGAAGCCACCTCGGAGAAAGATTGGCACGGTGAAGACCTGTCACTTTGCTAACTTGGATCACACCTTTCACAGGAGACACAGGCCAGTGAGCGCCATAGCGCACCTTTCCGCACGGGAGGTCCTCGACTCCCGCGGCAACCCCACCATCGAGGTGACGTGTCGCCTCGTCTCGGGGGCGACGGGGAGCGCGATCGTTCCTTCCGGCGCGTCGACAGGCCGTTTCGAGGCCGTCGAGCTGAGAGACGGCGACGAGCGTTACGGCGGCAAGGGTGTGCGCAGGGCTGTGGGGCACGTGACCGGGGAGATCGCCGACACGCTGTGCGGTCTGGAGGCCTATGACCAACGAGGGGTCGACCTGGCGCTGATCGATCTTGACGGCACCGCGGACAAGTCCCGCCTCGGGGCGAACGCGATCGTCGGCACCTCTCTCGCCGTGGCGCGCGCGGCCGCCTCGGATGCAGCGGCGCCGCTGTACCGCTACGTCGGAGGAGTCGACGCTCACGTGCTGCCGGTGCCGATGATGAACGTGCTCAACGGTGGCGTGCACTCGGACAACAACGTCGACTTCCAGGAGTTCATGATCGTTCCGGTCGGCGCTGCCTCTTTCAGCGAGGGACTCGAGTGGGGCGCCGAGACCTACCATGCGCTTGGGCGGGTGCTGCGCAGTCGCGCTCTGTCCGGATCGGTCGGCGACGAGGGCGGCTTCTCCCCGGACCTCGAGACCAACGAGGAAGCGCTCGAGATGTTGGTGGACGCGATCGGGGCCGCCGGGCTGGTGCCCGGCGACGAGGTCGCGCTGGCGCTCGACCCGGCTTCGAGCGAGCTCTGGCGCGACGGCGCCTATGTGCTCGAGGGCGAGGGCCGGGCCCTCTCCTCCGATGAGCTCGTCGCCTACTGGGTGGACCTCGTCGAGCGCTACCCCGTCATCTCCATCGAGGACGGCATGGCCGAACAGGACTGGGAAGGCTGGGTTGCGCACACCTCCGCTCTCGGCGATCGCATCCAGATCGTTGGTGACGACGTGTTTGTAACCAGTGCCGAGAGGCTCGAGCGGGGGGTCGCGGCCGGGGTGGCGAACGCCATCCTGGTGAAGGTCAACCAGGTCGGAACGCTGACCGAGACTTTGTGCACCGTGGCGACCGCAACGCGTGCCTCGTACAGGTCCGTCATCTCACATCGATCGGGCGAGACCGAGGACAGCTTCGTAGCCGACCTGGCGGTCGCGACCAACTGCGGTCAGATCAAGACGGGCGCACCAGCCCGGTCCGAGCGTGTAGCAAAGTACAACCAGCTCCTGCGCATCGAGGACCAGCTGGGCGGATCGGCCGAGTACCTGGGTGAGGCCGCGTTCGCCCGTCCGCGCCGAGCCGGCCCGTCATGATCCAGCGCGCCCGGTTGTTCTTCTTGGTGGCGTTGCTGCTCGCCGTGGTCATCCTCGTGGGCAATTTCCCCCTCGGCGCGCTTGTCCGAGAGCGCTCGACGGTCCGGACCGAGAGCGCCCAGCTCGCGGCGTTGCAAGCGACGAACCGGACCCTTTCGTCGCAAGTACGGGCTCTGCACGATCCGGCGACGGTCGCTCAGATCGCGCATGAGCAGTACGGCCTGGTCGCGCCGGGCCAGCGTTCCGTCGTCGTGCTGCCAGGCGCGGCGGGGTCCTCCTCCTCCTCCATCCCTGACCCGCTCGCGAACAACCCGGTCCCGGCCTCCGATCTCCTGCCGAGCGACGCGATCCTCGATCCGGGCGTGCAAGCTGCCCCGTCCCCGGCGCACGAGCCGGGGTTCTGGCGCCGCGTGCTCGACACCTTGGAGTTCTGGCACTCGCTGTCCTGATCGATGCCTGCCGCGTGAGCGAAGCGGGGCGGTAGCCTCGGGCGCCACTCCTGGAGGTGATGGCTCGATGAAGGAAGTGATTGCGGACATCGACCGATGGCAGGCCGCGGGCCGGCGCGTCGCGATCGCGCGAGTGGTCGGCGTCGAAGGCTCCGGGCCACGGGACGCCGGGGCCACGATGGTCGTGAGCGAGGACGGCGAGGTCGCGGGCTCGGTGTCGGGCGGGTGCGTCGAGGGTGCCGTGGTCGCCGAGGCGCTGGCCGTGCTCGACAGCGGCAAGCCGAAGGTATGCACGTTCGGCTATTCCGACGACGAGGCCTTCGCAGTCGGGCTGACGTGCGGTGGCACAGTGCATGTTCTCGTGGAACCGCTCGACTGGTGACCAGAGAGGCCAACTGGTGAGCGGCGAACTGTATCGCGAGCTTCGTTCGGCGCTGCTCGGCGACGAGCCCGTGGTGCTCGCGACCGTCACTTCTGTCGAGGGCGAGGCTCAAGGGCAAACCGCGCTCGCGGCCAAGCTCGTGGTCCGTCCGGACGGCCGGTGCCTCGGCACCCTCGGCGACCCGGAGCTGGACCGGATCGCGAGACGCGACGCCCTTGCCGCCCTCGACCGGGGTGTGATGGTGACCCGGCACTACGGCCCGCACGGAGAGGCCCGTCGGGCAGAGGTCTCAGTCTTTCTCGAGGTCTTCGCTCCTCCGGCGCGGCTGGTCGTGTTCGGCGCCGTCGACTTCACCAGAGCCCTTGTCGAGGTGGGCAAGGTGCTTGGCTTCGAGGTCACGGTCTGCGACCCCCGCCCCGTCTTTGCTACGAGGGCCCGCTTCCCGCTGGCCGACGTGGTAGAAGTCGAGTGGCCGGACCGGTACCTGGACCGGCTCGGATCCCAGCTCGGACCTCGAGACGCCGTTTGCGTGCTCACGCACGACACGAAGTTCGACGTCCCCGCGATCCTCGGAGCGCTGCGGACTCGGGTCGGTTATCTCGGAGCCATGGGCTCACGGCGGACCCACCAGAGGAGATGGCTGCGCCTGGTTGAGGCTGGTGTCGACGAGGCGGAGCTGAAAGAGCGCCTCATGAGCCCGATCGGTCTCGACATCGGTGCCCGCACACCTGAAGAGACAGCCGTGGCGATCTGTGCCGAGATCATCGCGGTCCGCACCGGCCGGGCGGAGGGCGCCCTCACACCCCTGCGCAGTGCAGCGGGCGCCATCCACGGGGGCTGACCGTCCCCTCGCATCGGCCGCCCCCGCCTGGGCCGCCCCATCCTGGCGGGTCGGCCGTTACGCTGCCGGAGATGTCCGTTGCTGCGGTGATCCTCGCTGCAGGGGCCGGGACCCGGTTCAACCAGGATGACCCCGATGCCCGCCCAGGCGCGAAATTGCTCGCCAAAGCACGCGGCAAGCCACTGCTCGCGTGGGCGATCGCCCCGGCCGTCGAGGCTGACCTTGACGAGCTCGTCGTCGTCAGCGGCGCTGTCGACTTGAGCGGGGTCGTGCCCGATGGTGCGACGCTGCTGCGCAACGACGACTGGTCTCTGGGCCAGGCCACCTCGCTGAGGGTCGCCCTCGACTGGTGCGCTCGTCAGGGCCACTTGTCGGCAGTGATCGGTCTGGGCGACCTTCCCGGGCTCACAGCGGACGCGTGGCGTACCGTTGCGGCCGCGCGTGGAGGCCCGATCGTGTTCGCGACCTACTACGGCCGGCGTGGGCACCCGGTGCGGCTCGACGCGGAGATCTGGTTGCTGCTTCCCATCAGCGGTGACGAGGGTGCCCGGTCCCTGGCCAACCGTCGCCCCGAGCTCGTCACCGAGGTAGCGTGCGAGGGTAGGACCGTTGACATCGATACTCAGGAGGACCTGCGCCGATGGAGTTGAACGACGAATTCGAAGTCTCGGTGCCAGTCGCCGAGGCCTGGGTGGTGCTCACCGACGTCGAGAAGATCGCGCCCTGCCTGCCCGGGATCTGGCTTCGGCAGGTGGAAGGCGACGAGTACCAGGGCGTCGTGAAGGTCAAGGTGGGACCGATCACGGTGTCGTACGGGGGCTCCGCCCGCTTCGAGTTGCTCGACGCCGACGCGCACAAGGCCGTGCTCAAGGCGGAAGGTCGCGAGCTGCGGGGGCACGCAAACGCGACCGCCGTGGTCAAGGCGGCTCTCTCCCCGTCAGCCAAAGGCACAAGGGTCAAAATCGTCACGGACCTCAGCATCGCCGGCAAGCTTGCCCAGTTCTCCGGCGACGTCTTGGCCGGGGTGTCGCGCAAGCTCATCGCCGAGTTTGTCGACAACCTGGAGTCGACAGTGCTCGCCGCGCCAGAGGCCACCAAGCCAGAGGCCACCAAGCCAGAGCCGGTCGTCGAGACCCCCGCCGAGGCCGAGATCGATGCCGAGGCCGCTTCTTACGAGGCCGAGATCGATGCCGAGGTCGCTTTCGACAAGCTCGAGGCCGCTGAGGAGGCCGTTTCCGACGAGGCTGATTCCGGTCACGCGGCCGGCGACCGCGAGGTCTCCCCACCACCCTACGATGAGTCCGACCACCTCATCGCGAAGAGAGAATCGTTCATCAGGCGCCTGACGCCGTACTTGACAGTTGCGGGGATCCTTCTCATCGCGCGGATCGTCGTTTACTCGCTGCGCCGTCGCCGGCGGTGAGCCAGGGCGACTGGGAGGCAGTCGCCGGGCTGCTCGGAAGGGCACCCCAAGGAGCCTTCGAGGTCATCGTCCGCGACTCTGCCGGAAGGCCGGTCGTCATCCTGAACTCCCCGCTGCTCGAGGACGGCACGCCCATGCCGACGCGGTACTGGCTCGTGGGCCGGGCGGAGCGGGAGTCTGTGAGCCGACTCGAGTCAACGGGCGGAGCGCGGGCCGCCGAGGCTGCCGTCGACGCCGCCGAGCTCGAGGCCGCGCACCGGAGGTACGAGGCGCTTCGCGACGCGGCGCTGCCGACGGGGCACCGGGGGCCGAGGCCGGCGGGCGGCGTCGGGGGGACCGGCCGCGGCGTGAAGTGCCTCCACGCCCATCTCGCCTGGTACCTCGCGGGCGGCCCCGACCCGGTTGGCCGATGGACCTGTGACGCGCTCGGCATCGACCGCTCCCAGTACCGCATCACTCCTTCCGAGGTGCAAGAGCGGTCAGCCGCGGGTGCTCCCGGACCAGTCGCCGCCATCGACTGTGGCACCAACTCCACCCGGCTCCTCGTCGTCGACGCCGGTGGGCGTCCTCTCGAACGACTGATGCGGATCACACGCCTCGGTCAGGGTGTCGACCGTGAAAGGCGCCTTGACGAGGAGGCGATGCAGCGGACCATCGAGGTTCTCGCGGAGTTCCGCGAGGTGTTGGACGACCATGGCGTCACGCGGACGCGGGCAACGGCAACCTCGGCAGGCCGTGACGCCGAGAACTTCGACGAGTTCGCGCGGCGGGTGGCCGAGGTCCTCGGTACCGTACCGGAGGTACTCCAAGGCGAGGAAGAGGGCCGCCTCACCTACCTCGGATCGACGGCGGGCCTCGATCCAGCCGAAGGCGCTTACCTCGTGATCGACGTCGGCGGCGGGTCGACAGAGCTGGTGGGGGGTCTGCCTACCGCCCTGCAGGTCGTGTCGCTCGAGATCGGCTGCGTGCGGGCCACAGAACGGTTCTTCGAACACGACCCCCCGCTTCGAAGCGAGCTGGAAGCCGCCAGGACGCACGTGCGCCGACTTGTGACCGGAGCGATCGAGGCACTACCTGAGCTCGGCGGCGCCGCACGCCTGATCGGCGTCGCCGGCACCGTGGCCGCGCTCGTTCGCCTCGATCAGGGGCTCTTGTTCTACGACCGGAGCCGAATCCATCACGCCCGGCTGACCCTTGCTGCGATCGAACGGCTCCTCGCCGAGCTCGGCGCCGTGGCGTCCGCGCGCCGTCACCAGTGGCCGGCGCTGGAGGCGGAGAGGGCAGAGGTGATAGTCGGCGGCGCCGCCGTGCTGGCCGAGGCGATGGTCGTCCTCGGCTTCGAGGTGCTGACGGCATCGGAGTCGGACCTGCTCGACGGGATTGTCGCGGAGCTGCTTGCCGGCTGATCACTGGCGTCGCAGGCCTGGTCTCGGGCCGAGGAGTTCCTGCACCTCGAGGACTCCGAAGCCCGCGGGGCGAAGATCTCGACCAAGCGCGCCCCGCTTGGGGCAAGGCCCGGGTCTGCTCGCCGAGCGGGCTCGCGTGCGTGGCGCAAGCTGCACGCCCGTCAAAGGTGGCCGAGTCCAGGTCCAGGAGGGTCGTCAAGCTGGCCTCCAACCGGGCGGCGCGCCTTGCAGCAGGCTTGCGGGAACAGGCCAGGGCCTCGAGCGTGGTCATCGGCGACCCGGGCGGAGTGCGGGACAGGGATGCCGGCGCGGTGCAGAACCGCCGGACGCACCGCTGGCTCGTGGTGCACACCACAAGAGCCCTGTGCCA
>Ga0181521_10002050_pt1 | contig 24435 bp, 23 predicted proteins | sample PEATcosm2014_Bin_32_FD_119764 | JGI IMG/M metagenome (GOLD analysis project Ga0181521, IMG submission 119764) | Peatland microbial communities from MTU Mesocosm Facility, Houghton, MI, USA - PEATcosm2014_Bin02_60_metaG | ecosystem: Environmental > Terrestrial > Soil > Wetlands > Peat | place...
GTCGAAGGCTCGGGCCTCGCCCAGCGACAGATTTCCGAGCAGGTAGGCTTCGGCGGTTTCCTCGGGAGCGGCCGGGCAGTGGTCCGGACTCGACATCAGTCTGTTCCAGCGGGAAATCGGGAGGAAGGCTAGGGGGACGTACCTGAGCACGGTACTGGATCTTCGGCCGTACCGCTGGCACTTTGCCGCACTGCAATCTCGGTGCACTATTGAGTTGCGGCCCGGTGTTCAACGCTCAAGCCCGTGCGCTTGCGAACAGCGTGACAAAGTCCGCGCCTCGGAGGACCGGGCCGCACAGCGGATCATCCCAACGTGAGGGTTAAATATGCAGCGAACTAAGCTCAGTGCATACCGCGCATTTCGTGCGGCAGCCGATCCCGTTCCACTTCCACGGAAGGTGCGGACAACGGCACAGAATCCACCGCCCCCGGCAGCCCACGCCGGCCCGCTTGCACCGCTCGTACCATATCAACGCTGTACGTGCGGCTCATGCCGCCAGTGCCGCGACAATGCAAAATGGGACCGGATTTTCGCGAAATTCGAATTAAAGGAACGAGAAGCGCGCTCGCTCTTCCGGTGTGCGCTCGAGGATTTGTGAAGGAAGGGTGCGCCGCGGTAACGGCGCGCGCACCGATTCAGCGGGCCGCGGCTTGACAGGGCGACAAGCCGGGTCATCACTGGCCGCGATACCAGTCTCTCTCCCGGCGCGCGGCGCGGTTCCGAGAGAGGCGCTGGCACGGAACCGACGCTACGCTCAAGCTTCGCTGCCAACGAAGGCAGTACCGACCGTGAGGCGGCGTCCCGAATCGAGCCTCGCGCGCGGACGGCCAGCCGGTCACGGACGTCCGCCAGACTCCCGTGCACGTGCAAGGCGGGCCGGGCTGTTCGTGGCCTGCGCCGCCACCCGCGCGTGCACCACGGGCTCAGCGCCGTGCGGTGCCGGCTTCACCTACTCAGCGGCAGCTTCCGTTGCCGCCTGTGCAGGAGCAGGGGCCGCCTTCTTCGACGCTGTCTTCGCAGCCGCCGCTTTCTTGACCGGCGCTGTCTTCTTAGCCGCCCTTGCGGATGAAGCCCGTGCCACCGCCTTCTTGCCAGCGGCCTTCTTCCGGGGGGCTTTCCTGGCGGCTTTCTCCTGTTGCGCCTTGGCCGCTCTCACCCTTGCCCACCGCTCCTTTGTTGCGGCGATGATTCTTGCCATACCTACCTTGCTGATCCGGCGTTTGGGCTTGGGCGGTTCCGGCGTGGCTGACGGCTTAGACTCTTCCTGGATCTTTGCCCATCTTTTCCGCTGTGCTTCGGCGATCCTTCGACGGCCAGCGGCACTCATCTTCCGGCGTTTGCGTTTCTTGGGTTCCAGCGTGGCGGGTGGTGCCGGGCCACCAGACAGCATCGCCCGGAGTTCGGCAATCTTGGTGTCTATGCGGGTCTTCTGGAATTCGTAGCCGTCGATTGCGGCGGCAATGGTTTCGGCTGTGAGTTTTTGTGTTGGCATGTCGGCCTTTCGCACCATCCACCTTACCGCAATTCTTCCGGTCAGGAGTAGAGCTTCGCCTCCTTGCAGAATTCCCTGGAGTAGTCCAAGGACGGCAGCGCCGCCCGTGAAGCCTCGTTTCGAATCGAGCCGCGCGCGCCGGCATCGATGCAGATTCAACTGGTTTGGGCCGTGCGGGCCGCTCTGTACTGCGGGGTCTCCTACGGAGTGGCAGCTTCCATTGCTGCCTGTGCAGGAGCAGGGGCCGTCTTCTTCGGCGCTGCCTTCGTAGCCGCCGCTTTCTTGACGGGCGCTGTCTTCTTAGCCGCCCTTGCGGATGAAGCCTTTGCCACCGCCTTCTTGCCAGCGGCTTTTTTCCGGACAGCTTTCTTCTGTCGCACCTTGGCCGCTCTGACCCTTGCCCACCGCTTCTTGGTGGCGGCGATGATTGCCTTCCTGCCAGCCGCACTGAGCTTCCATTTGGGTTTTGAGGGTTCCGTTGTGGCTTTTGATGGTGGCTTAGAATGCTTCACCAGAGGATTCTTCGCCGTCCCGGAGGACGCTTGCAAACTCACAGCCTCCTTCGCCCGAGTGACAGCAGCCTTCGCATCTTGAAGCACTTCTCGTATGTGGGGCGCACTTGAATACCGCTCCGTCACATCCGACATCAACGCCTCGATCTTGGCTAGCCGCTTGAGAGCCTTATTCGCTTTCATGACCACTCCCCTCAGTCAGAATACAACGTTTCACGCTTGCATTCGACAGCGCATTCGTGAAGTGGGCGCCCACCATCCCTTTCGGCCTTCCCGCTGTTCCGCAAGATCGCCGCGGGCGAGGTCCGCAACGTCCTGACGGAAGACCACCCGGACGTGGAGGCCGACTTCCGCTCCAGCAACGCCATCGCGTTTGACCGCCGAACAGTGGAAGCAGCTTAAAGCCATGCGCGCCGCGCTTCCCGAGGCCACCATTACGCCGAAGCTGCACCAGGGGACCTTGGACTGCGCCGACGAGCCGGGCCGGAAGCGCGAGCGGCCGGGCAGTCACCGCGCGTCCGCCCGACTCCCGAGCACGTGCCGAGGGGGCCCCGGCGGCGCTGTTTGTGGCCTGCGTCACTGCCCAAACTCGCGTCGGTCGTCCGGACTCTTGAAACGTGCGCATGGACTACAGTAGGCGCCCACCGAGCTCTTGCCGGCGCGCAGGTTAGCTAACTTGACGCGCTGAGAGCACATCCCGCGCAGTCGTCCAACGAATACCGGGATAGCGATCGTTGTCGAGCGGCTCCAGCTTTGCCCGGCCGTCGAACATGTCACGCAGGTACTGCATGCCCTGCCATGCCGGGTAAAGTTCCTTCTCTCCTGGAGCGACCGTGCGCGCGACCTTGATAAGCGTGCCGAGCATTCCCAGACCTCCAGCGCGGAACAGGCGGAACTCCTTTCCGGTTACCTCACTTATGACCGCCGTCAGTTCCCGGGCGCTGAGTTGATCGCCAGCAATTCGTAGAAAGCGAGGGGTGGACGGATCAAGAGCCGCTCTCGCCGTGAATCCGGCCGTGTCGTCCATCGTCGTGAAGTCCATGCGCTGGTCCGCGTCGCCCCAATAGAGGACTCGCTTCAGTTTGAAGAGAATGAGCGGCATCTGACCGGTCAGCATATCGGCAAACGCCCCGTTGAAGATCGTGGTCGCTGAAATCGAAGTCTGATCGAGGCGCTTGTGGAAGTCTCGGCGCAAATCGAGATTGCGATTCTCTCCGGGTGGAAACTTGGTGAAATCGATCGAGTAGTCGGACGGAATGAAGCGTGGCACGCCAGCCTTGATCGCAGCGTCGAGCAGAACCGTTTGCGTTTCCACGATCACATCCCGCAATCCCTGCAGCGCGGACACCACGCAGGACGCACACGAGCATGCCGATGTCACTTGGGAAGCGTGGCTCCAGTCGACACTGGCAATCGTTACGCCGAGCTCCTGCAGTCGCTCAAGCTTGCCTCGCGCAGTGCCGTGGCGAACCAGCGCTTTTACGCTGGCTCCCCGTTCGACCAAAGCTCTCGCGATGCGTCCGCCGAGATTACCGGAAGCTCCCGCCACGACGATGGTCGAGTCGTTTATGATTCCCATACTAGCCGTCTAATCTAACCAACTTCTATCTGAAAGTGTCAAGTTTTCAACTGGCTTTCGGAAGCGGAAAAGCCCCGTAAATCAATAGGTCGAGTTGCGCGTCCAGATCCAGGGCTTGACGCAGCGGGAACGGTAGAACGGCATCGTTGGTGGTGAACATGGCCATGGCGGGCCGGAACACGCGGGCCTCCAGCCGCGAGAACAACCGGGCGACCTTCCAGCCGTACGGGGTGACAAAGTAGCGATTGATTTTTCGGCCGATCTTCTGCAGGTAGGGTAGATGGGGTAAGCCTTTGTTCACGCCAAAGTCGTTCGGGTCGCGGAACGTTCCCTCCGTCCGACAGCCCCGGCCTTCTTTTACGCAATCGTGTGATGGCTGCTTAACTGAGTGCTGCAAACCGGGTTCCGAATTCACCGTGAGGGTTAGGACCGCGCGTCCGCCTCAAGGTGATCCGCCACAGCGCGGTTCCCGGCGCCACCTCCAAACTCTTCATCGCCTTGTTGTGGCCGAAATAGGCCACCAGCAGAATCCGCTCCTGCCTGGTATCACCCCCACCTTGGCGCTGGCATTGCACTCGTGTGTCGGCTCCGGACGGCTGATCAGCTGCGGCGCTTATCCGGGGATCGGACCAAGTGGTATTCCGTACAAAGTCATCCAACTGTCCTATCCGGCTCACGCGCTGTAAACGGGGAAGTACCGTAAGGCGTGGAATGGGTTAGTCAAATGCTGGCGACATTGTTAGAACGTTGATCCCGTGGCCTCGACGCCCTGTGCATGTCATGGCATAGTACTACAGTTCGGAGTGGCCGTGGTGTAGGTGACACATCCGGAGCATAGACTCCCTGGAGGACACGTACCATACGAGGTTGCGTTACCTATCCAGTACATCGCGGAAGATGGTATCGTGTCGGGATGGTGTGAAAACCCTTGCACCATATGCGTCGATCCGGTAAGGGCACCGGTATCGTTCATATTATCGATCCCTTGACTGGGATCGCAATTCGGCGTAAAGAACAGGGAACCTTGTACAGCGACGGGCACCGGTGTTGACAGTGCAAAATCTATCCCCTGAAAGTTACCCGTGTAGCCATCGAGAGTCAAAGTGGCCCAGCAGGCTCCGTACCAGGTGACCGAAACGTCATTCACGGAAGTGACGGTCACGGTGGCGGTGGCAGGCCCGAAACTCGGTGTGCTGGCCGTGATCGTGGCCGAACCCACTGCTACACCGGTCACCGGCACGGTGATGCCGGCCGAGCTTGCCAAGGAAGTCACGGTGGCGGGCACGGTGGCCACGCTCGTGTTACTGGAACTCAGGCTTACTGTGATCCCGCTGGCCGGCGCAGGCGCCAGGTTCAACGTCAGGTCCTGCGTAGAGCCGGCGATGATCGTCAGGCCGAACACCGGCGAGAAGAAGCTGCTCCCTTCGCTTGCGGTTACCAGGACTTGGGCGCTGCCTGGCGTGAAACCCGGCGCCGATGCAGTGATGCTCGCCGATCCGAGCTTGATGCCGTTGACCTGCGGCTGCGTGGTCGAAGACGTATTTCTGGCCGCGATGAAAACACTGGGTGTCACGGTCGCCGTCGAGGTGTCGCTGCTGGCCAGCGAAACAGTCACGCCGCCAGCCGGCGCCGGCGCCGACAAAGTGACCTGGAGCGCTACGGACTGATTCAGCCCCACCGTCGCGCTGGTCGGCAGTAGGATCGCCCCCGACGCCGCTTGGGTGACCGTCACGCTGGCGGTTGCGCTGGCAATGTTCGTTGCGCTTGCCGTGATCGTGACCGATCCCGCGGCCACTCCCGTCACCGGCACGGACACGGTGGTCGTGCCCGTCCCGAAGCTCACCATCGCCGGCGCCGTGGCCACGGTCACATCACTTGAGCTGAGGCTGACGACCAGCCCGGCCGGAGCAGGGGCTGACAGATTCAGCGTGAGGTTCTGTGTCGCGGTCCCGTTGAGCGTCAGGCTTCCCGGTGAGAAGCTCATCGTCGTGCTTGTGGTTGTACCGCCCCCGGTCACCTGCACCTGGGTGCTGGCGGTTGGGTAGCCGAAGGCGGATGCGGTGACAGTAGCCGATCCGGCGCTATTGCCGGTCACTGTCGGCGCCACGCGCGGGGCGCTCGTCGCGCCTTCCGGAATGGAGAAGTCCGGGGGCCACACCATCGCGATCGAGGAATTGCTACTAGCCAGCGTGATGGGCACGCCGCCCGCGGGCGCGGCGGTTCCCAATGCCACTGGGAGATTCACCGTATTGCCGGGCGTGACTGTCACGCTGGAAGGTAGTAGGATGCCTCCCGCCGCCGGTTGTGTGACGGTCACGCCGGCGGTCGCGCTGGCAACGTTCGGTGCGCTAGCCGTGATGGTGACCGATCCCGCCGACACGCCCCTGACCGGCACCGCCACGCTGGTCATACCCGTCCCGAAGCTCACCGTCGCCGGCGTCGTGGCCACGCTCACGTTGCTGGAACTCAGGTTGATGGCTAGCCCGGCCGGAGCGGGGGCTGACAGATTCAGCGTGAGGTTCTGTGTCGCGGTCCCGTTGATCGTCAGGTTTCCCGGTGAAAAGCTCATCGTCGTAGTTGTGGTTGTACCGCCCCCCGTCACCAGCACCTGTCCGCTAGCCGTTGCGTACCCGGGCGCGGAGGCCGTAATAGTAGCCGATCCGGCGCTATTGCCGGTCACTGTCGGCGCCGCGCGCGGGGCGCTCGTCGCGCCTTCCGGAATGGTGAAGTCCGGGGGCCACACGATCGCGATCGAGGAATTGCTACTAGCCAGCGTGATGGGCACGCCGCCCGCGGGCGCAGCGCTTCCCAATGCCACCGGGAAATTGACCGTATCGCCCGGCGCCAAAGTGACATTCCCGGGTAGGATTATCCCCCCCGACGCCGGTTGTGTGACGGTCACGCTGGCGGTTGCGCTGGCAATGTTCGTTGCGCTTGCCGTGATCGTGACCGATCCCGCCGACACGCCCGTCACCGGCACGGACACGGTGGCCGTGCCCGTCCCGAAGCTCACCGTCGCCGGCACCGTGGCCACAGTCACGGAACTAGAGTTGAGGCTGACGACCAGTCCGGCCGGAGCGGGCGCTGACAGATTCAGCGTCAGGTTCTGTGTTGCGGTCCCGTTGAGCGTCAGGCTTCCCGGCCAGAAGCTCATCGTCGTGGCTGTAGTCCCGCCCGACGTCACCAGCACCTGTCCGTGGGCCGTTGCGTACCCGGGCGCGGAGGCCGTAATAGTAGCCGATCCGGCGCTATTGCCGGTCACTGTCGGCGCCACGCGCGGGGCGCTCGTCGCGCCTTCCGGAATGGAGAAGTCCGGGGGCCACACGATCGCGATCGAGGAATTGCTACTCGCCAGCGTGATGGGCACGCCGCCCGCGGGCGCAGCGGTTCCCAACGTCACTGGGAAACTCACCGTATCGCCCGGCGGCACCGTTACATTCGCGGGTAGGAGGATCCCCGCGGTCTGGAGGGTCCATTGCAGTTGGGAAAAATCGGCGGGGACATTGTCATCGATTTGTAGCGTGAACGTGTTGCTGCTGGTCACCTGACTGTTGGCCGGCACGGGCGCGAATTGGAGGGTATCTTGTCCCGCCACCACTTGGACAATTGATGGATTCAGACTCGTCACGATGGCCGTCACCGCTTCCAGCGCCGTCCCGGTGTTCACGAGATCCGCACGGTATGTGACGTTCAGCGTTCTTTGGATCGTCTGAGCGCTCACGAGTTGGTAGTTCGTAATCGACAGGCTTTGCCCTTGTCCGAACGCCGCCGAACAGATCAGAATCGAGAGCGAGACTAGTCGAGCGCACGACGTCAGCGCTGGCAGGCTGCCATCGGGCTGTACGGAAGAGAGTAAAAGCGCACCACGTTTCATAGATCACTCCTTTACGATGAGTACTATTAGTACCACATGTCTTATGCGCAGGAGTCGGTCGATGACAACCACTACACCGCCTCTAGGCTCTATATCCAGGGCTGGACCGTTTGAAATGAACGACTTCCCAGTCCACATGGCCAGCGTCTCCTCATGCAGATTTATCGTCCCGGCTGCGTCAGTAATGACATGCGCCTGGATCGATCATAGGACTAATAGTACTTAAGTTCCAGTAATAAATCGTTAACGGAGTGATGTTCTATTTGGTTAATGGAGCCAACGGGGCGTTTGCGGGCTACAAGCTGAAGTTGGGAAAGAACTCACTGTCTGGGTTGCCATTTTAGGCTCTGTGCAGGAACCTGTAAGGCCCCCAGTTTTGTTGGGATTTCGGTCTTCGCGGTATTCCCGGCCGCCCCCCAGGATGCCGGAGAGGGTTTGACGCGGCGATAGAGGTCAGGGCGGTGTCGCAGCACCAGGCGCTCCAACGAAAAGGCCAGAATCGCAGGTACACGAGAATGAAGCCATGATACGAAGTGGCGCTATCCGTCTGCGAGGAGAGTCACGCCAACACTGCGCAGGAATCTCGTGTCGTCAGGCCCGAAGGCAATCTGGCCGCGCTGTTCGACATGCTGGGCATTCTCTGGTTGAGGGCAGTGCCGCCAGCAATCGGAGAGTAACTTGACCACATACACAACCCGTTTGCACCCCGGACACCGCCAGTGTAGGACCAGCTCATGGCCGGCCGTGAAGCCGATGTCCTTGATTCGATTGGCGCGCCGCCCACATTCGCAGCGTAATGAAACCCTCCGATACTTCATTGCCCGGATGGTCCTCCCGAGACATTTATAGCTCTGGAAACCCCGTCGATAACAGTACTGATCGTACTCCGCGGGTACTCACCACCGTGGGCACGCGGGGCTATCTTTTGGGAAGCGGTGTTCTCCTCGTCGGCCACCGGAGCTGCCCAGGGCAGTTTCGCCGTTGGTAAGCGGTCACGCCGTGTCCACCAGACTCCCGTGCGCGGGCGAAGCGCACCCGGGGGGCGCTGCTCGTGGTCTGCGCCGCCGCCCGCGCGATCGCATGGCGATGGCTGAGATCCGAGACAGCGGCCCACCGTTCGACTGCGTGGCGTTCTGTGGGGCGATTCAGAGGATGCTCAATCGGGCGTTCGGAGCCCGTCGTCAAAATGCTCAGAATAACCATAGTGAGCAATATAGCCCGAAAATCCCTCGCCCCCCAGCTCGTTCCCAAGACCGGATCCCAGCCGCCTCGGGCTGACCCAGTCGATCAAGCCCGGGTTGGATAGAACAGAGAATCGCCATTCAGAATAGCCTCGACCATCACACGAACTGGTTCATCCAACAAATTCGTTGCGTATCCGGCGTATCAAATCGTGACCTTCCCGGAGCAGCGCACGGTACCGCTGCCGCTCGAGTCTCGCCGCCGCCGAGTACCGCCCGTGCTTCGTAACGGCCCGCCGGATCCGCGCGATTCCCTCCGTGGTCTTCGGCCCCGCGCTGAGTCCACCGTGAATCCGGCAACGCCCGTTTGCCATAGCGGGACACTGGCACGGCGACCCGCGCCTGGTTTTCGCGCCGCATCGCGGCGCGCAGATTCACCAGTCCATCCTGGTGGGCCACCTGTCGGCGGCCGATCCCGCTTTTCAGCAGAAGCTGAACGCCTTCGAGCAAGCTGTCACCTCACAGCAGGCGTACGGGTTGACTTATACGGAACTCATCCGCCAGTCCACGCTGCTGGCATATATGGATAACTTCCGGCTGCTGGCAGGGCTGGCGTTGGCGGCCATGCCGCTAATCCTGATCTTCCAGCGGGTCCGCAGAAGTAAGGTCTGAAACTTCACTCCTCGACGTAGAACAACGCACTCACTGGCGGCAGCACCAGGTGAACCGTTGTCACTGGCTGCCCATTCGCTTCGCCCGCTGTAAGTTCGGCCGCCTGCGAATCGCCGGTGTGCGGGTTCCAGATCCGCAACGCCTTCTTGCCTCGCAGCACCACCTTCGTATCCACCGGCTTGTCGGTGGAGTTCGCAAAGAAGTAAATGTCCTGCCCGTTCTTCACCTTGTGCAGATAGGTCAGGGCGCCATCGTAGTCCGGGCCTTTCTTCAACAACGGAATGGGCTCCTGGATGTTCACATCCCTCACCGGCAGCGCTTGCCCCAAGGCCCATTGCAGCACCCAAGGCTCCGGCTTGGGCAGGAAGTACGCTCGTCCACCCGCCGCATTGCGCTTGAAGAAATAGAAGGTGACCAGCCGGCCGCCCATGGCGCGCTGCAAGTCCGCCGTGGGAGGGTCGTTCACCGGCAGACCGAACACGTCGGCCACCATCTTCTGGATCTCCTTGTCGCGTCCGAACTCCGCCGATTTCGTAGGCAGCTTGCTGGTGGCAATCACCACTCCGCCCTTGTCGTAGAACTCTTTGATTTTCGCCGCGGCCGCCACCGCGAGCGTGTCGCCGCCGGGGACGAACAGCACGCTGTATTCCTCGCGGTTCTCCTTATTGTTCAGAATCAGCTTCGACCCCTCCACCGTGCATCGCTCCGCCAGCACTTCGGGATGCAGGTACGTGTAATCCACCCGCAATCCGTGGAACAGCGCTTCGCCAATATCCTGGTAGTCGATCTCGGCGGGAGTGACGCCGCCTTCGCGCGCCGAAGCCTCGCCATTGATCTTCGGCTCCGGGTTCTGCGCCGGCACCGGGTGCTGCCCGCCCTCATTCTGGTAGGCCGCCTGGAGCGCCGCGATGGGATACAGCACCGCCACGTCCGCCACGTGCCGGCCATGTTGCAGCAGGTAGCTCATGCGGCCCAGAAAGCGGTTGAATTCGGGCACGTAAGCGGCGTTCCAAACCCCCGGCCCGCCGCTGGTCACCTGCAAGTTCACTCCCATGGCGTATTGATCCATGGCCACCTTGTAGACCGTCTTCTCGTTAATCCCGTTGTAGGCCGCGTAAGTCTCCGCGAACATCACCGGCTTATCCCAGTTGAATGCCGCCGACGACGCAATCTTGTACCCCGGGTTCGACCGCCCCAGGAAGTAGATGTCATCCACCGCCGGCACGCCCTGGTACTCGAACAGCTTGATGAAATCGCCGTTCACGGGGACCGGGTTCACGATCTCCTCCTGGTCGAAATGGCCGCCCGCCTTGATGCCATGCGCCTCGCAGAAATCCTCGATTTTCTTCACGTAGTTGGTGGCAAACAGGTACGCCCGATACCCGAAAAGCGCGTTGCGCGCCGCCGCGGTGTCGGGGCCGATGTCGTACCACAGGGCCGGGTAATACTTCATGGGCGAGTAGCCATACTTTTTCTCGAATCCCTGGTTGAAAGCGGGCGTCCACATGCGTCCGTCGACGGGATGCATGGCCGGCTCGTCCCAGAAAGAGAACTTGATCTCCTTCCCGAAGAACTCGCCGACATGGTCGAAGTGTTTCTGGTAGCTCAGGGAGATGAACGCGTCCATGGCGGTCGAGTCCAGATAGTCGACGAAGGCCCCCTTCTGCGAGGCCGGCCGGATGGTGGCATCCAGATAGAACGCCATCACTTTCCAATTGCCCTTGGGGACCTGCACCGACAGCGGCTTCCCGGCCCCGCCCTGCGAGCTGATGTCCACCAGCTCGAAGGTGTCGCGGTTCATCATCACGGCGCCCACGTAGAGATTCCCGGGAATGGTCAGTTCCGCCTTCGCCGGACCGGTCACGTTGGTTTCCGCCATCTCCAGGCTCTTGGCAATGTACTGCGGGTATTTGGCATAGAGCTGCCCGTCCACCATCCCCGTGGGGTAGGCCCATGTGTCGTACAGAATCACTTCCATGCCGTTCTTCCGGGCCTCCTCCAAGGCCGTCCGGTAGTATTTGAAGTATTCGTCGCTCAGGTAGACCGCGCCCTCGCTCGACGGCTTGCGCCCCGTCGCCTTCAGATAGTCCGCGGGCAGGCCGGTAGTGGGGCCTCCGCTCGGCTCGACGGCAAATCCGCCAAAGTTCCGCTTGGCCATGGTGTCCACGTCGGCGCGGATCTTCTCCTCCGACAAATTGGACAGGTTGAATTGCCCATAGCCGTACATCTCATGTCCGCGGAACTCGGCCGGAGGCTCCTTGAACACGGCGGGGTCCAGGCTCTGCGATGTCAGCAGAGATACCGTGCCAACGGCCAAAACCAGGATTCGGAAGTTGAAGTTCATGATCTCATTCCTCCACGGAAAGGTTGTGCGAAGCCCAATTGTAGTCTGATGCGGGGCAGCCCGGTAAGCCGCGAGTCGATTGCTCTGCAAAAACGTGGGAACAAACTTCGGGGTCGTTTCGTATCGGAGGGTCATGCCGGCTTTTTCGAAATGGATCGCCTACAGTTCGTTGGCTGTTTTGGTAGCGCTTTACGTAGTGGGTGCCGTTAGCAACGGGTCTCTGCGCCATGAAGTTCAGACGCTACCCCTGTGGTTTCCGATTGTCTGGGGATTTCAGCATCGGGAACTTGCCAAGTGGTCTGCCTTACCCTGCTTCGTGATTTGGCTTGCAATCATGATCGCCATTTGGCTGTTCCTTCTAGGGTGGGCGCGGATTCTGACGGGACACTTCTCCCCGGTGGAGATCGCCATGACCCTGATCGTTGGGGCGGGGTGTCTATGCGGAATTGGTGCGGGTCTTCGCTGGAGAACGACCTTACGCCCGGCGGCCGCTTTTGGCGTGGTGGCCTTGTTCGCTGCTCTCCAGGTACTGGCCTTACGGCTGAGTCTGCTTCCGTATATCAGAACTCGCTAGCCGCTCGCCCCTCTTCCGCACCGGATCGCCGTACAGGATTCCGCGGCCGAACGTGCCTACGTAGACCCGGCCATACAGCTTGGGGTCGCCGGTGATTTGCGTCACCAGGCCCCACTGGTGCTGGTCGTCGTTGATGCGCGTCCAGGTTTGCGCCCAGTCGTCCGAGCGGAGGATGCCTCCCTGGCCGTTCACGATCCCGATCATGTATACGGCCGGGTCGCTGGCGCCGGGCGCGGCTTTGCCGAAACCGAAGCCGTGCAGTTCGGTGACCCCGTCCATGCGGATGAAGGTCTTGCCCGTATCGGCGGAGTGGTAGAGGCCGTTCAATGCGGCCAGCCAGATGTCGCCTTCCTTGCCGGGGGTGGTGTAGAGACGGTCCCGGCCGCTGTTGCTATCAGTGCGGCCGCCGCTGCGCCTGGGCAGTCCGCCGGGCAAGGTGATGGGCTGCTCGACGAAGGTGGCGGCGCCGTCGGTGCTGAGGAAGAGCTTGCCTTCGAACAGCGACATGGCGTAGAACTTCCTCGGGTTCACGCGGTCCGCGACGATGCGCGTGTTGTTGGGCACGCCCTTGGCCTCGGTCCACGTGGCGCCTTTGTCGGTGGTGAAGAACGCCGGGTAGCCCCGCGGAATCCAGACCCAGGTAGCGCCGTCGGAAGAAACCGCGATGTCTCCCGTACTCGGCCCCCTTCCGCCGCCCTGCGGCCCGGCCGCCGAAGGCTGGGTCGCGGGCTGGGTGGCCGGCGGCTGCCAGGTCTTGCCGCTGTCGAGCGAGTAGCTGATGTTGAAGCCCGGCAGGTGGTGGTGCGAGCACACGCCCACGCGCACGATCACCTCGGGCTGGCTCTCGCCGCAGGCAATCCCGCTGGTGTTGTTGAACACCGGCGGACTGGAGGCCCCTTCCGGCGACGGCTTGTCGAGGTCCCAGTGCACGAACCCGCCGTAGTCGCCCACCGCGCTGAGCAGGTGCGCGCCCTTGGCCGGGCTGGCCATATCCAGCAACGCCGTCTGTTCGATGCCTGAGGCCATGATGCTCCATCGGGTGGGCCTGTCACTGTCCAGATCGGTGAGGTTGAAGGTTTCCCAGCCGCCGTAGCCGGTGGTGAACATGGCGTGGTTGGAATCCGCCGGATCGATTTCGATATCGAACATCCAGTGGATGGGAGTGGTGGCCGTATAGGGCGCCAGGCTGAAATCGAACGTGCCGCCGCCTCCGCCGCCGAACACCGCTTTCCATGTCTTGCCGCCGTCGATAGTGCGGAACATATCGTCCTCGCCGCCGGCTCCGTTCATACGGCCGAACGTGCTGGCGATGGCCACTTTGGGATTGCGCGCGTCCACGGCCACCGCGGCCCATCCGAACGCTTCGTTCTTGGCGGCGTCGGGCTTCACGGGCGTAATCTCGGTCCAGGCGCCGGAGTTGGTATCGAGCTTCCAGACGCCGCCGGCGGTCATGCGGCTGGGTCCGGGCGCCGTGCCGTAGGAAAGGTAGAGCGTTCCATCGGACGCCATCACCATGTGCGTGGGCCGGTATTGGGTGGGCTGGCCCGGCACGGGCTGCCAGGTCTTCCCGGAATCCGTGCTGCGGAACAGGTTGTCCCGGCCCATCAGGGAGACGGCGACATAGATGGTCGAGCTAATGTGCCCCTTCGAGCCGCTGCGGGGGTCGACCAGGGTGACGACGATTCCGCTGCCGCGGGCGACTCGACCAAAGCCCCCACGGCCCGCAGCCGGCGGTCCACCGGCGGGCGGCGCTTCGGTCACATCGGGAAAGCTGTCCACTCTGCTCCATGTCGCCGCGCCGTCCGTGCTTCTCCACAGGCCGGCCTGGCGCGTGCCGAGGTACAGGACTTTGCCATTGTTGGGATCCACGGTCATGCGCTCACCGTTGCCGCGGCCGTCTTCGTTGCCACCGAACTTGAAAGGCACGTTGGTACGCGCAAAAGTCTTGCCGCGGTCGCTGGAGCGCAGGATGGCGCCGTCGGGCGTGTTGGCATTGGTATACGTGCCGCAGGCGAGGTACACGCGGTTCGAATCGGCAGCGTCCACCGCCATGCTCTCCACGCCCATCAGGTTGGAATCCTCGTACGGCACCCAATCGAGCAGCGGTTCCCAGCGCTTGGTCCGGCCGTTCCAGCGGTAGGCGCCGCCCATATCGGTGCGGGCGTAGCGAACGCCCTTGGCGGTGGGGTGGAAAATGATGCCGTCCACAAAACCGCCGCCCACCATCTGGACGCTCTTCCAGGAATAGGGTTCGGAGGCGGGCTTCCCGGCCGGGTTTTGGGCGGTGGCGGGGATCGGGAAAGCCAAGGCGATCAAGACGGACGCGAAAACTACGGCAGCCACACGATGCGCGGACATGACGGCTCCTTTGGAAACTCCGGGTTTGCCAACACTCATTGTATGCGGCGGGCCCACGGCGCACAATGCGCGCCGGACGGCGGCGGACCGCGCACCGTTGTAAGCGATCGCGCCCCGTGATACCTTCAGATTCGGACGAATACGTCTCGAAAGCGAGGGCATGACAGATGAACCGCAACGCACGCATCTTCTGTTTTCTCGTACTTACGCTGGCCGCATTGGTTGGTTGCTCCAGCCAGCCATCGGCCAACGAATCCAAGAAAGCCGCGGCCGCGCTAGACAAAATCCAGGGAAAGGCCCAAGTTCTGACGGAATCGGGCGGGGCGAGCGATGCCGCTCTGAACGCCGGTGGACCTTCTGTGTACCTTTGGGTAGGCGCGCGTCGCTACCGCCTGTTCTTGAGGACACCCGTTGAGGTAGTCCACGGGGACCAGTACGTTGCCGAGGGCGTCTACGCGCAAAAGACCATTGACGAGATTGGCGATCCCGACCAGGGCAAGAACGGCTATCCGCTCCAAACAAGCTGCGAGCGTGTCGTCACGACGGCCTGGAGCAACCTGCCCTTTGATGCCATCGACGCGCAGGCCGCGGCTTTGCGCGCCATTGTGAAACGGTATCCCGCCAGGGCCGTTTTCCTGGTTACTCGGATACAGCCCGTTACATCTACGGAGAGCGGCGCCGCTTCCGCGGAACCGAACAAAGAGGCCGCGGCCGAGGAGAAGAACATCCCCGAAGTCTCTGTTGTGGCGGATAAACAACGCGCTCTTCTGATGGAGGGTTCGCCCGTTCAAACCGCACCCCTTTGGCAGCCCGAGGGCGGAACGGTCAGTTGCAAAGTGGTCATCGACCAGGAAGGGAAAATCTCCGATCTGGAAAGCACCGCGCAACTCTGCGAGAGTGTAGTGTGGTCTCAGTTTCGTTATCGGCCCACGGTCCGGGGCGGCCACCCCGTCAAAGTGAAAACCGAGGTTGAAGTGCGCTTCGACCCGCGAAAATGAAACCGCATCGCGGTGCCCGAATCCGCCGGCTGATTCGACCTTGACCTCCGACAGGTCTGCCGCGGGACGCCGCTAACACGGTCTGGACTGGGGATCGCAACCGGCGGACGGGGCTACCGCAATTCACACCCGCAGGAAATCGCCTGTCTCGAGTCCAGCCTGTCTTAGGATCGCCCGGAGCGTTCCTTCAGGCATATCGCCGGGATGGTTTGGCACCGTTGTATAGCGGTCCGTGTGGGAATTGAACCAGATTTCGTGGCTGCCGGCGGCTTGGCAGCGACCACGATCGTGTAGTCCCGCCTTTCGCTGGTCGTCGGCAAGTTCGGAACCCCATTGCGCTCGCGCCGGGCTTCGATCAGTTTCCGGGCGACATCGCGCGCGATCTCGAGCGCCTCGGCAACTGTCCGCCCTTGCGCCACGAGGCCGGGAAGCTCATCCGAAGTCGCAAGAAACAGGCCTTCCGGCAATTCCTCGATCTGTATTCGAATCGCCAGTTCCATACGATTGATCCTACCATTCGACGCGCCGCCCCGGTTCGTGGCCGAAAGACGGGGTTGTGGACGAGAGACGGGCTTACCGGAAAGTAGCCCGGCTACGGGCAGATTGGCAACCGCCCCCCTACAGAATATACCGGCTCAAATCCTGGTCCTTCACAATATCGGCAAGCTGCTTGCGCACGTAGGCGGCGTCCACCCTGACGGTCTTCCTCTTCAAATCCGGCCCCGCGAACGACACTTCTTCCAGCATCTTCTCCATGATGGTGTGCAGCCGCCGCGCGCCGATGTTTTCCGATGCTTCGTTCACTTGCGCGGCGAAACGCGCCACCTCTTCCAGCGCGTCCTCGGTCAGCACCAGTTTGATGCCTTCCGTCTCCAGCAGCGCCGTGTACTGCTTCGCCAGCGCGTTCTTGGGCTCCTTCAGGATGCGGATGAAGTCCTCCACCGTGAGCGATTTCAGCTCCACGCGGATCGGAAACCGCCCTTGCAGCTCGGGAATCAGGTCGCTCGGCTTGGATACGTGGAACGCGCCCGCCGCGATGAAGAGTATGTGGTCCGTGCGCACGAAACCGTGGCGCGTATTGACCGTGGTGCCTTCCACAATCGGCAGGATGTCCCGCTGCACGCCCTCGCGGCTCACATCCGGCCCATGTCCCGATTCGCGCCCCGCGATCTTGTCGATCTCGTCCAGGAAAATGATGCCGCTCGATTCCACGCGCTCCAGCGCCGCGCGCGTCACCTGCTCCATGTCGATCAGTTTCTGTTCTTCTTCCTGCACCAGGTAATCCAGCGCCTCGGCCACCCGCATCTTGCGCTTCCGCGTCTTCTGGCCGAAGAGGTTGGGCAGCATGTCTTTCAGGTTGATGCCCATGTCCTCGATGCCCGCGTTGGTGGTCACCTCGAGCGTCGGCCCGCGGTCCTTGACGTCGATCTCCACCAGCCGCTCGTCCAGCTTGCCCTCACGCAGCCGCTCGCGGAGTTTCTCGCGCGTGCGCTCCACGCTCTCGCTCGGCTCGGGCTGCGGCGGCATCAGCAGGTCCAGCAACCGGTCTTCGGCATTGAGCTCGGCGCGGTCGGCCACTTCATCCAGCCGCTCCTCGCGCACCATGTCGATGGCGATATCCACCAGGTCGCGGATCATCGACTCCACGTCGCGCCCCACGTAGCCCACTTCCGTGAATTTGCTGGCTTCCACCTTCAGGAACGGCGAATTCGCCAGGCGCGCCAGTCTCCGCGCCAGCTCCGTCTTGCCCACGCCCGTGGGGCCGATCATGAGGATGTTCTTGGGCATCACCTCTTCGGCCATTTCCGGCGCCAGCTTCTGCCGCCGTATGCGGTTGCGCAGCGCAATCGCCACCGCGCGCTTGGCCTCGCCCTGCCCCACCACGTGCTTGTCCAGCTCGCGCACAATTTCGCGCGGGGTCAGCTCATCCAGCAGCGGCTCCTCATCCACGGACTGCGCGGGCAGATAGATCACCATGGCTACTCCAACTCCTCGTAGGTGACATTGTCATTGGTGTAGATGCAGATTTTGCCCGCGATCTCCATGGCCTGCTCCGCAATCTGCCGCGCCGAAAGCTTGGTGTTGCGCAGCAACGCCGTGGCCGCCGCCAGCGCGTACTGGCCTCCCGACCCGATGGCCGCGATGCCTTCGTCGGGTTCGATCACGTCGCCGGTCCCGCTCACCAGGTACGTGAGTTTGACGTCCGCCACCAGCAGGATCGCCTCCAGGTGGCGCAGGATGCGGTCCGTGCGCCATTCCTTGGCCAGTTCCACCACCGAGCGCGAAAGGTTCCCGTTGTACTGTTCCAGCTTGGTTTCGAAGCGCGCGAACAGCGCGAACGCGTCGGCCGTCGAGCCCGCGAATCCCGCCAGCACCTTGTCGTTATACAGCCGCCGCAGCTTCTTGGCCGACGCTTTGATCACCTCGTTGCCCAGCGTGACCTGCCCGTCGCCCGCCATCACGACCTTGTTGTCGCGGCGGATCGAAATCACTGTCGTCGACCGGATTCTGCGTTTCATGGTTGGTGTAACTCCATCTTATCGCTTATCGGAAGACGATCCCCACATCTTTCCCGACCACCGAATGTTTCGCGAATTCCGCGCGCTTTCCGGGATAATCGGTGCGGAAGTGCGCGCCGCGGCTCTCCTCGCGCGCCAGAGCGCAGCGCGCGATCAGCAGAACCACCTCGCGCATGTTGCGCGGCGCCGACCCGTGCGCCAGCCATTCGCATGCCTCCCGCAAGCCGGTGCCGTCGCGCACAATTCCGCATTTCTCCCAGGCCACGCGCCGCGTCTGCTCCACCAGGGTTTCATCCCCGCTCTCCGGCTCCGGCAGCGGGACAATCCGCAGGGCCGCCGCGCTTTCCCGCATGGCGCGTCCGGCGCGCGCTCCGAATACCACGCCCTCCAGCAGGGAATTGCTGGCCAGCCGGTTGGCGCCGTGGACGCCGGTCGAGGCCACCTCGCCCGCCGCGAAGAGGCGCGGAAGGCTGGTGCGCCCGTTGAGGTCCGTGCGAACGCCCCCCATGGCGTAGTGCGCCGCGGGCGCCACGGGCGCCGGCTGCTTCTCGAAATCCACGCCATACCGCAGGCACGTCTCGTAGATACGCGGAAACCGCCCGCGAACGAATCCGGCCTCGCGGTGCGTCAGGTCCAGATATACGTGCGCAGCGCCGGTGCGCTTCATCTCCGCCACAATGGCGCGCGCCACCACGTCGCGCGGAGCCAGTTCCTTGAGCGGGTGATAACGCTCCATGAACCGCTCGCCATCGGCGTTTCGCAGGTATCCGCCTTCGCCGCGCATGGCCTCCGAAAGCAGAAACCGCGGCGCGCCTTCCACGTGCAGCGCCGTGGGGTGAAACTGCACGAATTCGATATCGCCGATCTCCGCGCCCGCCCGGTACGCCATCGTCACGCCGTCGCCGGTGGCTACCGCGGGGTTGGTGGTATTCAGGAACACGTTTCCCAGCCCGCCGGTCGCCAGCAGCACCCCGCGCGCGCAGATCGCGATGTCGCTCGCGGTCTTGGCGTCGTGGAACGATGCGCCGCACACTCCCTCGGCCAGCAGCAAATCGGTGGCCGCGGCATAGCTGCGAAACGTCACGTTGGGAAGCGAGGCCGCCTTGTGGTAAAGCGTGCGCGCGATCTCGCGCCCCGTCGAATCGCCGTGCGCATGCAGCACCCGGTTGCGGCTGTGCGCGCCTTCGCGCGTGAATGCCAGCTTGGTTCCCTGGCGGTCGAACTCCGCGCCCCACTCGATGAGCTGTTGAATCGCCGCGGGGCCTTCCTCCACCAGCGTGTGCACCGCCGCGCGGTCGCACAGGCCATCTCCCGCGTTCAGCGTGTCCCGCTCGTGCAGTTCGACCTCGTCATCGTCGCTCAAAGCGACGGCGACCCCGCCCTGCGCGTATTCGGAGGAGGATTCCCGGAGGCTGTCCTTGGCCACCACCAGCACCTGGCCCGCCTCGGCCAGCTCGATGGCGGCGCGCAACCCGGCCACTCCGGCTCCAATGACGAGAAAGTCCGGATTCATCGGCTACTGCGATCATAACAGTCGAATCTCCCCATGGTACAAATTGCGTATGCCCTCTTTTCGCGTCGAAACGCCTCAACGCTGCTATTCCGCCGTTGTGGAGCGCGGCGTCATCGGGCACCTCGCGCAGTACATCCCCTCCAAGGCCGGCAAGCTGTTCGTGGTCTCTACCGTTGATGTGTGGCGCCACCAGGGCGAGACGCTCGCGCGCGGCCTGGCGGACGTGGCGTACGAAGTGCTCCACCTGCCCGGCGGCGAAGACCAGAAGCGGCTCGCGCCGGTCGAACAACTCGCCGAGGAAATGGTGCTCCGCGGAGGCGACCGCTCCAGCCTCGTCGTGGCCTTCGGCGGCGGCATTGTCGGCGACATGGCCGGTTTCCTCGCCGCCATTTTCATGCGCGGCATTCCGGTCGTCCAGGTCCCCACCACGCTGCTGGCGCAGGTCGACGCCTCGCTCGGCGGCAAAACCGGCGTCAACCTCGTCACCGGCAAAAACCTCATCGGCAGTTTCCACCAGCCGCTCGCGGTGCTGATCGATCCCGCGGTGCTGGCGACGCTTCCCGAACGCGAATACCGCGCCGGCCTTTACGAAGTCATCAAGGCCGGCATCATTCGCGAACCGGATCTGTTCCGCTTCCTCGCCGATCGCAGCCGCGAGGTGCTGGCCCGCCAGAGGGAAGCCGTCGACCGCATCATCGCCGATGCGGTCCGGATGAAGTGCGACGTGGTCTCCGCCGACGAGCGCGAGGGCGACCTCCGCCGCATACTCAATTTCGGCCACACCTTCGGCCACGCTCTCGAAGCCGAAACCGGCTACACCCGTTTCCTGCATGGAGAGGCCGTCGCCTTCGGCATGCGCGCCGCCGCCTTCCTGGGCCAACTGACGGGCTACCTTTCCGCCGAAGACTGCGTGGAGATCCTCGAGGTGTTACGGCTCTACGGCCCCACGCCGCCGCTCGATGGAATCCCCGCCGCCAACCTACTCGCGCGTCTCGTGCACGATAAGAAGACGGTGCGGAGCAAAGTTCACTTCGTCTTGCCCGTGCGCATCGGCGAGGTCGTGGTGGTTTCGGGTATCGACGAAACGCTGGTGCTCGAATCCATCCGCTCCGCCCTCGCGTGATGGGCGCCACTCCCCAAGGCGCGCGCGATGAGCGGGAAGCCGCCGCCTGGGTGCGCGGCATGTTCGCCCGCGTGGCGCGCCGCTACGACCTGGCCAACCACCTGCTCTCTTTCAACATCGACCGCCTCTGGCGCGCCCGCACGGTCCGCCGCGTGCGCCCCATCCTCAATCGCCCCGGCACGCGCGTCCTGGACATCTGCTGCGGCACCGGCGACCTGACGCTGGCCCTCGCCCGGCAATGTGGCGCACCCGTCTTCGGTTCCGATTTCTGCCACCCCATGCTTGTGGCCGCGCGTGGGAAAGGCGCTGCGGACCTATTCGAAGCCGACGCCCTTGGCCTCCCGCTGCGCGATGCTTCGCTCGACCTCGTCACGGTAGCTTTCGGTTTCCGCAACCTGGCGAACTATCGCGCCGGCCTCGCCGAGATGCGCCGCGTGCTACGCCCCGCAGGCATGGCCGCCATCCTGGAATTCTCCGAACCGCCCAACCCCGTCTTCGCCGCGCTCTACCACTTCTATTCCCGCCGCATCCTTCCGTTGATCGGCGGCGTGCTCTCCGGCTCGCGCGATGCCTACACGTATCTCCCGGAATCCGTTCGCAAGTTTCCCTCCGCTGAGGAATTGGCGGAAGAGATGCGCCGCGCCGGCTTCTCCGAAGTGCGTTACGAACGCTTCACCGGCGGCATAGCGACTCTGCACCTGGGAGTCACACTACCACCGCCCCCGCCCCTTTGAGCGCCGCCTCCAGCTCTTCCTTCCCCAACTCCGTGCTGATAAACAACTCCTGCCGCGCCCCTGCGCTAAGCGCTATGGCCTTCCACCCGTTCTGCGTCGGCACCGTCACCCGCACTCGCACCTTGCCTCTGGCGTCGCGCACCGGCCGGATCACTCCCGGAATCACGGAGCGGATGGCGGGGTTCGCCGCCAGCAGCTCCTCCAGAATTCCGCGCACCCCGTCGATGATGCTGTGCTCCACTTTGAGCCTGTCTCCCGCCGTGCGCAACCGCATCTATTCCCACCCTTCTCCGCCGCGTAGCGGAACGAACCGGCACAACACCGCCACCCGGTAATCGATGCTTCCGCCCTGCTTCGATACCACGCGCAGTTCCTGGTCGCCGTAATCTCCCACGGGAATCACCAGCCGCCCGGGATCTTTCAGTTGCCCGAGCAGCGCCGCGGGGATCTCCGGCGCGCCCGCCGCCACCGAAATCGCATCGAATGGCGCCCCTTCCGGATACCCCAGCGACCCGTCCCCGCACACCACCGTGACGTTCGCGTCGCGCGACGTCCGCCGCAGATTCTCCAGAGCCAATTGCGCCAGCGCGGGAATGATCTCGACCGTAACCACGCGCGCGGCCACCGCCCCCAGCACCGCCGCCGCATACCCGCTCCCCGCGCCGACTTCGAGCACCGTCTCCGCGCCCGTCAACTCCAGCACTTCCGCCATCAGCGCCGTCATATACGGCTGCGAAATGGTCTGCCCGTGGCCAATGTGAACTGGTTCGTCCTGGTACGCCATCACTCGCGACTCTGCCGGCACGAACTCCTCGCGTGGAATCTCCAGCATGGCGCGGAGCACGCCCTCGTCGTGGATACCCCGCCGCCGCAGTTGCGCTTCCACCATTCGGCGCCGCTCGGTTGCCCAATCCGGAATCAAGCCCGTTCGCTCCCAACCTTATAATAGCTATGATGGCCCGCCGGATTACCTATCAAAGCAATACCAAGCGCGCCGATCAAAGGAAGCGCAGAAACTCGTCCACCGACAGCCCAGTCTGGTCCACAATGGATTCGAGCGTCCGCCGCTTCAGGTCCTTGTTGTGATATGCAACCGTCACGCGCCGCGACGGCGCATCCGGATGCCGCAAAACGTAGTGGCCTCCCGAAACGTGGTGGATCTCGAATCCCGCGCGTTGAAGCGCGTTCAGCACTGCTCGCGGTTTGAGGCTCGGAAGGCGGGAACTCAAGCGGCAGGCAGAAAAACACAGATCTGCTCTTTTACGGGTTCCAGCTCTATCCGCTTATCACCCGGAATGGGAAGACCTTCCTTACGCAGGCTTTCAAGGTAGGCCCGAATGGCATCCCTAGCCATTCCGCGCGCCTCTTCGAGAGTGTCGCCCTCTGTGACAAGTCCTGGGAGCGCCGGACAGGTCGCCACGAACCCACCCTCTTCGGCAGGCTCGAATAGCACTGTATATGTGATTTCTTCCACCCCTACAGTATAAGCCCGCTAGTTCCCCCGGCTCAGCCCCAGCGCCCGGATGCGCCTGTGCAGGTTGGTCACTTCGTCTCTGTGGCGCTCCACCGCCCAACCCGGAATCAAGCTCGCCCACGCCCAGCTCAGTAGTGGCTATGATAGTCTCGGGGACAGCTATGAACGGAGCCACGGAGAAGCATCACGCACACGAGCTCATCGAACGGCTGCCGGATTCACAGATTGCCACTGCCGTCCGCTTCCTGGAGTTCATGCTCCTCGATCCCGTCGCCCGCGCTGTGGCTGCGGCCCCGCCCGACGATGAACCCGTGACGGAGCAGGACCGCCGCCGCTTACACACCGGCCAGCCCTGGTTTGCGCAACGCGGAGGCAAGGGGATCCCGATGGAGAAGGCTCTTGCCGAGTTCGGCCTCAAGCCGGAAGATTTCCGGCCGGAAGACGCCCAGTAATGCCGCCCTACCGCATCGAGTAGCTCGATGAAGCCAAGGCCGACGTCCGCTCGTTGGACCAGGCAACGGCCATGCGCCTGTTCGAGGGCATTCTCCGTTTCGCCCAGACCGGCTCGGGCAAGGTGACCGTGCTTCACGGCGATATGGCCGGTGCGTTCCGGCTCCGCCTTGGCGACTACCGTGTTCTATTCACCCTCGAAGAAGATGCCATGCGCATCTTCGGTGTCCGCCATCGCTCCGAAGCCTACACGTGACGGCCACGGTGGATTCGTACACTGTCCCTGGAACCCTGAAGCGACTTACTTGCTGGGACTTTGCGGGAACGATACCAGCTTAGAACCCGTTGTCGTCCAGACACGAATCTGACGATTCACTGCGTCCAACTCGAAGTAGAACCAACCCAGGTCTTTATCGTAAGAGACGGTCTCCTTTAAATCTTCTGGTTGTCCTTGAGCGTTTTCTCCGTAGGCGACCACTATCGCAAGGTTGGACTTTGCAGCGCAGCGGCTTGGCGTAGCGTGAAAACGGCGCTTCGCGCCGGCAGAGGGCGTGATACATCGCCCCGTTCCGGGTCTCAGCGGTACGCCTCCCGCCGGTTGCGGACGCCGGTAATCTCGATGGTGCTCTCGTCTTTGGGATCGAAGAACACCCGGTAGTCGCCACAGTGGAGCCGGAAGCCAGTGAACGGAGGCTTGAGCTTTTTCACGTCGCCGGTGCGGCTGGCCAGGTAACGGTCCACGCAGCGGAGAATCTGCATCGCGGTTCCGCGTTCGATGGCGCGCAGATCCGCGCGAGCTTCTGGCGACCAGATAACGGCGATCCGCTCGTGCGTAGCGTCTTCGCTCACTGGCTCAGCCCGAACTCGCGCAAAATCTCCTCGTGCGGAATGCCTTCACCACGGGCGAGCGAAGCGCGGGCGCGGTCCAGCGCCGCGACCGTCTCGGGCGTGATCTCTTCCTCTTCCACCGGAGCCAGGGCCAGCGAGCGCGCCAGCGGCTCCACCATTACTTCGAGCAGTCTGACGACGGCGTCGAAC
>Ga0181521_10002051_pt1 | contig 24427 bp, 23 predicted proteins | sample PEATcosm2014_Bin_32_FD_119764 | JGI IMG/M metagenome (GOLD analysis project Ga0181521, IMG submission 119764) | Peatland microbial communities from MTU Mesocosm Facility, Houghton, MI, USA - PEATcosm2014_Bin02_60_metaG | ecosystem: Environmental > Terrestrial > Soil > Wetlands > Peat | place...
CAGATTCTGACCACCCAAAACAGCATCAATTCCCTATAAAACAAGCTATTTCAGCTATACTTCAGGGGCGACTAACTACCCGAGTTGCGCGCGCAGCACCCGCATCCGACGGTACTGCAGGTGCTGCGCGTACTCCAGCTCCTTGAACCGTGATTGAAGGACCGCGCGCTCCCAGCGCTCGATCACCGCGCGCCGGGTCTCCTGCAGCCACAGCTCCCGCAGCTGCGTCCAGGCAGCCACGGCCTGCTGGAAAGCTTTGTACTCCTCGGCCACACGCCTCCTCAGTTGCTCAATCTGTGCGCCCCCAGGCTTGCGCGCGAGCTGCCGTTCGGCCCGCCGGAACTGGGTATCCAACAGTGCGCGCTGGATTCTGAACCACGGCACTATCTTCACGTTGCTGGCCAGCCCGCACCAGCACATACCGTTGATGAACCACTTGGACGGGTCCCACTGCCACCACCGAACGCCGTTGCGGTAGTCGTGCGCAAACATATGGTGAAAGTTGTGGTAGCCCTCACCAAAGGTGAGCAGCGCCACTACAGCATTGTCTCGCGCCGTGTTCTCAGCCGTATAGGGCTGAGAGCCAATCATGTGTGCGAGCGAGTTGATGCAGAACGTAAGGTGATGACTGACGACCAGACGCAGCACCCCCGCGAGGAGGAACGTGCCGACGATATCGCCACTGGCCCAACCAACCAGCAACGGGAGGCCCACATTCATCGTCAGCGCGAGCGGCAGGTAATAGCGATGCTGCCACATCACCAGCGGATCGTCCTGCAAGTCGCGCACGGTGCTCAGATCCGGTTTGCCGCTCGGATAATCGCGCAGCATCCAGCCTATGTGCGAGAACCAGAAGCCGCAGCGCGCGCAATACGGATCGCGCTCGGGATCGTCGATGTAGCGGTGATGCGCCCGGTGGCCGGCGCTCCAGAGCAGCGCACTGTTCTGCAGGGCCATCGCGCCGAACAGCAGATACAGGAGCTTGAGGGCCGGACGGGCCTCATAGGTGGCGTGAGCAAACAGCCGGTGGTAGCCACAAGTGATCGCTAGCTCGTTGGCACCTAGGAATAGCGCGAACCACAGCCACGCCGCGGAATTATACCCGTGACTGAAGCCGTACCAAGGCACGGCAATCACTGCCACAGCCGCAGTCAGCGCAAACATCAAGGTTGTCGTCCAGTTACGCGATGCCGATTCCCAGTCACTGGCTGTCATATAGGTTGCTTCCGCCCGGACGGGCGCGTGGACCAAATCCCATTACCCAACTGAATACGCTGCCACGAGTCGCTGCCTCATTCACATGTGTGTTTTCCGTATTGGCGTCAACTCGCGGCCCGGTGCGGGCGACGTGATGAACATCGTGCAAGTCAGGGCACGGTGAGCCGACCGCAGCGCTCCCTGCCCGCGGCCTGAAGCCGTACTCCGACCATGGAACACCGGGGCCGGTTCAGTACTCAAGCGTTTGCGCTGTTGGTGTGGCCGAGCTCGGGCCGACGGGACTAACGCGAAGTAGGTATGTACGTAATGCGTCGGCAGTTCACGCCCTGCTCCCATAAAGTCGCCTAAGGCTATGAATTTATGTTACTTCCGTCTCAGAGCCAGCTGTCATTCCTGGATCAAGAAAGCCTGCCGCCATCGATTTGGGATCGATGGGCGGACGCACGAGCGCTCCGCGCAGACCCGTGCTTTCCCTCGGTGCACTCGCGGCTGCCCTACCCGCTGTGCAGGACCCGTCCTTGGCTTACCGATTCACCATCCCCCTTTCTTAACTCACGGAAAATGATCGTCGACAGGATGGTCATCCCGCCCAGTACCAGGAACGCGCTGTGGATCCCGTGCATGAAGTCCGGACCATTGGCCTGGTAGCGATCAGGAAGAAAAAATGCGGTAATCAGCGACGCCGAGGCTACACCGAAGCTGATCGCCATCTGCTGCACCGTGCTTGCGATGGAACTCGCGCTGCTCGCCTCGTGCTCCGCAACATCGGCAAAGACCAGCGTGTTCATGCTGGTGTACTGCAGCGATGTGAAGAACCCATAGCAGAATACTTCTGCCACGATCAGCCATACTGGCGTACGCGCTCCAATGGTTGCGAAAACCAGGATCAGCAGGCCGATGATCAGCGTGTTGAACACAAGAATTGCGCGGTAGCCGAAAAGCGCCAGAATTCTCGGCATCGTCATCTTCAGGCTCATCGCGGCGACTGCCTGAGGCATCATCAGCAGGCCGGACTGAATCGGCGTGAATCCGAGGCCAACCTGATACAAAAGTGGAAATAGGAATGGAATACCGCCGATGCCAAGGCGTGTCACGAAGCTCCCGCACACAGCTGCGCGAAACGTGCGAATGCGGAACAGGGCAAGGCGCAGCATCGGATACGTGGCTCTTGTCGCGTGGATTCCGTAGCCTGCCAAGAGAAGCAGGGATACCGCCAGAAGCCCAGCGCTCTGGCCAATGTTCAGTCCATGTTCGCCAAAAACTTCCAGAACATAAGAAAGCAGCGCAACGCCCGATCCAAACAGGGCGAGCCCGGCCACATCGAGAGGATTGATGCGCTCGTCGCAGAAATCCGGCAGGTGCAAGTGGACGAGCCATAGACCAGCAACACCGATCGGAATGTTCACGAAGAATATGAATCGCCAGTGAAGGTACCCGACGATCAAGCCCCCCGCGATGGGACCGAGCATCGGGCCGATCAACCCCGGGATAGCGACGAAGCTCATGGCGCGAATCAGTTCAGATTTGGCGAACGTTCGCACGATTGTCAGCCGGCCAACCGGCACCATCATGGCCCCACCGCAGCCTTGCAGGATGCGGCAGGCGACCAGTACATGGATGTTGCTCGACATGCCGCAGAGCAGCGACCCGAGCGTGAAGATGCCGATCGCGGAGCTGAATACCCGGCGCGTTCCGAACCGGTCCGCCATCCAGCCGCTGATCGGAATAAACACCGCGAGGCTCAGCGTGTAGCTTGCGAGCACCGCTTTCATGCTGAGCGGAGCCACTCGGAGTGCTGCCGCGATCGTCGGCACCCCGGTATTGAGAATCGTTGTGTCGAGCGACTCCATGAAAAATGCCACGGCAATCAGCCATGGCAGTAACCGCTGGCTCGAGTCTGGCAACGGGGTATCTGCTGAAGATGCTTCGCTCGGGCTGGGGACGCTCATGTTCCTGGTTCGCGACTGTATCAGGCACCGGGATTGCGTCCGTGGATCAGCGCGCGGCAATGAAGCAAGTATCGCCGGCCCGGGCCTTGGGGCTGTTGGCGTTCGACTTCACGGCATGCGGCGTGGGTTCTCTCTGGCCGCCCAGCCGGGCGCCCTAAGTGCCCGACCGCACCGACAGTTCAATAGCGATATGCTTAACTCGACGCTTGGCATACCGCTGCCAGAAGCCTCGGATTCCCCCCTAGGCTCGGCATCAGAGCGGACCCCTGAGGAGGCGCTTATTACGCCTCCTTTTTCTATGGGAGGCGCCCGGGAAGCGGGGATATTGACCACTGGTCCGGTTGAGCACCTCCACACCGGCGCTTTATGGTCTGTATCCCGGCGTCCGCCGCGTAGCAGATTCTGCCGATGGTCGTTGCTGAGCCGCCGCGGCCCGCAGTCAAGCGCGGGTCGCCGACGGCACGCGCTTAACTCGACGCGTCGGCGGCCGGCGTCGTCAGACTATTTCCTAACATCTGCGGGGTTGGCCGCGGCCGAGTCGCAACAGCACTGCTGCCGATCGCATCGCCGCAATGATCAGCCACTGCACTGACCCTTTCCGACCTACGCCGCCGCCGACCATGCGCGTCCGACACGTCATGCGCCACGGACTGGTTGAGATGTTCAGTAAATCGGCGATGCGCCGACTGAAGTGGTGCTGGGCTGCCGCGTCGTTTGAAATTATCGGTAGCGCATTCCTGCGAAGAACGCCGCGGCCGAAACGAGTAATATCGCGGCCCGGAGCCGAAGCCGCTTCCGACTGCTGGGCCGCATCTGGCGGGCCGGATCATTGAGGGGGCGCGACGGACCCCGTGTAAAAGACATCGCACTTGCCACCGAAAAGTTTCTTGGCCTGCCTGACAAGCGTGCGCGTCGGTCCGGTGAGCGTCGCCACGACATTCGGTTCTTCCACCACCGGCTTGAGGAACGATCCCCGGACCTTCTGCTGGACCTCAGGGCATCCCTTGGCGTTCACGATCGCCACTGTAACGTCCTCGAAACGTCCCGTGACGAAATCGAGGCGCCCTTTCAGCGCGACGCGATTCTCGGGCGTCGCCATTGCCACGTCCTTTGCTTCGGCGACGCCGTGCTCCACCTGCCACTCGGAGATGAGCGTACGAACGGTGGTGCTTTCTCCGGTTCCCTGAAAGATACGCGCGAAGTCATAACCCTTCGTCACGCCTAGACCCAGCGGGCCGGCGAAAAACACGGCGGCAACGTCGACGAGGTTAAACTTTTGGCTCGCCTTATAGCGCGAGGACGCTTTGTCGACGTCACCAATATAGAGTTTAAGGTTCGCGCCGTGCAGGGAGGCCTCGCCGACGCTCGTCCGAATCAGCGCATCCGTGGTCGTTCCCCGCAGCGACAGGTCTGCGGAGAAGTCCATGGGCCCCTGCCCGATGCTTTTCGGCGACACCGTCTTGAAGAATTCTTCGATGCGGAACTGCGTGAGCCGGTAGCGAACGTGGTAAACGGGCGCGGCGCCGGTAAGGTCTGCGCGAACCGTGCCCGACCCTTGCCCGCCGAACAGCCGCATGGTGACCGGGTCGGCGTCCAAAACGCCATTCTCTCCAGCAACCGAGAACCTCACGTCAGACACGGTCACGTCCGTCGTCCGAATCTGCCCGCAAATGCCCTTCGCGGCAAGGGACAAGCTTGGCAGGAACGCTGCGCCTGGTCCGGACGAGAACTGTAAGCGGCTCACATCCAGCGTGCAGCCTGTAAGTTCGAGCCGTCGCCCCGATTGCTTGTCGACGATCGAGAGAGACGCGTCCGAGACGGACGCGGTCGTTATGGCCAGCGGGGGGAATGACCCTGGCGTCGTGGACGACCGGTCGATGTTCAGCCGGCCGGCGGGGTCTCGTTCAATGGTAAGCGCGAGTCGCTTCAAAGCGACCTTTTCGATCCGGATCTCGTGATGAAGCAGGGGCATGAGCTCGATCCGCAGATCGACCTCTCCCGCGGTGGCCACTTCAGCACCATGGTTGCGCACATGCACGTCACCAAGCGCAATGTGTAAGCTCGGAAGAAATCCAATCTCAGGACGTTGGCCCACCGTGACGTCCATCTGGAGGGCGTCCGATGCGATCGCTTCCACCCTCGACTTGGCATCCAGGTGCAATACAAGGGCCGCGACCACCGCGACCACGGCCACTATCCCGGCGAGGGCACCGAGACCGATCAGAAAGATCTTTAATGACTTGGATATTTCGGCGTCCTCTGCAAATTGCGGGGTCCGTCAGCCCGACTACCGGTCAGAGGCCCGTTGGAGCCATGAGAGGCAGTTCGCGCGCCCCGGTTTGGCCCGCGCGCGAGGGCGGCAATCGGCCGCGTCATCTGATAAGCAAACCATCGGCCGAGGGTGAGATCGGTCTCCCTCGCTCGATAGTCGCGTTCGATCAATCGCCCAGGCACCCTCCTTGCGCGAGTTGCGAAACCGGCGGGTGCGGCGACTAGCTTTTCCGGCCTCCATAGAGCAGGAGAACGCCGCCAATCACTATCGCCCCAACGCCTGCCCATACGGGCACGTTCACAGTCTGTTTGTCCGTCACCGACAGTTCGAGGGACCCCAGCGTGGCGTGATGGGTCTCCTTCCTATAGCTGAAACCGCCGTACACCAAGCCCAGGACCCCGGCCACGATCAGCCCTATTGCCACGAGCTTTGCTGCGTTCATGTCAATTCTCCTAGCAACGCGCACCCCGGGCGGCCCGACGCTCAGCGCCAAGGAACAATCCACAAGACCGCGGCCATTCGGGCTGCGCCGAGCTGTTGCCCGTCGCGCAGGTCGATTGAATGGCCTTTATACGCGTCGGCCTTGAATGACGCGAATCAGAATCACGATGACCGCGAGGACCAATAGGACGTGGATAAATCCACCCATTGTGTACGAGGTCACCAGACCCAGAACCCAGAGGATAATCAGGATGATTGCGATGGTCTCGAGCATTTTGCCTCTCCTTCCTGATCGTACGTGGCAGCCGGCAGCAGTCGTCTTTGCTGATCAACCGGTACGACTGCTGCTCAAACCCATGAGACCGCCGCCTCTTACCAAAGCAGCCGACACCCGCTACACATTGCGGTCTTTCGACCGACGACTCCGGCCCCGCGTCAGACTGTCAATCGCCCTGCTTGATAGTAATCTCGCTATGAACCGCCTTGACGCGCTCGGTCTCGCGCGCGATCGCCACGGCCTGGTCGACGGTTTCCTGGGTACTGGCGCTGCCAGTTAGCCACACGACGCCATCTTCGTCCGTGTCAACGTGGATGCGCGCGAGGCTGGTGATGTGTTCCGCTGCTAGCTTGGCCTTGATCTTCGTCGTGATCGCCGAGTCCGTCACGAATGCCTTCGGATGTGCACGATCGGTGTCCTGATCTTCGCCAGCCAGAGCCACTACAGGCCCGAGCAATATGCCGACAACCAAGCAGGTCATTGCGAGATCGGTCCTCATCTAAGTCTCTCCTCATCGCCATCTTTCTCGCATTCGGCTGAAAATAATGGCATTCCTTCCCGTTGTGCTCTGTACGGCACCGCACGTAAGAAGCGCGCTGTTTACGGCTGAGACTCAGGTGGCCGCGCGTGTTTCCGATGACAGCTGCAAAGATTTGGTCCCTGCCGCTCAGAGTCTTTGGACGGCGCCTAGAGTCGGGTGGCCCCGCGGTAAGGAGCGCGGCCGGGCGCCGCCTATCTTGGTGCTCCTGCGACGTCCCGCGATGCCACCTCCCGTCGATTCTTGAACGCTGTGCGCGGCTGAACGCATGCTTTTTGCTTCCCGGAGAAGCAGCCTGTCCTTGATGGGCTGCGGCTTCGTGATTGAGGGTCGTGGCCCGCTCCTTTCGGTCCTGCGGCGCGAGCCTGAGCATCCGGGGCACCATCTGCTCTCCTTGCTGGTGGGCATATTTTTCATACGGCTTGGTGCCAGAGTTGGTGTCGCCTCCAGCGTGTCTTTCCGACGCTTCGACAAGGCAATCCCGAGCGTGGAAGGTCCGTCAAGCCATTGGAGCGGCTTGGCCCTCCTGATCAACGTGGTTGTCGCGGCAATGGGCTTCCTAATGTCGGGCTGTCTGCTGGTCGGCTCTGCCTGCGCCCTGTGGTCAGTACAAGCCGCAAGGCCTGCAATCGTTCTGGGGCTCCGGCGAAGGCAACGCGTGCGGCACCGTACCGACTTTGATCGGCGCTACGCCTACCTTCAGAACAAGCAAATCGTCCGGCCGCACCCGGTGACCAGACGAGCTCCGCGCCAAGGCGTGCGTTAGGTCGGAGCCTTTACCCAGCGCACCAGAGGTTCCGGTGACCTGTTCACGTGCTCATGGTCGTTTCCAACGCCTGGCTGCGCTGACTGCCATGGCGCTTAGCGCTCTGGCAGCGAACGGAGCGACGTTGCCGGTGTTCGCTTTGGCCGAGCGTGCCGCGGATCCTCTCTCAAAGAGCCCGTCTCATTCCCGCTTCATGTCCACGGGCAAATGGGAGCTTCGAGAGGCGCCAGCCCCAGAAGAGATGCGGCCGGAGGCTACACGGTCGCTCAACGGGGCGCGTGGCAGCAACATACTTGCAACACCCGCAACGTCCGCCGATCAGCCGCCGGGTACGGGGCATGACGCGCGGCTCACGCAGCTCCAACCAATAGCCGGCCGATGGGCCAGCGACCCCGCCTGGATGCAATCCGCTCGCAAGGTGCGCCAGCAGGGCGTGCCAATTCTGCGGCCGTGGCAGAACTCCCGAATGTTCATCTCCCTCGGCGTCAACGCAAAGGGAGTGCCGGGCATATATCTTGTGCAGAAGACCGCTCGGTAGACACGCGAGCGCCCCGGCCCGGCAGCCCTTGCAGGGCAGACACGAGCGGGGGCTGGAGATGTCGATGCACCGCCGGCCGAGGGACCCTATCCCCAGCGGCCGTCGCTGAGGTGTCTGGCGCAAATGCGCTCATGATGATTGCGTGGTAAATGCATAATGAACGCTAAGTTGGGGGACGCGAAATAATGCGAGGCACCGGGGCGGCTGTTACAGGTGGATGCGGCGCCGACGGGGCCGAGCGCTGGCGCGCTACCGCCCGTACCCCAGCCTATTTGGCACAACGTGCAACACCGCAATCGTGGAATGACTTCGTCAGCTCCTGCGGTTGCGCCGCTTGGCGTATTGGCTTGCCAATGCCGTTGGTGACAAGATCGACGTGGCGCCTGATTCATTGTGCGCTCGCCGCCTTGCTCCTTGCGGCAGGGCTGGCTCATGGCGCGCAACCTGTTGTGCCATCCCGCGCAGTTGGTCCTGCGACAGGTCTGGCCGATTCAGCGGCCCTTCGCGCCACGGTATTCGGCACGCCGCCGCAGGATATGGCGCCGCTGCCGAAAACAGTGCCCCTCGCCGAAATCAATATCGCCCTGCCCTGGGCGCGGCCCGTTCCTGCCGTGTTCTGGTTTGACCGCAAGCTGCGCGTGTGGTTGTCCGCACAGCCTGGGCCTGCACCGCTTGCAATCGTCATCGCCGGCACGGCCGGCGATGGCAACACGCCAAAACTCGCGATCCTGCGCGGAGCGCTTTACGGCGCCGGCTATCACGTTCTGACGATGCCATCACCAACGTTCCCCGGCTTTATCGTGTCGACATCGAGCACGGGTGTCGCAGGCGATCTGCTCCAGGACAGCCGCGACCTCTACGCGGCGATGCAGGCGATTCTCTCGAAGCTGCCACGTCGCATTAAGATTACCGACATCGACGTCCTCGGGTATAGCCTTGGTGGCGCACATGCGGCGGTCGTGAAATCACTCGACGCAACCGAGGGCAAGCTGCATATCCATCGCGCGGTCATGATCAATCCGCCCGTCAGCCTGTTCACATCGCTCGCCCGCCTCGACAATCTGTTCTCAATCAGCATCGGCTCCGGCGACGCTGGTATCGAGAACCTGTACCGCCGGCTTTATGCGCAAATTGCAAACCTGTACCGCGCATCTGGCCGGGTAGAGATTGACGAGGACTTCATCCTCAGTGCTGCCGCCCTGGAACTGAAGACGGATGCCGAACTGTCTGCAGCCATCGCGCTGAGTTTCCGCCTCGACCTGGTGGATGTGTTCTTTGCTGGCGATCTTTACGCTCGTACCGGCGTCGTGGTCGATCCGCAACACCCGCCTAAGGTTGGAGATTCTCTCGAGGAAACCGCCCGCACTCTGCGCCTAAAGCCGTTCTCCGAATACTTTTCACGGGTTTTCGCGCCGTACTATCTGAAGCACCGGCCGAACTCGACCAGCAAGTCTCTGATCGCGGACAGTCGTCTCGAGATCATCGGCGATGCGTTGCGCAATGACGTTGACTATTACGCGCAGACCAACAGTGATGACTTGATTCTCGATAAGCGGGAATTGGCGTGGCTGAAAGACACTCTGGGCCCAAGAATTGTGGTTTACGATCACGGCGGACACCTCGGCAACCTCGGTGATCGCGCTCAGGTGTCGGATATGCTCGACATGCTCGCCGGACGCTGGAACGTCACGGCCCGATGAGAACCGCCAGCACCCTTGTCTTGCTTGCCGCCGCGCTGTGCGGCTGCGCTTCGCAGCAGATGAGTATCCGCAGCCTGCCCCCGGACACGCCAGCGGCCGACAACGCGGCAGCGGCCGAAAACGCTTCAGAACTCGCCGCCGCCATCGCAACGGAAGTCACGAGCGAGGGCGGCCAGGGTTCCGCCACGAACGCGCCGCCCGTCACGCCGGCTGATGCACCGTCGATGTACACGTATGATCCGTGGGAACGATTCAACCGATTCACCTATCGGTTCAACGCCCGGTTCGACGAGGCGATTCTGCTGCCGGTCTCGAACGGATACCGCCGCCTGCCTTCAGCTGTTCGCGCCGGCATCCACAACTTCTTCGGGAACCTCAGTGAGGTCCCAAGCGTCATCAACTACGCGCTGCAATGGCGCCTTATTCCGAGCGCCCGCAGCCTCGGACGATTCGCAATCAACAGCTCGCTGGGGCTCGGTGGTCTGTTCGATGTCGCCAAGAAGCTCAAGCTCCCAAGCGAACCGACCGGCCTTAGCACGACCTTGTCAAAGTGGGGCATGCATCCCGGACCTTATCTGGTCATTCCCTTCTTAGGGCCGTCTACGCTCCGTGACGGCGTCGGACTGGTGGGTGACTATGGAGCCTCGCACGTCGTCAATGTGGCCGACCTCTATCGCGGCAACGAAGCGTGGGCCCTAGGCGCCGCGGATGTAATTGATGAGCGCGCCAACATCAGCTTCCGGTATTACGCCACCGGCTCTCCGTTCGAGTATGAGACGATTCGTTTTCTTTACGTCCGCAAGCGATTGATCGAAGACGAAGGCCTTCATCGGAAGGCTTTGCCGAAGAAGCACGACGTCGACGCACCGGCAGGACAATGACCACGCGGCGCACGTGTCGCCGTCGAGCGGGGGCCATGGCGCGGCGTACCGATACATTACAACCTGCCCGCGCCTCCCAGCACCGCCGACTGATCGGCTGCCGCGGCGAACGCAACAAGTCGATCATCGCGAACGCTTCGTAGCCGCAGGCCGCAGCTACCACGCGGCGAACCGACGCGTGTACTGAAGCGCCCCTGATAGGCGCAGGGCGATGTCACCGGAGCGCCCGCCCCACGGCAGCTTGCCAGCAGATTTGCAGGCGCATTCCTGCGATCCCGACCTTTTGCGCCTTTCGGAATTTTAAATGCACAGCGGCTTAGTGCGGACTCTACTAGGGACAATACGTATCGGCCGTTGGATCGCCATTGACGAAGCCACGAGACGGCGCTCCAGAATCACCCGCATCCTGCCTGTGTGCGGTCCCGTACAGATCCGGCCAGGCACTTTTGCCTAATCTATTTGCGTATTCGAACATCTCAGCGTTCATCGTGAACCTCGATGGTTGAGCTTGCGTTGCCCGGCTCCGATGGGTGGGTCGACGGTTTGGGCGTAAACGTCATGAACGGTGAATGCGCGCGAGTCCACCGGAGAGTCCAGACCCGGTACTCAACTTCCTCCAAATCTAGAGAATCACAATGCAACTGAAAACCTTGATGGCCGTCGCTGGCCTGACAATTCTCGGCCTCGTCGCAAGCGCACCGTCTTTCGCCCGCACTAAGGCGGAGATCGATGCCAGCGCTGATACAGCGGTGAAGCACTTCTACGCAATCAACCCGAAGCACAAGGAACTTGCCGATAAGGCGGCGGGAATGTTGATCTTTGGGCGAGTGACAAAGGGCGGCGCCGGCGTCGGCGGCGAATTCGGCGAAGGAACGCTGCGAGTGAACGGTGCCACAGTCAATTACTACAGCGTCACGTCCGCTTCGGTTGGGCTGACACTCGGCGTCGCGAGCCACAGCGAGATCATTCTGTTCATGACGCAGGATTCGCTGGACAAGTTCACAAAGAGCGAAGGTTGGTCAGTCGGCGCGGACACGTCGTTCGCCCTCGTATCGAAGGGCGCCGGCGGCCAGTACGACACCGCGACGCTGAACAAACCAATTCTCGGCTTTATCTTTCACGAAAAAGGCCTAATCGGCGACCTGTCGTTCGAGGGTTCGAAGGTCACCAAGATCAAGAACTGATCCTCGGCGGCCAGTGCGCGGTTTCGCGCACTGGCCCCCCGTCCCTCACATTGTTGTTGTGGAGAGTCACGAATGAATACCCGTTGCCATCGCATCCGAAACGCTTTGCCGAGAGGACTATGCGCCTTGCTCCTTTCTGCCAGTTACGCCGCGGCAGCGATAGCAGCGCCGTTCGAGCTGCCCCCGCTGGTTACACCCGCGAGTACGGAGCACCATGTCGGCAAGGTGGTCTGGGTGGAGCTGGTAACGCCTGACCTCGCCGCCACTGAACGGTTCTATGGGGGATTGTTCGGATGGACCTTCCGCGAGATTCACTCCGGCAGCACTGATTATTCCGTAGCGCTTCTCGATGGCCGGCCTATAGGCGGTCTGTTTCACAAGGCCGTGCCAAAGGATAAGCGCCGCCAGCCTGCTTGGCTGACGTTCATCGCTGTTTCTGACGTCGACGCGGCGAAGCGTACTGCAGTTGAGCATGGGGCCAAGGTTGTGTTCGAGCCGAAAACCTACGCGCAGCGGGGCCGTCAAGTCGTCTTGACCGATCCCGAAGGCGCTTCCTTCGCACTCCTCGCCTCGAGCAGCGGTGATCCCCCCGACTTTCTGGCGTCGCCCGGCGAGTGGATCTGGAGCTCGGTGCACGTCCGCGATCCTGCCGCTGAGGCCACCTTCTACAAGGCGCTCTTTGGCTATGACGTTTTCGACGTACCAAGCAACGACGGCTTAAAACATGCGATTCTTTCATCCGAAGATTACGCGCGTGCGAGCCTGAATGCGTTCCCAGACAACTCGTCCCAGCGTCATCCACACTGGCTCAACTTCGTCCGCGTCACCGATGCCGCCCGGGCGGCAGCCATGGCAGTTAGCCTCGGCGGCCGTGTCCTGGTCGAACCCCACGTCGATCGCCATGGTGGCAACGTGGCGATTATCGCCGACCCGACGGGAGCACCCTTCGGCCTGATGGAGTGGTCGGACACCGACAGTAAAGAGGAGCCGAAATGAGCATCATGCTGCAACGGTGGAAGGTGACGACCGGCGGGCTGCTGTTGCTCGCGGCGATGTACGCCTGTGCGGTGACCGGTGCCGGGTATGACGGGGATGGTGGCGTCTACGTTGGCGGTGTCTACGAGGCGCCTGGATTTTTCGGCGGCGGCTGGGGGCCAGGCTACCACGTAGGGCCGCCGCGCGGCGGCGCTCGCGACGCTCGTGGTGGGGGTGGCGGTCGCGCGGCGCCGTCCATTCCGAGTCGTGGCCGTAGTGGTGGTGGTAGTCGACATTGACGTCTGGTAGCGAAGGCCTTTCCCGGGCCTCGGGCGATGCCGAGAACGCCTCGGCCGTCGTGCCCGATTGGCCGAAAAGGCCTTCGCGCAATGGCTCGCCTCAAACAGCGTCCCCTCACTCACGAGCGGGGCGGTTGGCGAGCCGGCGGCAGCTAAGCGCTGGCTGACAGTCCCCGATGGACGAGAACTGGCGCGCTCCCGCCGGCCGATCTCGTCGTCACATCGTATCGCCTCAGCGCGGGCGGTGGGTTCGATGCAGGCACGCTCCGGGTGAAGCCTGGTCGGGAAGCTGAGATTACAAAGCTAAAGGACAAGCTGCTTCTCGAGCACTCTGAATCTGCCGCCTGATCGTCGGGGTCCAAAGCCACAGCTGCGGCAAGGCTAACGACACGTATCAGCCCTTCTCGTGGTGACGACCACCTAACGCAGCTGCGACAGCTCCGCTCCGTCCAGTGACCGGTGCGGCGAATCATCGCGTAGGCCGTGGCTGCTGCGCGCGTCACAGGTGCCGGCCAGTCGCAACCCGTCATCCAAGCGGAACAAACTGATGGTGCAAAAAACAAGGCCCTCCCACCCAGTCTTTATAAGCGGTATTCTCTTGGAAGGGGGGTTCCATGCGCATTCTCGCGGGCTTTGCAGCGGCCATCGGCAATACGCCGCTGCTCCGTCTGCGGTCGCTATCCGACGCTACGGGATGCGAGATCCTTGGCAAGGCGGAATTCATGAACCCGGGCGGGTCCGTCAAGGACCGCGCGGCACTTGCTATCCTTGATGCGGCGGAGCGCAACGGATCGCTTCAACCTGGCGGCACGGTCGTCGAGGGTACCGCCGGCAATACCGGGATCGCGCTTGCGCATCTCTGCCATGCGCGCGGCTATCGGGCCGTGATCGTGATGCCGGATAACCAGTCGGCCGAAAAGTACCAGGCGCTCGAAGCGCTTGGCGTAGAGCTGCGCAAGGTGAAGGCAGTACCGTACGCGGACAACAATCATTACCAACGTGTGGCCGGGCGGCTCGCCGCAGAAATACCGGGCGCGATATGGGCGAATCAGTTCGATAACGTTGCAAATCGCGAAGGCCATTACGCGACGACGGGTCCGGAGATACTGCGGGACACGGAAGGACGGATCGACGCATTCGTGGCGGCGACGGGGACGGGCGGTACGCTCGGCGGAACCGGCCGATATCTCAAGGAGCACGCGAAGGCCGTCCGTATCGTGCTGGCCGACCCACAGGGCAGTTCACTCTACAACTGGGTGACGTCAGGCGAGCTCAAGCCGAACGGCGCCGGCTCGATTACCGAGGGCATCGGGATCGGACGGGTGACGGCGAACCTCGAGGGCACACCGATCGATTCGGCGGTTGCGATTTCGGATGCGGAGGCAGTGGAGACTGTCTACGGGCTACTGTATCGCGAAGGGCTGTTTCTTGGGAGCGCTAGCGGCATCAACGTTGCGGCGGCCGCGCGCACGGCGCGGGAACTCGGGCCCGGCCATAGGATCGTGACGATCCTTTGCGACGGGGGGCACCGCTACCAGTCGCGGCTCTATTCGCGTACGTGGTTGGCAGAAAAAGGCCTCCTCGCCGCCGCCGAGATAGGCCGCGGCGCCCGCGGGCCGTAGCTCGCCGGACCAGCACGGATTTGCATCAGGTTGTGCCGAGCGGTCCTTTCCTGCCCTGAACCTTGGTGGCCACAGTCGAATCCGGCTGCCGGGAATAGACACCCGGCGTTCCGCGACCCGCCGCAATAATTGCAATCACCTCGTCGGTCGGCCGGTAATCGCATCGCGGATCTCAGCCTGCTTGGTACCGGTCTCCAGCCATATAGCACCAGTCTCTGAATGCACGCCGAGACGACGCCAGAGTTCGTGCAAATCCGGTGCGGACGGCGTCTCGCGCATGGCCTGGTAGAGCTCGGTCAACGTTGTCGTACCTGTTGCCGCATCGCCAGTGCTGAATACGCGCTTGACCGGCCAGCTCGTGATCATGCCGCCGCTCTTGCGCAGGATCGCTCGAAGCGCGTCCTGAAGCCCGCGCCTGTTCCCCGAGCGTTCACGAATCGTCACGTCGGCGAGCAGACAGAACAGGGCGCCACCCCAATAGGTTCTGCCCCAGGTGTGCGTGCGGTCGAGGCCTTGATCGTCGGGCGCCGGCATACCTTTCGGCATGGCCACGGCGTATTCCTGCCAAAGTTCGCGAGCGCCTAGGTTGCCGGCCTGCACCCGCGCAACGCCTTCGACATAGGTAGCAAGTCCCTCGGCCAGCCACACGTGGGTGTCGTCAACTTCCGGCAGCGCAAGATGGATCATCTCGTGGACCAGCACCCAGTCGGCCAGAAGTTCTGCTTTCGATACCGCGCGACCGACGGTCACGTGGATGCTCGGTCTTGGCTGCCCGAACGCTTTGCCACCCCGCACACCGCCGCCGTTGACGGCCTTGATGCTGATATCGAGCGTGCTCGCCGGGAAGACACCGTAGTACTCAGCGACAATCGAAGTCGACCGGCGAACCCACTCGATGAGTTCGCCCTGACCCACCTGGTACTGATCACCGTCGAACCGGACATAGACCGGGATTCCGGCGACCCGTACGTCGGTGACCACCGCTGGGCTCGCGATCGCAGTCGTGGCCACCTGCTCCGCGCCAGCCTGGGCTGTAACCGCGGCGGCCGACGGGAGCATAAGTGCCGCCATCGGAACCAGCGGAATCCACTGCCGGCCGGACACTCGGGCTACCTCAGGAACAGGATCTTTCGGCGCGCAAAGCGCCATCAGTTATCGCACGTTCGCTGCCCAACTACGGTGCTGCACGCTGTTTGAGTCGCGCCGCGCACGCTGATCGCTCTCGAGAAACTCGCGCGATGAATAAAGATAACTGATTGGCCTGTCATTCAGTTATTGGGGCGTCTTCACCAACACCCTGCCGTAGCGACACAAATCCTGGGCGTGCATCGGAAGCCGCCAGATCCTGATTCTCGGTATGGCGATCATGATCTATGCTGTCGCCCTAGCGAAGGCGCCTTCCTGAATCGATCCTCGGGCGGCGTGCCTGGCCAGATCAGTCGGTGAATCAACGCAGCCGGCCGTTCCGAGCATCACAGCGTGGCGAAGAATCAGTCGTTTCAACGGAACAGCCTCTGTTTCCCCTGAGCCTTCGCGCAACAGGGAAGACGGTTCCTCAGGCGACGTGCAGCATCGGATCGATCGCCGCCGCCCAGGCGATGAGCCCGCCTTCGAGGTGCGACGGCTTACGCAGGCCGTGGCGCGATGCGATCGCGCATGCTCGGGCACTGCGCGCCCCGCTCCGGCACAGGAACACCGTTTCACCGATTGCAGTAGATTCCCACTCGGTGCGCTCAAGCTCGGCGAGGGGCAGCGATTCTGCCCCCGCGAGGTGGCCGGCGGCGTACTCCGCGGGCTCGCGCACATCGATCAAACGGACCGCGGGCCCGCCAAGTTGGGAGTCCTGGAGCAACGCATTGAGCTCGCGCGGTCTAAGCCGGCGAAATGCTACGGGCTCCTCGTGACAGGTCGCGGCCAGGTCCAAAGGAAGGGTGATGCGCGGTTCATCGCCGCACACGGCACAATTTGCACGGCGCTCGAATGAAAACTCGCGGAAACGCATCTCGAGCGCGTCATAAGTAAGCAAGCGTCCGACGAGAAGCTCGCCCTGACCCAGGATGAGCTTGATCGCTTCCGTCGCCTGAATCGCACCGAGCACCCCGGGCAGTACGCCGAGCACACCGGCCTCGGAGCAGCTCGGCACGGCGGCCGTGGTGGCATCCGGAAAGAGGCATCGGTAACAGGGCCCGCGCCCGGGCACGTACGTCATCGCCTGGCCTTCAAAGCGATGGATCGCCGCCGAGACGAGCGGCTTGCCGAGGATCACGCAAGCGTCGTTGACGAGGTAGCGGGTGGAGAGCCGGTCGGTGCCATCGACGACGAGATCGTACTGGCCGAAGATCGCGCCGACATTCTCAGCCCGCAGCTCGAGTGCGTGCGTGACAACGGTAATCTCGGAGTTCAGCGTACTTAGCCGGCGACCTGCCGCGACCGCTTTCGGTCGGGCGAGATCTTCCGTGCTGAACACGACCTGCCGCTGCAGGTTCGACAACTCGACCTGATCGAAGTCGACGATGCCGAGAGTTCCGATACCGCAGGCCGCCAGGTAGAGTGCGGCCGGGGAGCCGAGTCCGCCGGCGCCGACGATGAGCACGCGCGCCGCGCGGAGTTTCTCCTGGCCCGCGCGTCCCACCTCGGCGAGCAGCAAGTGCCGGCTGTAGCGTTCGAGTTCCGCGTCGCTGAAAGTCATGCCTCAGCCGCCGCTCAGTGCGCAGATCAAGTGCAGCACCCTGTCCTCGCCCATGCGCTCGGCGAGGCTGCGGAGCTCGCGCGTTCCGGCATACAGCCGGATGTGTGGACGAATGTCACCCTGCTCGTCAATCATTCGAAAGCGCATACCGGGGAAGCGACGCTCGAGGTCGGCCAGCAGCTCCGCGACGGTTTCGCCGCGTGCGGTCACGGACGCCGCACCACCCGTGTAGGAGCGCAGCGGGCTTGCGACCCTGACGGTGCAGTTCATGGTCGAGAATGCGCTTCGTTGCTAGATCGCGAACGTAACCGAATAGATTTCGGGCAGGTGCTGTGCGATGCGCCGCCAGGATTCGCCGCCATTCGGGCTCGCCCACACGTCACCCGCGGTGGTCCCGAAATACAGGCCAGGGGAGTCGTGCGTATCGACGCATAACGCCTGCCGCAGGACCGTGAGCCACGCGTTCTTCTCCGGCAATCCGTCCGACAGGCGCCGCCACGAGCGTCCCGCATCGCGAGTCTGATAGACCGCCGGTTTGCCACCGACGGACGTTCGCGGCCACACCTTCGTCCCGTCCATTGGTAGCACCCAGGCAATGTCCGGGTTCTTGGGGTGGAGAACAATCGGGAAGCCGATGTCACCGACGTTCTTCGGCATGGCCTGCCCGATGCGGATCCAGGTGCTCGCGGGCCGGTCCAGGCGGTAGATACCGCAGTGGTTCTGCTGGTAAAGCCGATCCGGTCGCAGCGGATGCATCTCGACGCGATGCGGATCGTGTCCGAAGGCGACGGTCGGATCCGGGAGGAAGTCTGCCGCGACCCCTCCGTTCAGCGGCACCCAGTCGCGACCGCCATCGGTTGACTCGAAGACGCCGCCGACCGAAATTGCGAGGTACAGGTGTCGTGCATCACGCGGGTCGACGAGGATCGAGTGCAGGAACTCGCCGTCCGGCGTCGCGAGCCCGGAGGCCCATTTCGCATTCATCGGATGATCGTTGAATCCTGCGACCGGCTCCCAGTGATCGCCGGCATCGGTGCAGCGGAAGAGTCCAGCCGGCGCCGTACCTGCGTACCAGGTTCCCGCCTCGGATGAGTGCCCCGGAGTCAACCAGAACACCCGCGCCACTGCGCGCGGCTTTTCGCCCTCGGCGGCCAGCCGAAAGGCGGGCGGCTGTGCAGCTTCTTTCCACGTGCGGCCACGATCAGTCGACCGGAATACCGTCGGTCCCAGATGGCCGGTCTTCGCCGCCATCAGCAGCACTTTCGGATCGCGTGGATCCTGAACCACATGGTGAATGACATGACCCAGGAACTGCGGTCCGCTCAATCGGTAGGCGCGGCGCCGCGGGTCGGGGCGGAGCGCGAATGCCCCCTTGCGGGTGCCGATCCATACAGTGTCTGGCATCGATGAAGCATCGCTTCGGCATGGTTCGCGCGTCAATCGCGCATGCTGCGCCGCACCAAATCGACTCGCCAGGCCTTAAGCCGACGCTCGCGGTGCGTCCCCGAATCACCTCGAATTCACTGAGACTGCCGGCAAGCCGTACGCCGACGCCATAGTGCACCGCACACGCCCAGCTGCTGGTCCCGCACATCTGGCTGCCAATGCAGGAGAGGGTTTACAGGCCTAGCATCCATACGGCCGGATGCGCACACGCATCGGATTGTCAGAGCGTCCCCAAACCGATGCGTATCAACCTCATCATGTACTGCGCCCAACGCGATTCACTTTAGATTGAAGTTGTGCAACAGGACTCCGGAACTCAGCTTGCCAGTGCTGTCGATCCGCCGGCTGCCGGTCGACGGCCGCTGCTCGTCTATGACGGCGATTGCGGGTTCTGCGGCTACTGGGCCCGCTATTGGGAAAAGCTCACGGGCGACAGTGTCCATTACAGCCCGTACCAGGAAGTGGCGGCGCAATATCCCGCGATCCCGGTCGTCGATTTTCAGCGCGCCGTCCAATACATCACACCAGACGGACAACGCGCGAGTGCGGCCGAGGCCAGCTTCCTGACGCTGAGCCATGCGCGCGGCAAGGGTATGTGGCTCGCGCTCTACAGACACCTGCCCGGTTTCGCGGCCGTTTCGGAACTCGCCTACGCCTTCATTGCCGAGCACCGCTCGGCCTTTCATCGCGTCAGCCTGCTTCTGTGGGGGCGGGACTATGGACCGCCACGACACGACCTCGTCTCATTCTTGTTTCTGCGCCTGCTTGGGCTGATCTACCTATCGGCCTTCATTTCCTTCGGCGTGCAGGCACCGGGGCTTATCGGAAGCCACGGCATCCTGCCACTCGCCGACCTGGTCGACGCCATCGGCAGCCGCGTCGGCCTGGAGCGTTTCTTCGTGATGCCGATGGTGTTCTGGTGGAACGCCAGCGATGTCGCCATTCAGGCCGTGTGCTGGACCGGAGCGGGGCTATCGCTGCTCCTGGTGTGCAATCAGCTGCCCCGCCTCAGCTTGCTTCTGCTCTACGCCCTCTATCTTTCGCTCCTTTATGGCGGGCAGGTCTTCATGACTTACCAGTGGGACACGTTCCTGCTGGAGGCTGGATTCCTTGCGCTCCTGTTGAGCTTCGCAACAGCGCCTGGCATCTGGCTGCTGCGCTGGCTGCTGTTCCGATTCATGTTCATGTCAGGCGTGGTCAAGCTGCTGAGCGGCGATCCCAACTGGTGGAATCTGTCGGCGTTGTCGTACCACTTCCTCACCCAACCGCTGCCCACGCCGCTGGCTTGGTACGCCGCGCATGTGTCCCCGCGCGTGCTGACCTTAGCGACGAGCGGCACGTTTTTCGTCGAGCTCGTCTTGCCGTTCCTGATCTTCTGCCCACGCCGCCTGCGGTTTTTAGCCGCCTATGGCATCCTTCTGCTGCAAAGCTGCATCCTGATCACCGGCAACTACAACTGGTTCAATCTCCAGACCATGTTGCTGTGCTTGGTGTTGTTCGACGACGCAGCCCTGGGAAAGATATTGCCGCGCCGCCTGATCCGGCTGTTGCCGGTGGCCGCGAAGCCTCATGTGCCACGGAAGGCCGTTTCCGCCGTCGTCGGCACGGTGGCGCTGCTGATTGTGTTCTGCAGCCTTGTGCAGATGGACGCGCGCTTTGGCGGCAACCCGCCCGCAGCGGCCGAGACCGTCGACCGCCTTATTGAACCGCTGCACATCGTTAGCGGTTACGGCCTGTTCGCGGTTATGACCACGAAGCGCGACGAGATCGTCATTGAAGGTTCGTACGACGGCGTCGAGTGGCGGGAGTACGAATTCCGGTACAAGCCAGGCGACGTTGCGCGGCGCCCGCGCTGGAACATCCCGCACCAGCCGCGCCTCGACTGGCAAATGTGGTTTGCCGCCCTCGACGACCCGCGGCGCCTGAGGTGGTTCCCGCGCTTCCTCCAGAAATTGCTGGAGAATGAGCCCGCAGTAATGGTGCTGCTGAAAACAAATCCATTTCCGGACAAACCGCCAGTGTATGTGCGCGCGAAGTTTTACGATTACCGGTATACGGGCGATGACGAAAAGGCCAAGGGCTTATGGTGGGACCGGCGGTTGCTCGGGCTGTACTTCCCGGTCGCGTATCTGAAAGGGGCTGAGCCGAATAGTTGAATACTTAGCGCTGCGCGAATCGGCAATCCAGCAGCCTCAGGCGGCCGCGAAGGCCCGCTCCAGCCGTGCGACCACCTCGTCGACGTCCTGCAGCGCCAGGCACAGCGGGGGTACGAGCCTTAGCACGTTGCGGTATGGTCCCGACTTGCTGACGACGAGCCCCTGGCGGCGGGTTTCCTCGAACACGCGCGCCGTTGCCGGTGCATCCGGCGCGCGCGTCCGCCGGTCCGCTACGAGCTCGATCGCCATCATCAGGCCCCGGCCGCGAACGTCGCCGATGAGCGCATGTCTCTGCTGCAGCTCGCGCAAGCGGCCGAGCAGCGCGGCACCGACAATTGCCGCATTTTCCTGCAGCCCCTCCTCGCGGATCACCTTGAGAACGGCTCGCCCGGCGGCGCATGCAACCGGGTTTGCACCGTACGTGTGGAACAGGAACTTGTCCGCCATCGACTCTGCGACCGCTCGCCGCGCCACGACGGCGGCAAGTGGGAACCCATTGCCGAAACCCTTGGCCATGACAACGATATCGGGTATGACGCCGTGCGCCTCAAAGCCCCAGAAATGCGTGCCGGTCCTGCCAAAGCCGGACTGAACCTCGTCGATGATGCCGAGGCCGCCGGCGGCACGGACACGTTCGAACGCGCCGGCGATGTACCCAGCCGGACACGGGAGGATTCCGCCGTAGCCCTGCACGGGTTCGATGATCATGCCGGCCAGCCTGCCGCTAGTCGCTGTGCCGATTGCCAGATCGATCTCGTCTAGGTACGGACCTGCCCCCTCCCCGAATACGCCGCGGTACGGATTCGGGTCTGCCACGAAGGCGACGCCGCCGAGCTGCGGCACGCAATGTCTAAAACCAGCAATACCAGTCACCGACTGCGCACCGAAGGTTGCGCCGTGATAACTCGAGCGCAGCGCGAGCACATCGATACTTCCGGTGTGGCTGCGCGCCATCATCAGCGCGAGATCGATCGCCTCGGACCCACTCGTCGTGAAATGCACGACCCAATCATGGCCGGCCGGCATCGTCGCGGTGAGTTCCTCGGCGAGATGCGCCGGGACCGGGTGGTAGAACATCGTCGTGCAGTGGGTGAGCTCGGCCATCTGCTCGGCGGCGGCCTGCAGGACCTTCGGGTGAGCGTGACCCACTGAAATGCACAGATTCATCGCCAGCAGGTCGATGTACTGTTTACCGGTCTCGTCCCACAAATACTGACCCTGCCCGCGCCGGAAGATAAGCGGCGTCTCATACGGCTGGAACTTTCGCTGACTCGCGCTGTAGTACCGGTTGCGACGATCGACGATCGCTTGCGTCGACCAGTCGGTGTCCGGCATGCAGGGTGCGGTAGGTGGCGGTCGACTCATTGAGGTCACTCCGGCAACGGCGGGCACGAACAAGAATGCGCGTATTCGCAGGTGGCGGCCAGCGCGCCTGGCGCTCGACCCGACGGTGGGTCCGATGACTCAGCGCCGGAGACGCGTCCGTCTGTCGTCACCTTGTCAATCTGCCGGGTCAGACCTTTAGTTCAAGAGCCAGTTGCGACATCACCCCCCTTATGACGGATTCAGGGACGCCAGCACAGGCTTCCTTCGACCGCTTGGCACGTGTCCGAGGGATCGCGGAACGATCACCGCGTCCATTGATCCGAGACGGAACTTTGGCGGGGCGGACAATCGGACCGAGTCCACCGTGTCGAGAGGGCGAAATGTCTGCCTGCTGTCGGATGCCCTCAGTTTCCAACCTGGGAACTCGCCTATTTACGTGGTACGAAACGGGCGCGATCTCCTTCGCTGCATCACGTCCGGCAGCCGGCTCGGACGAGCGCAGCCGGGAGCGGCAGCGGCGCATTCGGCTCGTGTTTCAATCGCCCGCTGCCGCGCTCAGCCGGCCCCATACCGCCAGCCTGGCAATCGGGTGCCCGGCAGCGTTCTACTTCGCTGTCCACAACGTGACTCTCGGCGTTTGGGCCGAGGTGCTGCTGATCGCGGCCGGCCCGGATTCTTCCCTCGGCGATCGGCCGCAGCATCTTTTGCGGGCGGTCGAGGCTGATCGGGAAGACATCGTCGGACACGCGCATGAGTGCAGTGTGACGGAAGAAGCCGCACGGACCGGACGCGCGGGGCTGCGCCCACCTGGCGACGGGATCGGCGCCTACGTCGACGAGCAGATTACACGGCGGGTAACGCCGTGACGCGCTCGGATAGCAGCGATGACCAGGAAGCTGACCGGATGACACGTGGTCTGTTCCCCAGCGAGGCGGGTTCGTGGTGGCGCCAGCCCAGTGGTGCCGCTGAGTGCGAGCAACAGGGGATGCCACCGAACGCTTCCCGCCATGCGCATCCCGATGAGCCCGTCAGGTAGACTCAGCCCGGATCTCTCAGAATTGCATGGCGCAAGCGGCCTAGCGGATCCCCGGCACACGATTCCCAGAATCCTCGCCCATGAATACCAGCGAGATATTTCTGATCGCGATGGGGATCATCTTCTCAGTCCCCTTCCTGATCTGGCGCATTGGGAATACCGATCATTACGCGCCGCTGGTCGTGGTCCAGATCCTTGCGGGGGTCCTGCTCGGCCCGGGCGTTCTTGGCGCCGCATTCCCGGCCTACTACTCGTTTATCTTCAATCCGGCCGTCGTGCAATCGTTAAATGGGATCGCCTGGTGGGCGGTCATGAGCTTCGTGTGGATTGCCGGTATAGAACTCGACATCAAGACGGCGTGGACATACCGGCGCGAGAGCGGCGTCACCGCTGGCCTCGCCCTCAGCGCGCCCCTGCTGCTCGGCTGTCTCGCCGCCATCGGGATCGCGCAATATCCCGGGTGGATCGGGCCGAAGGCGTCACCCTGGCAGTTCACACTGGGAGTGGGCATGTCATGTGCCGTCACAGCGCTCCCGATCCTGATCCTGCTGATGGAGAAATTGAACATCCTTCGGCAGCCAATCGGTCAGCGCATCCTGCGCTACGCCAGCCTCGATGACGTCGCCATCTGGGGCGTCCTGGCACTGATCCTGATGGACTTGCAACGCGTAGGCCGCTAGGCGGGATTCTTGGTGGCATTCGCGATCGTTGCCGCCGGATTTCGCCAGCTGATGGTGCGTATTCCGGAGCGCGATCGCTGGTACGCGGGTGTCATCTGGCTTGCCGTGGTCGCTATCGCTGCGGACTGGTCGGGTCTTCACTTCATGGTCGGAGCATTTCTCGCCGGCGCGCTGATGGACCGGGATTGGTTCGATCAAGAAAAGATAGACGCGCTCCGGCACCACGTGCTGCTGATCATCATGCCGGTGTTCTTTCTCAGCACCGGGTTGCGCACCAACTGGTCGCTCGGCGGGACTGCCGTCTTTCTAGTGGCAGCGGTGCTTCTCACCGCCGCGGTGGCCGGGAAGCTCGTTGGCACGTGCCTGGCCGGCAAGATCCTCGGGTGGGGCCGCGGTGAGGCTTCACTGATCGGTTGAATGCTGCAGACAAAGGC
>Ga0181521_10002055_pt1 | contig 24420 bp, 19 predicted proteins | sample PEATcosm2014_Bin_32_FD_119764 | JGI IMG/M metagenome (GOLD analysis project Ga0181521, IMG submission 119764) | Peatland microbial communities from MTU Mesocosm Facility, Houghton, MI, USA - PEATcosm2014_Bin02_60_metaG | ecosystem: Environmental > Terrestrial > Soil > Wetlands > Peat | place...
CGCACCCATTTGGTGCGGCCCAGGCTGCCCGGTCCCGCCAGCGGAACTCAATAAATGCTGCCTTGCCTATAACCTGCAGAACCCGGCGAAAAACGTGGTTCGCCTACGGACGGATTACGGTCCTGAATCGCTGGCCGGGCGGCGGTAAAATGTTTACATAGCTATGTCGCTGCGGTTGTTCCTCACGATCATGATCGGGACGTGTGCGGCTACTGCACAGAAGTACGACGGGCCGAAGCCGCCCAAGCCGGACCTGCCATACATCAAACACGCCGATACGCTGCTCGCCACCGAAGCGGTAGAGGCGAAGGTGCAGAAGAAGAAGGACGACACGCTGTACACAGTCGATGGCGCCAACTCGCCCGCCAAGACGCCGCTGGCGGCGCCGATCCTGCTCTTCCAAAGCGGAAAGATCAACCCGGAGAACCTGCAACTGTTCCGGATGGAATCCAAGGACGGCCACCGCGAATTGAACCTGCAAAAGAGCGGGGAACCGATCCGCATCGAAGTGACCAAGCTGGGGGACACGCTCTCCAGGATTGAGCCTTACAACGGGCTGGACCCCGGCGAGTATGCGCTGGTGGCCGGCGGGTCGAACCAGATGTTCTGCTTCGCGGTTTTCTAGCAGTTGGCAGGCGGAAGCGCCTGCCCCACCGCGCGTTATATTAGTAGATTCCCATGCAAATTGAAAAGGTGTACGAGCCCCAGCGGTTCGAGCCGCATTGGGCGCAGTGGTGGATCGACTCCGGCATCTTTCGCGCTGCCGGAACATCCGCGGCGCGCTCGTTTTCCCTTGTCATTCCGCCGCCTAACGTGACCGGATCGCTGCACATCGGCCACATGCTGGAGCACACCGAAATCGACGTCACCATCCGCTGGCATCGCATGCTGGGCGAGAACACGCTATGGCTGCCGGGCACCGACCACGCCGGCATCGCCACGCAAATGGTGGTGGAGCGCAAACTGGCCGAAGAGGGCATTCGCCGCCAGGACCTGGGCCGCGACGCGTTCGAGAAGCGCGTATGGGAATGGAAGGCCGAGTACGGCGACAACATCAAGCGGCAGATGATCCGCCTGGGCGCGAGCTGCGATTGGTCGCGCGAGCGGTTCACGCTCGACCCCGGCCTGTCGCGCGCCGTGCGCGAAGTTTTCGTGCGGCTATACGAAAAGGGCCTGATCTACCGCGGCGAGTACATGGTCAACTGGTGCCCGCGCTGCCGCACCGCGATCTCCGACCTGGAAGTGGCGCACTCCGACGTGCCAGGCCACATGTGGCACCTGCGCTACCCGGTACACGGGTTGCCCGGCCGCTTCGTCACGGTAGCCACCACGCGGCCGGAAACCATGCTGGGCGATACCGCCGTCGCGATCAACCCGAAGGACGAGCGCTACCGCGACCTGCATGGCCGCACCGTGGACCTGCCGTTGATGGACCGCGAGATTCCGGTGATCCTCGACGAGCTCGCCGATCCCGAGTTCGGCACCGGCGTGGTGAAAATCACTCCCGCGCACGACCCCAACGATTTCGAAGCGGGCCGCCGCCACAACCTGGCCAAGATTCAGGTGATCGGCGAAGACGGCGTCATGACCGCCGCGGCCGGCCGGTACGCCGGCGTGGATCGGTTCGAAGCCCGCCGGCAGGTGCTGGCCGATCTCACCGCGCTGGGCGCGCTGGTGAAGACCGAAGATTACGCGCTGAACGTGGGCAAGTGCGCGCGCTGCTCGACGGTGGTGGAACCGCTGGTTTCCACGCAGTGGTTCGTCAAGACCAAGCCGCTGGCCGAAAAAGCCATCGAAGCGGTGGAAACCGGCCGCATCGTTTTCGTCCCCGCCAATTGGAGCAAGACTTATTTCGAGTGGATGTACAACATCCGCGACTGGTGCATCTCGCGGCAGCTCTGGTGGGGCCATCGCGTCCCCGCCTGGCACTGCCAGGAGTGCCACGAAATCATGGTGGCGCGGGAAGCTCCCACAACGTGCGGCCGCTGCGGGTCGGCCGAGTTGCAGCAGGATACCGACGTGCTCGACACCTGGTTCAGCTCGGCCCTGTGGCCGTTTTCCACGCTCGGCTGGCCGGACCAGACCGAGGATCTCAAAGCCTTCTACCCGACCTCGCTGCTGATTACCGGCTTCGACATCCTCTTTTTCTGGGTGGCGCGGATGGCCATGCTGGGCATCGAATTCATGGGCGACGTGCCTTTCCGCCAGGTCTATATCCATGGCCTGGTGCGCGACGCCGAGCGGCAGAAGATGTCGAAGACGAAGGGCAACACCATCGACCCGCTGGTGGTGACGGAAAAGTACGGCACCGACGCCGTTCGCATGGCGCTGTTGCAAGGCGCCGCGCCGGGCACCGATATCGTGCTCACCGCAGAGCGCATGGAGAGCTCGCGCGCCTTCGCCAACAAAATCTGGAATGCAGCGCGGTTTCTGCTGGGCAAGATGGAATTCTGCGGCGTGGAGCCGTGGCTGCCGGCGAGGCTCGAAGAGTTCCGTCCGGAGGCGGACCCCGAAACCGGCGTCGTGCCCATCGAGGACCGCTGGATTTTCAGCCGCTTGAACGCTTGCGCGGCGCAGGCCAATCGCGCCATCGAAACCCATCGCTACCATGAGGCCGCGCAGGTGCTGTGGCATTTCTTCTGGCACGAATTCTGCGATTGGTACCTGGAGCTGAAGAAGCTCGAATTTCGCGAGAATTCGCAGCTAACGCCGGGCTGGCGCAACGCGCTGGCGGCGTTCGAGACAGCGCTGCGGCTGCTCCATCCCGCCATGCCGTTTCTCACCGAGGAGTTGTGGCAGCGGCTGGCGACCGATCGCGCCACGCGCCCGGTTTCGATCGCGCTGGTCGATTACCCGCAGTTCCGCGAAGACGCCACCGATGCCGAAGCCGAGCGCGAGATCGGCATCTTACAGGAGATCGTGACGGTGGCGCGCACGCTGCGCACCGAGGCGAAGCTCGATCCCAAATTGCAGGTTGCGGGCGTGCTGTATTCGCTCGGATCCGCGCTCGAGGTGGCCCGGCGCAACGCCGAAGCCATTCGCAAGTTAGCCAACGTGAACCTCGAGCTGAAAGCCGAGGCCGCTCCCAAGGCACCGGGCATCCGCTCCGGCCCCGAGTTCGACCTGGCCCTGCATCTGCCCAAAGCCCAGGAAGAAGCGCAGAGCAAGCGGGTGGAAAAAGAGCGCGAGCAGCTTGTCAAGAACATCGCCAACAACGAGCGCCAGTTGAGCGACGAGACGTTTCTCGGCCGCGCTCCGGCGCACGTGATCGAAAGCCTGCGCCAGAAACTGGCCGAGTACAAGACGCAGCTTGCCAAGCTCGATGCGGGCGCGCAGTGACACCGCTCGACATCGGCGGCCTGCGCCGCGAGTTTCCGGATCGCCGGATCGATTACTACCGGTCGATCGATTCCACCATGCGCGTGGCGGCGGCGCTGGAGTTGGGCGAGGTGGTGCTGGCCGACGAACAAACCGCCGGCTTGGGCCGCCACGGTCACACCTGGCACTCCGAAGCGGGCAGCGGAATCTACTGCTCGCTCATCGTGGCGCCGGCGCCGGTACTCACTCTGGCGCTGGGCCTGGCGGCGGTGGATGCGATCGCCAAATCCATCGGCATCGCCTGCGATCTGCGCTGGCCCAACGACGTCATGATTGCCGGCCGCAAAGTCGCCGGCATTCTGGTGCAGTTGTCCGGCGGCAAAGCCATCGCCGGCATCGGCATCAACGTCAATCAAAAATCGTTTCCGCCCGAACTCGCTAGTGAAGCCACTTCGCTGAGCCGTGAAAAAATGCGGACCCCATGGTTGACAGGCGGAAGCGCCTGTCCCACATTGCCGCCGCGGGATTCGGAGGGATGTGGGACAGGCGCTTCCGCCTGTCAACCCATTCCACGCGAAGCCATCATTGCCGCGCTGTTGCGCGCCACCGATGAATATCTCGCCTACGATACGCCGGCCATCCTGCGCCTCTTCACGCAAGCCTCCAGTTATGCCGCCGGACGCCGCGTGGAGGTCGAGCAACCGGGCGGCGTGATTCGCGGCGTCACTGCCGGCCTGAATCCGGAAGGCTTCCTGGTGGTGCGCCGGGACGACGGAACCGATACCCTGATTATTGCGGGAGGCGTACGTGCTGCTGGCTCTTGACGCAGGCAACAGCAACATCACGATCGGCGCTTTTGAAGGTAGCAAACTGCTCTGCCAGTGGCGGCTGCGCACGGTCCACGAGCAGACCGCCGACGAGTGGGGCATTCTGCTGCACAATCTTTTTTCGCCGGTGAACCTGAATATCGACGCGGTCGACGGCATCGTCATTTCGAGCGTGGTGCCGCCGATCGATTCCACACTGGCCGCCATGACGCTGCGTTACTTCCACACGGAAGCCGTGTTCGTCGGCCCGAAAACCGATCTGGGAATTGGCATCCTCTACGACAACCCCAGCGAAGTTGGCGCCGACCGCCTGGTGAACGCCGTCGCCGGTTTTCGCAAGTACGGCGGCCCGTGCGTGATTGTCGATTTCGGCACCACCATCAACTTCGACGTGGTTTCGCGCGATGGCGATTACCTGGGCGGCGCCATTGCGGTGGGCGTGGGCATCGCCGTGGAGGCCCTCTTCACCAAGACCGCGCGCCTGCCGCTGGTGGAGTTCCGGCCGCCCAAAACGGTGATCGGCACTAACACCGTGGCCAGCATGCAATCGGGCTTATATTATGGCGCGGTGGGAATGGTGGATGGCATTCTGGAGCGCATCATCAAGCAACTGGGCCCCGACACGAAGACCGTCGCCACCGGCGGTCAGGCCGGCCTGGTGGTCTCCGGCTCGCGCTATTTGAAAGTGGTCGACGAACATCTGACGCTGGAAGGCCTGCAGATGATCTGGGAGCGAATGCACCGGCCGTGAGCGGCGATCCCGATTTTCTCCGCAACTATTTCAACTACTTCACCGAAGTGGAGGAGCACTTCCAGCGCGCCCGCGGCACGGCGCTGTTTCTGATGTCGCCGCTCGATTGGGCGCTGGTGGAAAGCTGGAAGAATGCAGGCGTGCCGCTCGAAGCCGTGCGGCGCGGGATTGACGCGGCCTTCGAGAAATGGCGCGGCCGCAAAGTGAAAACGCAGATGGTGAACTCGCTTGCCTTCTGCGCCCAGGCGGTGCTCACCGAGGCCCAGGCCATGGCCGGCCAGGCCGACCCGCGTGCGAAGCGGGAAGCCGCAGCGCCATTTCCGCTGGAAGATTTGCGCGCGTATCTCGAATCGAACGCCGCCGCGCTGCGCGAACCGTACCCGGAAATCGCCGCGTCTCTCGCGCGCCTGGCTGCCGAAGCCGAGAAGCATTATCAGGACCTGGAAGGCCTGGAACAGCGGCTCACGGTGCTGGAAGAGAAAATGATCGCTGCCGCCCGCTCGCGCCAAAGCGATGACGACTTACTCCAAACCCGTCGCGACTTAGACGCCCAGTTACGTCCCTATCGCGGCAAAATGACCGCCGATCAACTGGCGATGTTAGAACGGCAATACCTGGAGCGCAGCCTGCTGGAGAAATCGGGGCTGCCGCGGCTGAGCTTGTTCTATATGAAATAAGGTGGGGCAGGTTGTGACCTGCCAACGCCCGCTTGCGGGGGCGTTTTCGTAGCGCCGGCGGTCTTTGCCGCCGGTGTTTCTTCCGTGACAACTCGACGCAAGACACCACACACCGGCGGCGAAGACCGGGCCTTTAGCTTTAATAGAGGCACCGGCAGGCGAATCAGAGCCGCCGGAGTTTTGACACGGAGCGGCCCAACGGATGGGTCTTTATCGCGGTTTTGCCACCGTCGGGCCTGTTTTGGGCAGATTTTTCCTCGGCGCGCTGTGCGGTGGTTTAGAATCAAAGAGCCAATGGATGTTGGGCCCGTAGCTCAGGTGGATAGAGCACCTGCCTTCTAAGCAGGGGGTCGCTGGTTCGAGTCCAGCCGGGCCTACCAATCCTCACCGAGATGTGGCGCCTGGAAGGTCCGTCCCGGTGCCGCTGGCGGTGGACGTCCGTCTTGTGGCCCAGTATGCGAACGGCGCGGGACGACCGCTATCCCGCCGGCGCCAGGTTCACGGCCGGGCCGGTATCGTGACCGGAGTGGGCCAGTCTCGCGGTTCCCAGGTTCCACGGGAAGCCCTCCAGCAGCGCGTAGACCTCTTCGCTACGGATCGGTTTGGCGAGGTAACCATCCATCCCGGCGTCCAGGCAGCGCCGGTCATCGCCCTTCATCGCGTGCGCGGTCATCGCGACGATGGGCTGGTGCTTGCCGGTTCCGCGCTCGCTCTCGCGTATCGCCGCCGTGGCTTCGAAACCGTCCATCTCGGGCATCTGGATGTCCATCAGCACCAGGTCGAACGAATCCTTTTGCAATATGGCCAGCGCCTGGCGCCCGTTGCCGGCCACGGTAAGGGTGTGCCCGCGCTTTTCGAGCATCCTCACCGCCAGTTTCTGGTTGATGGGATTATCTTCCGCCAGCAGGATCTTCAGCCTCGACTCCGCGTGACTCTCGTGAATCGCGTGACGCGTGATCAGCCCGTCGGCGGCCGATGTCGCGCCCGAGCGGTCCAGCAGCATGAAGATCGCTTCGCGCAATTCGGATTGGCTCACCGGCTTGGTCAGATATGCGGATATGCCTAGTTGGTTGCAGCGCGCTGCGTCGCCGCGCTGCCCAGCCGAGGTGAGCATGATGATGGGGGTTCGAGCGAATCCCGGATCGCTCTTCACGTCTTCGGCGAGTGAAAAGCCGTCCACATCCGGCATGTGAGCGTCGGTCACCAACAGCGTCACCGGCTTGCCGGCGTCCGCTCTCTCGCGCATCAGGGCCAGCGCGTCATGGGCGCCTTCGGCCACCAGTATCTCCGCTCCGTACTTGGCGAGGGTATCCCGCAGAATGCGGCGGTTGGCCTGGTTGTCGTCCACAACCAGGAACTGCGCACCTTCCGGCACATGCGGCGACAGGGCCGGGCTGGTGCGAGGCAGCATCGACACGCCCATCCGTGCCGTGAAGTGGAAACAACTGCCTTGGCCGGGCTCGCTCTCCACCCACATTTCGCCGCCCATCATCTTGACCAGGCGCAGCGAGACGGTGAGCCCCAGGCCGGTGCCGCCGTACTGGCGGGTGGTCGCGCCGTCGGCCTGCGAGAAAGCTTCGAAGATCTTGGCCTGCTTCTCCGCCGGGATGCCGATGCCGGTGTCCCGCACCGTGAAGTGCAGCAGCACCGAGTCCCCCTCGCGGCTTTTCAGGTCCGCCTTGACCACGATTTCGCCGTGCTCGGTGAATTTGAGCGAGTTGCCCACCAGGTTGTTCACGATCTGGCGCAGCCGCGTGGGATCGCCCACCAGCATCTCGGGGACTTCGGGAGTCACCTCGCAAGTCAGCTCCAGGTCCTTTTCGGCGACCCGCAAACCGAAGGTCTTCATGATCTGGTCGAGCGCGTCCGCCAACGGGAAGTCCACGCGATCCAGGTCCAGTTTGCCCGCCTCGATCTTGGAAAAATCGAGGATGTCGTTGACCACCGTGAGCAGCGCGTCCGCCGAGTTGCGCACCATGCTCAGATACTCGCGCTGTTCGGAGGTGGTGTCGGTATCGAGCAGCAGCTCGGTCATGCCCAGCACGCCGTTCATCGGCGTGCGGATCTCATGGCTCATGTTGGCCACGAACTCGCTCTTGGCCCGGCTGGCGGCTTCGGCCGATTCCCGCAGGTGCGCCTCCTGGTCCAATTGTTTGCGGATGATGCCGGTCTGCCGCCGCACTCTTTTCCGCAGCGCCAGGATCCATGCGGCCGAGCAGAGAATCAGCGTGCCCATCACCGCCAGCACCTGCAAGGCGCGTTGCGCGTTCAGCCAGGGAGCGTCGCGCACCACGGTGATGTCGGCGGCCGATCGCATGTACAGGTCGAAGGAAGTCGGCACATTCTGGTACTTGTTGTCCACGCTCACCGAACAAACGCCAGTCAGCCGGAGCAAAGCGCCGTTGTTGGGCCAGACCATCTCCTTGCGCTCGTACGGCAGGTGCGCATTGAAGACCAGATCTCCGGCCCGCATCATCAACTGCTGGTCGGCGAGTGTCGAAAGGTGGTCCACCAGGGTCGCTTCCACGCGTGCCAACTGGGAGTCGCACGCGCCGGCCAAGGCGTCCTCCGCTGTAACTTCCGGTGGATTGATGGGAGTGGCGCGCCCGAGCCGCCGCACCTCCGCGTGTTGCAGAATCGGCGAGAACGGGCCTGGAAACGGCATTCCGACCGCTTCCACCGCGTCGCCAGGGCGAATGCCCTCGGGCAGAGTCGCCTCAACCCGAAGTCCGGCCGCGGAGTCTTCCATATAGGCGGCGCCGCCCGGATCGACCAGGGTCAAAGTACCACGAACGCGAACGCGATGCCGCTCCTTGGACGAGTACTGCATCAGGCTGGAGACGAGCGTTACGGGAATGTCGGCGGTGTTGGCGACTCCGGGCGTGAGAATGGCGACATTCCTCCAGCTCGGCACGAACATATGGATGCCGATCAGTTGGCGCCGCTCATTGAAGAGCGTGCCACAAACGCCTTCCAGCCGCACCCGGGCGTCCAACAGGCGGCCGGCCAAGGGACCTGCATCGTCCAGGTAGGTCACGAACGTATGCACCCCTTCGACCACCGTAAGCTGAAGCACGCCCTGGTCTTCCTGGACGGCGGCCACATTTCCTTCGGCTTGTACCCAGTTGCTGTCTTCGCGACCGGTATAGAGCTCATCGAGACTCGCCTGCCGGGGCTTGGGCATCAGGCCCGGGCCGATTTTGCGAACCTGGCGGCTATGCAGAATTGGAGCAAAGTTCCCCGGATCCGTGACACCCGCGACCTCCACCAGGTCCCCCGCCGCGAAACCGCCGGGGTCGGGTCCGTCGTACCACAGAAAGATTCCGCCCGTGTCATCCTGGACGAACGTCACGACGTTAGCCTCGTGGTACGTTACTACCGCCTGCAGCTTCACCGCCAACGAACGCGTGGCTTCCGTTGCGGACAAGGCGTGCACCTGGCCAATGCTGGTGAGTACACCGTGCGCCTCTGGCGCATCGGAACGGGTGGACGACGCCCCTTCCAGTACTGCGGCGCCGCCGCTCGCCAGCACCGGGAACCCCGCGATCTCTTCCTCATCGGCATTTGGCAGGGCCCTGTCCGGCAGGGTCAGGCGCAATTCGCCGGTGGAATCGCGGAACCATTGTTCCTGGCCGGCGCCCTTCGCGACTATGCTTCCCCGCAACCGTACCCGCCGGTTTGGAAGCGAACCTGCCATGCGGACCGCGTCCGCCACCGTGACCATCGCGAGCGAGCCTACCGGCGCTTGCGGCGCCGCTTTCGTCACAAACATCAGGTCCGGGCTCAGCAGCAGAAGGTCCTCGCTTCCGGAATGACTCGAGATCCGGCGGGCCACGCCCTGCGCGTGGACTCTGGCTCCCATCAGGTTCGCGATCGACGCGTGTCGCTCGCTCTTATCGATCTTCACCCGCACACGCCGGCCGTCCACTACCATGTGCAGCGTCACGATGGCGAACCGGTCGACCGTGGCCGCGTGAGCCATCCCTTCCACCTCGATCCACTGCCAGTCCACCTTGCCCTTGAGCCACTGCTCGGCCGTGGTTCGCCTCGCAACCGGCATGTCGGACTTGCCCAGCACGGTTACGCTCGGCCGGACCAGCGTCATCCCACTTTCGGCGCGGCGCGTCTCGCCGCAGACCTCGACCCTCTGCCGGTCGGCCAGCCCCGGCGTGTTCACCTTGTCGAACTTGAGAGCGCCTGTCTGGTCCTGAACCACGAGGGTTCCGAAATCCGCGTCATAGTACGTAGCCACGCCGGTTACGCACACTTCCACCGCCACCGGCAAATTGCCGGCGCGGAGATCGGCCACGCTCACCCGCCCGCCCGGACCGATGTGCGGGTGCAAACAGGCAATCAGCCCGACCAGCAGCCCGCCCAGCGCACCGGTTTCGGATCGCCAATAACTCACGGTTTTCTTATCGGCTGATTGGGCGTTTTACTCTAGCCTGCGCAGAGGAAGGGCACCGGACAGATTCCAGCGCGCGCTGTCATGGCTGGGCTTACGCAGAGCCGCCGGTCATCCAAAGTAGATGCACCCCGGCCCAGCAAAAAGGTTATTGCTCCCGTAAGGCGGCCATCGGGTCCACTCTGGTGGAACGTTTGGCGGGCCCGTAACAGGCAATCGGCGCCGTGGCCAGCCGGAGGGCAGTCACCGCCGCAAAGCTGGCCGCCTCTCACGAAAGCGCGCCCTGGACCGCGACCAGCAACCGATCGGGAGAAACCGGCTTCAAGAGGACGGCGTTCGCGCCTAACAGTTGCGCCGCTTTCAGGAATTTGCCGCCAAACGCGCCCGAGACCGCCACCACTTTCAGATCCGGCCGCTCCTGGTGCAGAATTCCGATGATATCGAGTCCCTCTTTCTCCGGCATCACCAGGTCGGTCAGCAGCAAATCAAATCGCCGCGCGCGAATCTTCCGGAGCGCCTCGGCGCCATCGCGGGCCACCTCCACCTCATAGCCCGCGCCCGTCAGCACGTGCTCAAAAAGGCCGCGCACGCTTCCTTCGTCATCCACCACCAGAATGCTCGCCGCCAGCCGAGGCGGTCCCAGCGCCTCCCGCACCTTCACCGCCAGCGCATCCGGCGCAAACGGTTTGGCGAGATAGGGTGTGCCGGACTCCAGCCACTGGTGGCGGACCATTACGTCCGCGGCATACCCCGACATGTACAGCACTTTCATTTCCGGCCGCAACGGCATCAGGCGCTCCGCGAGTTCCTTCCCCGTCATGTGCGGCATGTCCACATCGGTCAGCAGCAGGTGAATCGGTCCGGGGTGACGCTCGGCCACCAGCAAGGCATCGCTCCCCTGCGCGGCGTCCAACACCGCATACCCGCGCTCCTTCAATAACGTCATGGCAAGATGGCGTACCGGGAGCTGATCCTCCACCACCAGAACAGTCTCGGTGCCCCTCGACGAAGGCGTCACGCCGGCGGCTTGCGCTCCGGCCACGACCTCGGCCTGGTCGAGCCGCGGCAGATAAACCTCGAATGCCGCTCCACGGCCCGGCTCGCTCGTGACGGCAATCGAGCCGTTGAGCTGCCGGACAATCCCATAAACCGTCGAGAGACCGAGTCCGGTACCCTCGCCTTCCGCCTTGGTAGTGAAGAACGGATCGAAGATGTGTGGCTGGTGCTCTTTCTCGATACCAACTCCGGTGTCACTGACCAGCAACGACACGTACGGCCCGGGCGCGATCTCGGGATGCGCCGCCGTATACGCTTCGTCTACCTCGACGTTGGCCGTCCGGATGGTCAGCGTTCCGCCGCGAGGCATGGCATCCATCGCGTTCACCGCCAGGTTCATCAACACCTGGTGCAGTTGCCCCGGATCCGCCATGACGAGGCACTCCGCGGGATCCGACTCGACGACCAACTCGATGTCTTCCCCAATCAGGCGCCGCAGCATAGCTTGGTTCTCGGCCACCACGCTGCGCAGATACATCGGTAGGGGCTCGACGCTCTGCTTGCGGCTGAAGGCCAGCAACTGACGGGTGAGATTGGCGGCGCGTTCGCCCGCCTGGCGAATCTCCTCGACCCACTTCCGCAAGGGGTTGCCGTTCTGGTACTCGCCGAGCAACAGATCGCCGTAGCCGTTGATTACCGTCAGCAGGTTATTGAAGTCATGGGCGACGCCGCCGGCCAGCCGCCCGATACTCTCCAGCTTCTGAGACTGCCGGAACTGCTCTTCCAGTTTGAGCCTCTCCGCCTCGGCGCGCTTCTGTTCGGTAATATCCCTGGTTGCGGCCAGAAGCAGTTCTCCTGCATCGCTCTCCAGCGAGTTTGCCGATACCAGCACCGAGCGCAGTTCGCCATCCTTTCGCCGGATCTGGAATTCCGTGTCTTCTGCGTGGCCCTTGGCCGCGAGTTCGGATAGCAGGCGCTGCCTGTCGGAGTCGGCATAGACACCAAGTTCCGTGACAGTCCTGCCGCGCGCTTCGTCTCTGGAATAACCGAGGACCTCCGCATAGCGATCGTTAACGTCCAGGAGCAAGCCGTCCTGCAGGGTGGAGATCGAAAGCGCATCCGCCCCCGTCATGAATGCCATCCTGAATTTGTTCTCGCTGATCCTGAGTTGATCCTCCGCCCTCTTGCGCGCCGTGATGTCCTCGACAAACCCTTCGTAACAGGCTGTTTCTCCGTCGGGTCCGACTACCTTGCGACAGCTCGCCGAGGCCCAGATGACGGTGCCGTCCTTGCGCCGGAGCCGGCACTCATATCCACGGACGGAACCCTCTTGTTCGACCGCCTGCAGAAACCGCGAGCGGTCTTCCGGATCTGCCCACGCTTGATGGGCCGGTACGGTAATTGCCGGTGCGAAGCAGACTTCGGACTCGTAACCGAGCATCTTAGCCAGGGCCGGGTTAGCCGCTAAAACAAGGCCCTCCGCCGACGTTCGAAACATCCCCTCCAGCGCGCCTTCGAAAATGGCCCGATAGTCCTCGGCCCTCTTCCGCATCTGTTCCGCCATGGCCTCGATCTCGGTCACCCGCGCCTTAAGTTCCGAGATATCCCGGAAGATACAGGCGACCTGGCCTTCCTGTGGCCGGAAGGCATGTACCTCGAAGTGCTTGTTCAACCCGGCATGGCTGCTCTCAAAACGCAATGGCTCGCCGGTCAGGGCCACCTTCCCGAAGTTCTCGATCCAATGGGCTTCGGTGCCGGGCAGCATTTCCAGCACGGTTCGGCCGATGCATCTTTCAGCCGGGAGTCCGGTCATCTCCTCGAACGCGCGGTTGACGGCCAGGAAGCGGCAGTCGGCCGGCTTGCCCTCCGCGTCGAAGATCATTTTCTGCAGCGCGAAGCCATCCAGCATCTGGCTGAAGAGCATCTGGCTGCGCTCTTCCAGCCGATGAAAGGCGGTTGTGTCGATCAGGAACCCTTCCAGGCCAACCACCCCGGCTCCTTCTTTCACCGGGTGTGCGGAAAACGTGTGATAGCCGACACTGCCGTCCTTCCGCTTCCGTCTGAATTCCCCCGCTGGGACCGGCGTTCCCGCCAGCACTTGCGTGACGATTTCGCGGGCTTTCTCCTGGTCGGCCTCCAAGTGAACCACGCTGAAATGGCGCCCGGCGATCTCGGCGGCTTCCACATAGCCGTGCATTTGCAGCCAGGCGTCGTTGACCCACTGGTAACGGCCATCGGCATCGATATGAAAATGACCCGCCCCGGAATCCTGGACGGCTCGGCGGAAGCGACCCTCCTCCGCCGGCGACCGGCCCGCGGTCTCATCCGTGGCGGCCTCCCCTTCGAGCAACCCGCGAACCCGGCGCAGAAGTAGCTCCTCGTCGACGGGGAACGGCAGCAATCCGTTCCCACCCAGCCGGGCGGTCACCGCGCGTGAATCTTCATTGCAGAGAGAGGCCGACACCAGCAGAATCGGAACCCGATTCCACGCCGGGTGCGCGGAGGAGCGCAGCAGACCGCAGAGCCGCCACGCGTCCAGATCCGGCGGATCGAGGCCGGCCACCACGAGGTCGGGCGGCGGATCGCCGGGAGCCGCCAGGACCCGCTCGAGGTTCGTCGAGACCACCACGCGGTGACCTTCCTTCTCCAGCGCAGGCACCAGCGAGAGGCGTTTGGCGGGGTCGGCCGTCGAGACCGCTACGGTGTGCCGCTGGCTGTTGGCCACGTGGCGCCTCCTGCGCGGACGATTCGCCTGGCCGCAACAAGACGGCGCTGCGCGAATTCGACGGAAATCGCAACCCCGTCATCCTGGGACAAGCTTGTGAGGAGTGCCGACCGCCTCGAGGCGGCGAAGATGCTGCGCCAATCAAGCCTGGCAGACAGATGGATCCCTCCGTGATCTACACGGGTTGCGGGCTTAATCCTAGCACTCTTTTCGCCGGCGCATATGGTCAATTCTGCACACTAAACGGGATAAACAGGTCCTCTATTTCCCATATATGTCCGTGCTCATTCGTGACTGACATCTTATCGACTGGCATCGAGGACTCGCGCGCAACCTTGTGTCCGAGCTTAGTTGGACAATCCGGCTTTTGGCGCCTTCTTAGAGAACGTTATCTTGCGCGTATCTCATCGGGATGCAATTGACCCCGCCGGGATCAGTTCCGTTTTGGTCCAAGGCCGGGCCCTCCTTCGTTCCAACCTGGAACACGTTCCATTTCGGAACGGGCTCTCGGTCCTCTAATTACAGAAAGAAAAGTACTTAGAGCCTAAAGTCGCGTGGCACTAGGGATGCACTTCTAGCTGTGCCGGCCGGTTCGGGCCGGGCCCAAAAAAATCGGAAAAAAGGACGGAACGCGATGAAGGTGACCAGTGTGTCCGCACGCAAAGAGGACAGGATTTCGCGGGAAATTCGCGATCGAATCGTGCTCGAACATCTTCCCCTGGTGAAGGCGATCGCCATCCGGGTTCACGAAAACCTGCCGGTGCATGTCGACCTGGACGATTTGATCCACGCTGGCGTACTCGGCCTGTTCGACGCCGTCGCTAAATTCGATCGGGGCAAGAAAGTGGAGTTCCACACCTACGCCAAACACCGCATCAAGGGCGCCATCCTGGACAGCCTGCGCCAGCTCGATTGGGCGTCGCGGGATATGCGGAAGCGGCAGAAGCAGATTGATGCGGCCACCGGCGATCTCGCCACCAGGCTGGGCCGTAATCCCAACGAAGTTGAAGTGGCCCTGGAGTTGGGCGTCAGCACGGACCGCCTGCGCCACATTCAGGTGGAATTGCGGCATCTCGGACAGATCTCGATTACGCAGCGGGACGACCTGGACCGCGATCGCCCGCAGGAGTTTCCAGCCACCGCCGAGCTCCAGCCTGACCGCATGTGCGAGCGGCGCGAGTTGGAAAGCACACTCGCACGCGCCCTCGGAACGCTTCCGGCCCGCTACCGGAAGGTTGTGTTTCTGTATTACACCAACGAGATGACGATGAAGGAAATTGGCAGCCTGTTGGGCGTCAACGAAAGCCGCATCTCGCAGATTCATAAGATCGCGCTGAAGAAGATGGCGCTGGTGCTGGAATCGCAGGGCATCCGCTCGGCGGAAGCCTTTCAGCCGATGTAAGACTCGACGCAGCGCGGCTTTTTGGCGAGAAGTTTTTTCGCGCCTGCGCACTTTAGTGTCAGTGATGAAAGGGCCCGAGCACCCGGACGCCAGCCTGGACGATCGCATCTTCCAAGCCCGCAGCCAGTTGCAGCGGACCCCGGAGTGGCATCCGGAATTCGAGCGCCGGATGCTCAGGTTGATACGCCTGGTGGACGAGCGGGATGCGCGCCTGGCCGCGCCGCGTGCCCCGGTCCCGGTTGGCGTTTGGCGCTGCAGCCGCCGATGCACCTAAGACTCGCCGGATGGATCGCTCGCTATCCATGTAACCGGACTTGCCGGATATCCCTCTAACTAGACAGGAGGGAAGTAACATGAAGACAGGGGCAACCACAAGGATTCTGATGGCTGCGGCGTTACTGGCCGGCGCCGCTCTGGGGGCTACCAAGGACAGCTTCCCAAAGTCTGCCGACGATGAGATCGCCAAGAAAGTACGGCACGTGGTGCTGAATTACCCGTATTACACTTTATGGGACCAGGTCGGCCTGTTCGTGCATGACGGCCAGGTGGAGTTAAACGGGGCGGTGACGGAGCCCTTCAAGAAAGCCGATCTGGCGCGATTGGTCGGACGCATTCCCGGCGTCACCGGGGTCGCCAACGAAATCAAAGTGCTGCCGCCCTCGCCGATGGACGAGCGTCTGCGACGGCAGGTGGCGCGAGCCATTTTCGGCTATCCGGGGCTGACGCAGTACGCCGCCGGCCCGCTGCCTTCCATCCACATCGTGGTCGATAGCGGGCGCGTGACCTTGAGCGGCGTGGTCTCGACCGATGGCGACAAACAGCTAGCCGGCATCCGCGCCATGGGCGCTGGATTGAGTCTCGGCCAGGTAGTGAACAACCTCGAAGTCGAACATCCTTCCGCCAAGAAGAGCTAAGCGTTGGGGAGGTGGGACAGACGATCGGTTTTTGTCGCCTGTCAAGCTGTCGTGCCGTAGTGAAGCATGACAGACCACGAAAAGCGATGGTCTGTCCCACCCCGCGAACGGATTCAATCAACCTCTAATTCAGGACACTGACGGTTACGGCTGTTCTTCGAGCCCCACTTTGCCGTCGAAGCTGCGGTAGGCGTAAACGAAATACACGGCCACCAGCAGCATGCCGGGGATGAACCAGACCAAGCCGACGCGGAGGCCGTAGGGCGCCGCGGAGGCATTGGCAATGGTCAGCGAGCGCGCGGGATCGCCATTCGAGGGCAGCACGCAAGGATACAGGCCGAAGGCCGCGCTGACCAGCATGGCGGCGAGAAAGAGCGACGAAGCGAGAAACGCCGCCCGCTCCCGCAACCGCCGGTTCATCACCCCAACCGCCATCAGGGCAGCGATAGCGACCAGCGGGAACAGCCAGCCCCACGGCCGCGCGGCGAAGCTCGCCTGCAAGCGCGGCTGAACGCCGAAGCTGGCCAGCGTGAGCAGCGCGATTAACCCGAGCGCGCCCCACCAAACCAGCCCGGCCACGCGGCGCGCCCGCACTTCGATCTCACCCGCGGTCTTGAGCGCCACCCAGAGCGCACCGTGCAGCGCCAGCACGGCCAGCACGGCCACCCCGGCCAGCACGGTGTACCAATCCAGAATGCCGGGGGACTTACCCGGCGTCCAATCGGTCCACAGCGGCAGGAAGAACTCGCCCGATGCATCGAGCGGCACGCCGCGCACCACGTTGCCCAGCGCCGCGCCGAAGAAGATGGCCAGCAGCGCGCTCGAGACGGCGAAACCGGCGTCCCACAGCGGGTGCCAGACGGGGCTTGCCAGGTGGTTGCGGAACTCGATGGAGGCGCCGCGCAAAATCAGCAGCCACAGCACCATCATCAAGGGCAGATAAAAACCGCTGAAGCTGGACGCGTAGAGCGCCGGGAAAGCGAAGTAGAGCGTGCCGCCGGCGGCCAGCAGCCAGACTTCGTTGCCGTCCCACACCGGGCCGATGGTCGAGAGTGCCACGCGGCGCTCGGCGTCTGTGCGCGCGACCAGGAAATGCACGATCCCGGCGCCAAAATCGAAGCCGTCGAAAATCACGTAGGCCACCAGCATGCAGGCGACCAGCCAGAACCAGATCGTTTCCATAATGACTCCTCAAATTGCGGCCGCGCGCTCGGGCCCCTCTTCGATTTCACGATAGACCAGGAACAGGAACAGGATCGCGAGAATGGTGTAGATGCCCAGAAACCCGATCAGGGTAAACAACGCATTACCGGAGGAAACCTGCGCCGAGACTCCCGCCGGCGTGCGCATCACGCCGTAAATGAGCCACGGCTGGCGTCCCACTTCGGCCGTGATCCAACCGGCGGTGTTGGCGATGTAAGGGAATGGCAGCATCATCATGAGCAGCCAGAGCAGAGGGCGCGACTGGTACAGCGCCCCACGCCACAGGCGGAACGTCGCGATGGCCAGCACGGCGAGAAAGATGGTGCCCAGCCCGACCATGATGTGATAGCTGTAATAGAGCAGCGGCACGCTGTCCGGCCAGTTCTGGGGCGGGAACGAATTGAGCCCCTTCACTTGCGCTTTCCAACTCTGATAAGTCAGGAAACTGAGCGCGCGCGGGACCACCAGCGGATTGTCGAGCCGCCGGCGCTCCATGTCCGGCTGGCCGAGGATGGCGAGCGGCGCGCCCTGTTCGGTGTCGAAGAGGCCTTCCATCGCCGCCAGCGTCACCGGTTGGTTCCACGCGATATTGCGGCCCTGCCCGTCGCCGGAGGGAAAGACCATCAGGACGGTGGCGGCTATGCCCGCGATCACGCCCAGGCGGACGAAGGTGCGGCCGTGCTCCTGGTGGCTGCCCGTGAGCAGGTAGAACGCGCCCACCGCGGCCATCACGACGCTGGCCGTAACCACCGAACCGCTCATGGTGTGCAGGTATTGCCAGCCGAGCCAGGGATTCAGCAGCAGGCCCCAGAAGCTGGTAAGGACCGTCTCGCCGTGGGCGCCGACGGCGTATCCGGTGGGGTGCTGCATCCAGGCATCGGTGGCAACGATCAGGAATCCCGACGCCCATGAGCCCAGAAAGACAAGGAAGGCCGCGACCCAATGCGCCTTCGGCCCCAATCGCTTTTCGCCGAACAGGAAGGCGCCCAGGAAACTCGATTCCAGAAAGAAGGAGAAGACGCCTTCCATCGCCAGCGTCTGGCCGATCACGCCGCCGGCGGATTTGGCGAAGCGCGACCAGTTGGTGCCGAACTGAAATTCCATCGGGATGCCGGTCACCACGCCCATGGCGAAATTGATGGCGAAAATCTTGGCCCAGAACCGGGCGGCGCTCGCGTAGTGCGGGTTGCCAGTGCGGAGCGCCATGGTCTTCAGAATCAGAATCAGTAAAGCCAGCCCCATGGTCAATTGGGGAAATAGGTAGTGAAAGGTGACGGTGAATGCGAAGTGCAGACGGTGAATTGTAAGCGCGTCCATAAGACTCCGGGGCGGGTTCGCGGCCGGGGGTGGGCAAGCGCAGCGCGACCGTTACCCTCCAAACAGTTTAGGACACCGCGCGCGGCGGGGGCGTGCGCGAAGATAGTTGGGTGGGGCATGCTTTAGCTTGCCCAAGAGCAATGGGGCTAATGCGAATGGCCGACGAACGGTACATGCGGGAGGCGCTCGAGCTGGCGGCGCGCGGGGCGGCGCGGGGCGAAGTGCCGGTGGGCGCGGTGGTGGTGATGGGCGACGCCGTCGTTGGGCGCGGATGGAATTGCCCGATCGAGCGCCACGATCCAACGGCCCACGCCGAAATCATGGCGCTGCGCGAAGCCGCCGCGGCGGCCGGCAATTACCGGTTGGCGGGGGCGACGCTCTATTGCACGCTGGAGCCGTGCGCGATGTGTGCGGGCGCGCTGGTGGCCGCGCGCGTGGAGCGCCTGGTATTCGGCACGCGCGACTTGCGCTTCGGCGGTGTGCGCAGCAAATTCCGCATCGCCGATTCCGGCACGTTGAACCACACGGTGGAAATCGTGGAAGGCGTGCTGGCGGTGGAATGCGTGGAATTACTGCGCGGTTTTTTCGAGGAGCGGCGATAGGGTTCGAGTTGGCGGGCGAAAGCGCCTGCCCCACGAATCAGGCGGCCGGGCCGGGTGCCTTGAACGCAAAGGCGAAGAAGGCGGCCAAAGCAATCAGGACGAACGCCACGACATAATTCCAGGCGAGTTTCTCCTTCAGAAACAGGACCGCGAATCCGGTGAAGACGATGAGCGTGACGACCTCTTGAATGATCTTGAGCTGGAATCCCGAGAAATGGGTATAGCCGAGGCGATTTGCCGGCACCGCCAGGCAGTATTCCAATAGCGCGATCGCCCACGAGACGACGATCGCTTTCCAGAGCGGCCAGGCGTGGCCGTACTTCAAGTGCCCGTACCAGGCGAAGGTCATGAAGATGTTCGACAGAAGCAGCAGAAGGACGGTGCTCACAGGGTTGCTCCTTGGGTTGGGTTAAGAAATAGTTTGTCGCGTGTCTCCGGCATGAAGAAGTAAAGGATGCCGAATGCGGCCGCCGCGACCGCGGCCAGGAAGAGAAAGCCGGCGCTGGAACCGAAGTGATGCACGATGGAACCGGCGATGACCTGGCTGAGCGAAGCGCCAATGCCGACCGCGGTGGCGATCGCCCCGAGGGTGAGATTAAAGCGGCCCGTGCCCCGCGTGAGGTCGGCGATCACGAGGACCGGCCGCTGCTCATTTTCCTCGTCTGCGCCGTGATGTTCCATTTTGCCAAGGCCGCGATGCTGCCGCTCCTGGGCGAGATGCTGGCCAAGGGTCATGGCCGAAGCTCGATGATGTTCATGTCGGCGTGCGTGGCGTGGCGGCTGGAATACTCGGCGTCGTCATCGCATTCGGCGTTCTGCCGGTTCGCGCCGTTCTCTACACGCTCACCCACCACAGGAGTGAACTGGGGGGAAGGCGTTTTGGCATCCGGTTCTTTAGATGCCGCGTCCGCCTTGGGAAGGGGGCGGCTGCCATGGAGACTTTTGTCGAAAGTGGTCTCTTCACGGGCGAACGGCTGCCAAATGTCGAAGCGCAGCGGGCCGGGCATGCCCGGCCCCTACGGGCGATTGCGGGTCGGGCTAGGCCTGGGTTGGCTCGGTCTTGCCGGGTTTCAGCTTCTCGCGCTGCTCGCGCAACACGGCCTTGCGGCTGAGCTTGATTTTGTTGCCTTCCGTGGCCAGCACTTTGACCAGGATCTGATCGCCTTCCTTCAGCTCGTCGCGCACGTCGCGGATGCGGGTTTCGGCGATTTCGCTGATATGGAGCAGGCCATCGGTGCCGGGGAAGATCTCGACGAAGGCGCCGAAATCGACCAGCCGCACCACCTTGCCCAGGTAGGTTTTGCCCACCTCGGCCACGGCGGTGATGTCGGAGATGATCTGGATGGCCTTATTGGCGGAAGCTTCGTCGGCGGAGGCGATGCGAATGGTGCCATCGTCCTCGACGTCGATCTTGACGCCGGTCTGCTCGACGATGCCGCGGATAACCTTGCCACCGGGTCCAATCACGTCGCGAATCTTATCGGTCGGAATATTGATGGTGTAAATGCGCGGTGCGTACTGCGACATGTTGGGGCGCGGTGCGGCGATGGCCTCATACATCTTGTCGAGGATGAACAGCCGCCCGCGGCGCGCCTGTTCCAGCGCTTCCTTCAGGATGGCGGTGCTGACGTTGAGCACCTTGATATCCATCTGCATGCCGGTGATGCCCTCGCGGGTGCCGGCCACTTTGAAGTCCATGTCGCCGTAGTGATCCTCGGCGCCGGCGATATCGGTGAGGATGGCGTACTGGTGGCCTTCCATGACGAGGCCCATGGCCACTCCGCCGACGTGGGCGGCGACCGGCACACCGGCGTCCATCAGGGTCACGGAACCGCCGCAAATCGCAGCCATCGAGCTGGAACCGTTCGATTCCAGCGTGTCGCTGACTAAGCGTATGGTGTAGGGGAACGTAGCCTCATCCGGGATCAGCGGCGACAGAGAGCGTTCGGCCAGCGCGCCGTGGCCGATTTCGCGGCGGCCGGGGCCGCGCATGAAGCCGACCTCGCCGACGCTGAACGGCGGAAAGTTGTAATGCAGCATGAAGCGCTTGGTAACCTCGCCGGGCTCGAGCAACTCGATGCGCTGTTCGTCGTCCTTGGTGCCGAGCGTGACGGTGACCAGCGCCTGGGTTTCGCCGCGGGTGAAAAGCGCCGAGCCGTGGGTGCGCGGCAGCACGCCGGTTTCGATGCTGATGGGCCGCACCTGGTCGAACGCGCGGCCGTCCGGGCGGCGCCGGTTCTTCAGCATCTCATCGCGGAAGATGCGCTCCTTGAGCGCGTCGTAGCACTTACCGGCCTCGACCTTTTGTTCGTCGGCCAGCGGCTCCAGCACGCGCTGGCGCACCGCGGCTACGCGGGCGTAGCTGTCCAGCTTTTCGTACTTCTGGGTGTTGAGCGCGTCGGTAAGTTCCACGCGCGCGGCCTTCTCGACGGCGGCGTAAATTTCCTGGTTGAGCGCCGGCGGCGTAAACTCGCGCTTCGGCTTACCGGCCAGCTTGACCAGTTCGCGGATGCCCTTGGCGATCTTGGTGCAGCACTCATGGCCGAATTCGATGGCGCCCAGAACGTCGGCTTCCGAGACCTGCTTCGCTCCGGCTTCCACCATCACGATGCCGTCTTCGGTGCCGGCCACCACGATGTTCAGCTTCGATTCGCGGCCTTCGGTGTAGGTTGGGTTGGCCAGGTACTGGCCGTCCTTCATGCCGACGCGGACGCCGGCCAGCACGTGGTGGAAAGGAAGATCGGAAATGGCCAGCGCGGCTGCCGCGCCGCAGATGGCCAGGGTATTGGGGTCCTGTTCGGGATCGGCCGAAAGCACCATGCAGATGATCTGCGTTTCATTCAGAAAACCTTCCGGGAACAAGGGGCGCACCGGACGGTCGATCAGCCGGCAGGTGAGAGTCTCTTTCTCCGACATGCGCCCTTCCCGCTTGATGAAACCGCCGGGAAACTTGCCGGCGGCGTAAGTGTACTCGCGATAGTCCACGGTGAGCGGAAAAAATCCGGCTCCCGGTTTGGCCTGATCGGCCATACAAGCGGTGACCAGAACTACCGAGTCACCGGAACGAACGACGACCGCGCCGTTCGCCTGTTTGGCCATCTTACCGGTTTCAAAGGTAAGCTTGCGGCCGCCCAGGTCAACTTCAACTGTGTGAATCATAATTTTTCAAAAACCTCTAAATCTCGGCCAGGCTCCAGCCCCGCACGAGTTGCAATTCGGCCCCACCAAAAGGAAGGAGCCATTTGAGAATGGAGATGACGGAAAGAAAGCCCGGCCCTGCGGCACAAGCCGCACCGGCTTCCAGGTCGGATGGAATGTGGTTTCTCGAAAGCACCCGCTTCTTCGTCTGGAAAACAGGACTGCTTCCGGAGAATGACTAACGACGGATGCCCAGGCGCAGCAGGACCGCCTTGTAACACTCTGGGTCCGTATTGCGCAGGTAGGTCAGAAGCCGGCGCCGTTTGGCTACCAGGGTCAAGAGGCCCTTGCGGGAACCATGATCCTTCTTGTGCGCCTTGAAATGCTCCGTCAGCAGCGTTATCCGCTGGCTCAACAGGGCAATCTGCACTTCCGGCGAGCCCGTGTCGGTCTTGTGGCGTTGATTAGTGGTGAATACCTGCCGTTTTGCTTCGACCGCCAGTGCCATTCTTGGAGTACTGCTCCTTGTCTTCTCTTATTCTCGTTTCGTTACGTTGTTTAGGATAACACAATTGCCGGCGATTGTGGCTCGGGTTGTGGAAGCGCGCCATAATGGCTGGCCACGTACGCGTTGAGGATTTCGATGAACTCGGCCACGATGCGGTCGCCCTTGAGGGTGACCCGCAGCCGGCCGTCGACATACACCGGGGCTTTGGGTTCTTCGAAAGTGCCGGGCAGCGAAATGCCGATGTGGGAGTGCTTGGATTCGCCCGGACCGTTGACCACGCAGCCCATCACGGCGACCTTCATGGTCTCGACGCCCGGATGGTTTTCTTTCCACTTCGGCATCTGCTCGCGCAGGTAGGTTTGGATCTGGTCGGCCATATCCTGGAAGAAGGTGCTGGTGGTGCGGCCGCAACCGGGGCAGGCGGTGACCTGCGGCGTGAAACTGCGAATCCCCAGCGATTGGAGAATCTGCTGCGAGACGATCACTTCCTCCGTGCGGTCGCCGTTGGGCAGCGGCGTGAGCGAGGCTCGAATGGTGTCGCCTATCCCAGCGAGCAGCAGCGGCGCCAGCGCGGCGGTGGTGGCGACGATGCCCTTGCTGCCCAGGCCGGCCTCGGTGAGGCCGAGGTGCAGCGGGTAATCGCAGGCGCCGGCGAGCGCGCGATACACGTCGATCAGATCCTGCACTCCGCTCACCTTGGCGCTGAGGATGATGAGATCATGCGCCAGGCCGTAACGCTCGGCGGCGCGCGCCGATTCGGTGGCGCTGGCTACCATGGCGTCGAGCGTCACCTGGCGCGCGTCCTTGGGCTCGGCGGCCCGTGAGTTTTCGTCCATCATTCGGGTCAACAACTGCTGATCGAGCGATCCCCAATTGACGCCGATGCGCACCGGCTTGTGGTTCTCGACCGCCACTTCGATCATGGCGCGGAAATTGTCGTCCGTCTTGCGGCCGATGTCCGAGTTGCCGGGATTGATGCGGTACTTGGCCAGGGCGCGCGCGCATTCCGGATATTTTTTTAGGAGGATGTGGCCGTTGTAGTGGAAGTCGCCGATGATGGGCACCCGCGAGCCAAACAGGCGCACCGTTTCGACGATCCTGGACACGGCGGCCGCGGCTTGCTCCGTGTTGACGGTAACCCGCACCAGCTCCGAGCCGGCCGCAGCCAACGCCATCACCTGGTTCACCGTGCCGGCCACATCGGCGGTATCGGTGTTGGTCATCGATTGCACGACAATCGGATGATCGCCGCCGACCGGCACACCGCCCACATCCACGACCACCGCCTTGCGGCGGGCACACACAGCCATCGGATTCCCTCCTCGAGTGGAGCTTCCATTTTATCAGTGGAGGGAAGGGAAAGCGGGGCGCTGCGTTTCATTTTGAGGAGGTTCGGATGGGCACACTACGGCCTTGGGGCCGAGGTGAAAGAGATAGGAGTGCGTTGCGGGTGGCCGGGCTTCGCGGACGGACCCAGAGGGTACCCCGCCGTGCGTATCGGCCACCCAATGATTTAAGTAGGAACTTCGATGATCTAGGCCCGCTGTATGGCGGACATATCCTTGCCGATTCGTTCCTTCACTTTCTGTTATCCGAGCGGGCGGCAATAATAGCTATCCGTATTCCGCCGGCGGTCA
>Ga0181521_10002060_pt1 | contig 24400 bp, 24 predicted proteins | sample PEATcosm2014_Bin_32_FD_119764 | JGI IMG/M metagenome (GOLD analysis project Ga0181521, IMG submission 119764) | Peatland microbial communities from MTU Mesocosm Facility, Houghton, MI, USA - PEATcosm2014_Bin02_60_metaG | ecosystem: Environmental > Terrestrial > Soil > Wetlands > Peat | place...
AGCGAAGGGTCTCATACGCATAACTCAAATAATGCGTGTGAGATGCTTCGCTCTGCTCCGCATGACTTCGATAGTGTATCATCTGGTTGAAACACCACACTAAGTCTGCGCACGAACAGCCCAGCGTCGTGTAGCAGGAGCCGTCACAATGCGATGGACTGGCCTACATATTGGCAGTTCAGTTTCTCCAGAGAAAAGTGCGCTGCGCTGCAACTCGTGATCCAGGCCGCAGTTACGATTTCAGGTTTGTCATCGCCGGAATAGGCACAGCGTTTGCTCACGTGTCCGTTGTAAGGCGGTAGCTGTCAATTTTTGGAAAGGAACCGAGCTATGCGAAGGCTGATGACGATAGCTGTGGCGGTGGGCGCGCTGTGCGGAATGACGGCTTTTGCTCAAACGGAATCGAGCACAGCGACCACCGGCCAGATGCCGGGCGCACCTCCGGAGCAGATGAACATCATGCGCGCCCATCGCGACGCCGAGATTCTCCATCGCGCGATCATGGAAGGCATGCACGATCCGACGACGCTGCAGCTTGTGAGCCAGGCGCTGACGGATCGGACGGCGGTGCTCCAGTCGGAGCTCAATCGGGTGGCTCAACTTCAGGCGCTCGTCGCGGCGATTCAGGGCGGAAACAGGGCCGCCATCCAGGCGGCCAGAGAGGCCGTTAGGACTGCCACCGAGACGGTGGAAGCCAACGCGAAGACTTTCTCCGAGGAGTGCAGGGCGATCCGCGAGCACCTCCAGTCGATGCCGCATCCGGGACGGCGCCAGCCGCCGGGTTCCGGCGGGACGCCCACCACGCCCAACCCATAGTCCGTCCGCGCCAGTTTCAATGCCGAAGCGGGGAAAGGATCCTTCCTTTCCCCGCTTCATTTTTAACGCCGGCGTGCGGCGTGCATTGTTCGGCGGCAGCAGTGCTCAGCCTGCCAGCGTATGGACCAGTTCATCCAGCACCGCCTTGCGGTCCACATCGCAACTGACGGCGATTGGGGGGCCCTCCTTGACCGGCACGGTCATGCCGCGCGTGAGCGTGCCTTGCAGTTCGACGGCGACTCCCGTCGGCTGAGTTTTGAAATGCTGCGGCGCGTAAAGCCAGAGGAGCGGGCACATGTCATAAACGACGGGCCGCACTTTCGAGGACTGGTGCGGCTTCCACAAGTCGGTCATCTCGATCAGCGCGCGGCAGGGCGGCGTATCCGCTTTGCGCAGGGCGGCCATGTCTTTTTCGCGCATGACGATGCGCCGGGTGACGTCCAACGTGCCCAGGAACCGCATCAGGCCGCTTCGAAGGACGATCTGCGCGGCATCAGGGTCGCACTGGATGTTGTACTCGGCGAGCAGCAGGCGTGTTTCGCCGGCCATCGAGACGATGCCTTTCAGTTTCGCCGCCGTCTGCGGGTGCTTTTGAATCAGGAGCGCGGCGTTCGTCATCGCGCCAATGGTCACAAGCCATATCTCGTTCGGATGCGCCTCAATCGCGCGGAGCAGCAGTTCCTCCGCACTGGCGCAGGCAGGCGCGCGAAGCGAATCGGTCTCTTTCACGAAGGGCAACTGGTTCGGGGCGAGACTCAGGCGGTGTTCATCGGCAATCGGTCCCAACGGGCGACCCGCGCCCGGGGCGAAGGGGATGTCGTCGCGCCCGAGGACATGAAGCAGTTTCGAGACGATCTTCGCGCGCATTTTCACCGGCCCGTAGACCGTGGTCACCGCGCGGATATCAAGTTCCGGCCTTCGCGCAGCATAGGCGATGGCAATCGCATCGTCTATGTCGTCTCCGATGTCGGTGTCTATGATCACTTTGAGCGGTACGAGGGGCTTCCCTCCCGCATGTCTCTTGCTCATCGCGTTCTCCTCCACCTGCCGCATTAGTGCGCGGGCGTTTGCAGGAACGACGAATCGGTCATCAAACCCCGCGCGCGGAGGATAGCTTACCTGATTCGGGGTGCGGGCGCCACAACCGGCCCGCAGAAATTCAGCGGCTTTCAGCGGCCACACCCAGAACTCCCGATGATTTGCCGGAAGCCGGGCACACACCGTATAATGCGCGAAGCGGTCATCCGAATCGTAGTACAGCATTTCAGAAGTCCGTCCGGACTTCTGAAATGCTGTAAGTCGCGGAAGGTTTGGAGGGCCGCGTAAGGCCCTCCAAGGGGTTATAGCGGAAAGACGCGACGGGAAGGAGCGTCTTGGAGCGCCATAGGGGCGAAACCCCTGTGGAAGTGCAGCATTTCGCAAGTCCGTTCGGACTTGCGAAATGCTGCACTTAGTGGAGCGGGCGAGTCAGGAGCGCCCGCTCGTTGTTTTTCTGCGCACTTGCACCGGGACGCCCGAATGGGCCCTTCGTGGAAGAAGACATTCTATGCCTTGTGCATCGCTCAGTTCATCGCGATGCTGGGGTTCAGTTTCGTCATGCCGTTCCTGCCTTTCTACATCAAGCACCTGCCTGTGCCGGTGCCGGAAGGGCCGGAAGCGGACAAATGGGCCGGGATTCTCATGATGGCGGGCGGCCTGCCCATGGTCGTATGTTCGCCGGTATGGGGCCTGCTCGCTGACCGGTACGGCAGGAAGCGCATGGTCCTCCGAGCCATGTTCGGCGGGGCCATTGTCATCGGGCTGATGGGCTGCGCACAGAACATCACGCACCTGCTGATCCTGCGAATCCTCCAGGGCGTCCTGACCGGCACGGTGGGGGCAAGCATGGCGCTTGCGGCAAGCGTGACCCCCAGGGAACGCGCCGGGACCATTCTGGGAACGCTCATCGTTTCCTCGACCAGCGGCCAATACGTCGGCCCCATCCTGGGCGGATACTCGGCGAAGTTCTTCGGCTACGAACCGACGTTCTTCCTCGCCGGCGGGATCCTGCTGGTCGGCGGACTCATCGTGCAATTCGCCGTCCAGGAGAAGTTCACGCGCTCCGTGGCGGCAAAGACCGACATGAGGGCCTCGTTCCTCCCTCTGCTGACGACGGGCGCGTTCGTGGTGCCAGCGATGACGCTGTGCCTCATCAACTTCTCCGCGACCGCGCCGGGGCCGATCTTCCCCTATTTCGTGAAGCACCTCTCGGCGATGAGCGACGCGGAAGCCGGGGCCTTGACCGGCTTGATCCTCTCGCTCGTGGGGCCTGTCGAGGCAAGCTCGGCCTGGATGTTCGGGTTCTTCGGAGACCGGTGGGGGCACAAGAGGGTCCTGATGTTCTGCGTCGTCTGGGGCGGCATCATGGCCTGCCTGCAGGCTTACTCGCAGACGATTGGGCAACTCATTCTGATCCGCATCCTGTTTGGATTCGGGATGGCGGGAATCTTCCCGACGGCCAGCGCCCTCATACGGAGGGTCACGCCCGAGGACAGCATGGGCAAGGCCTTTGGCATCGTCTCGTCGCTGAACAGCCTGGGCTGGTCGCTTGGCCCCTTGGTCGGCGCTTACTTCTCAGTGTACATGAAAGGTTACCGCCCCACGTTCACCCTGTCCGGCGAGTTGCTCCTCTTCGTCTCGCTCTTTGTTGCCTGGCGGGTCAGGCACCCCACGCCTCTCAAGGCGCGCCGTGAAGAAGGCGTCGGAACCTCGCCGCCGGCGCTGAGCCGCAATCCGCCGGAGCCTCCCGGCCCCTAACGCGCAGCCCGCGCTATTCATGACGCGGCTGGGGAACATTCCGCACTCCGCACTGTCCGCTAAACCGCCCCATGGCTCCAGAGCAGTTTCACCGGCTTGGAGCCGGGCCTCTTCTTGACGGAATGCGGGACGCCCTTCTGCGCGATGTAGGCGGTGCCGGGGCGAATCTCGAATTCCTCGTCGCCGACCTTCGCCGTGCCCTCGCCGGCGAGGACGTAGAATCCTTCCTGGTCGTCGTGCACGCCGGACGCGCCGTAAACTTCCCGGTCGTAAAATGCGATGCCGATGCAAAAGCCCTTCGTTGCGCCCTGCTCGGGGCCGATCAACTGCCCGCCGCCGGGCTGCTTCTTGAGCATTTGGTCTTCCTGAACGCGAATCGCCATCAGGAACCTCCTTCTAACGCTCTTAATTCAACACAGAGACACGAAGATCACGGAGATGCACTGAGGACTTTTTTCAGGAATCCAAAATCCTAGCTTTCTCTCCGTGTTTCTCCGTGTCCTCCGTGTCTCCGTGTTGAAAACGGACTGAATAACGAAGTTACTCCGATTCTCCGAAAACCTCCGCCTGGAAGGTCAGAACTTCGGTCTCCGGATCGCGCCACGCATCGGCGGACAAGCCGGCCTTATGGCTGCAGCAATGGCTGAGGAACTCCTCCTTGCTCCAGCCGGTCTCCGTGGCGACCTGCGGCAGGAAGCACCCGGCCGCGGCGCCCCGGCGAATGTAGATGCCGTCCACGCCCAGCTCGATGGCGAGCGGATTGGCGATGCGCCGGAGCGGGCTGAGGACGCTGATCTCGATGTTCAGGCGGCCCAGTTCGTCGGGAGTGATCGGGTAGGACCAGAAGCGCGGGTCCTCGGTAGCCGAGGCGCGCGCCGTCTCGTTGACGAGCTTCCAGAGCGGCTTGGCGCTGGTGAAGTGGCCCAGGCAGCCGCGGAGGTTCTCGCCGTTCTTGAGCGTGACAAAGCAGCCCTGCTTGCCCTGAAGCTCTGGATCGGTCTCATCGAGCTTCGGGAGCGGCTTTCCCTGGACGGCCGCGGCCACGCTCTGCCGCGCGATCTGGAGCAACCGTTTCCGGGCGGCCTCATTCACCGCGCGCCCTCCGCCTCGAACAGGTCGGTCCTGCGGCTGCGGAGTATGTCGTCCTGGACGCAGTGCAGGTCCAGCCGCGCCAGCAGCAACTGTCGGACGCCCCGCCGCGCCTGCGCCGTGATCCAGCCGCGCGGGTCGGCGATCATGCTGGGGACGTTCTGCTGCGGGCCGGCCGCGTTGGCGAAGAGGACGAACCGGCCGTTTTCCGCCGCCCGGCTGCGGATGTGGGCCTCGATGACCGGCCGCTTCCACATCTGTTTCCTGCCGAAGAGGTACGAGATGACGATGATCACTTCCGCCCGCCGCAGCGCCAGCCACCGGGAGACTTCGGGGAACCGCAAGTCGTAGCAGATCTGCATGCCGACCGTTGCGCCGCAGGCGGCCTTCACCGCGGGCGCCGCGCGCCCGGCCAGATAATATTCCGTGTCCAGCCCGTAGAGGTGCGCCTTGTCGTAGCGCGCCGCGATGCAGCCATCGGGGCCGATGAGCAGCGCGCTGTTCGACCAGCCTCGGTCCAGCGGCAGGTGCGCGCCGAGGACTACGGTCAGGCGCGACTTCCGCGCCAGGCCGCGCACTTCCTCGATCGCCGCCTCGACGGCATCCGCATCGAAACCGGCCGAGGACTTGTGGAACGCCGGCGCGTATCCGGTGAGCGCGCATTCCGGGAAGACGAGCAGCGCCACGCCAGCGCGCCGCGCCCGCTCCACGAACCGCCCGATCTCTCGGAGGTTGCGTCCCAGGTCGGCCGTCTCCGGCATCTGTGCGACGCCGACCTCCAGCGTTTCCCGGCGCATGGCGCGCCTCCGCGTATAAACCCTGCGATCCCTCCGCCACTATCATAGAGACTATTGCAACCGTGTCAATCAAAACCTGTTGAGTATTGTTATGCCGCCGGTTCCTCGGCTGTGTGCGAGTGGCGCCTTCCGAAGCGCTCCGATTTATCGCCCGGCGCTCCAGCCCTTCGCAAGGGCAGCACCAGGCCGGTCTGTCAATGTGGCAGTCGTTAACTGCCATCCTGCCAGCGAAGAGCGACGGTGGAATTGCCTGCGTTGCGCAAACCTGCAAAGTCGCATGTTATAACTCACTATACTGATTACGTTTATAACACTGGGACTGCCGGCGGCCCCTTTCGATGAACTTTACTCTAGTACTGCGCCCAGCGGTATATAGTTTGCTGACACGGAACCTCAGGTTCTCGGAGCGGCCTGAAAAGGAGGAGTCGCAGATGGTGGCGCGCGAGCTTTTGGTAAGGCCGTACAGAGTCCTCGTCTCGGACGACGACGAGGGATGCCGGGAGACCGTGCGCGAAGCGCTCGCCGTGCAGGGATACGAGATGTGCCTGGCCTCGTGCGGGCGCGAGGCGATCGAGTTCGTGCGACGCCACTTCATCCACGTGATGATCGTGGACATGAACATGCCCGACATGAGCGGGCTCGATACGGTGAGCGTGATCCGACGGGAGATTTCCGCGCGCCTGCCGAGCATCCTGATGTCGGCCGACGCCTCGCGCGAGTTGATGTCCGAGGCGCTTTCGGCGGAGTTCGATTCGTTCATCGCAAAACCCTTCGACATCTCCGCGCTGCGCCACATCGTCGAGGAGGTTCTGCGGCGGCATTACGAGCCGGATGATTCATGATTCGGCTGCGGCCGGGAAACTTTTTCTTTGGAAAGGAGCGAAAAGGATGGCGACCAAACTGACGCCGATCGGCGACAAGGTGCTGGTGAAGCGGCTCGAGGCGGAGGCGAAGACGAAGGGCGGGATCGTGATTCCCGACACCGCCAAGGAAAAGCCCAAACAGGGCAAAGTCATCGCGGTCGGTTCCGGCCGGCTGCTCAAGGGCGGCAAGCTCGGCGCCTTTACGGTCAAGAAGAACGACCGGATCCTCTTCAGCTCCTATGCGGGCACGGAGGTCACCGTGGACGGAGAGGAATATCTGCTCATGTCTGAGGACGACGTCCTCGCGGTCATCGAGTAGGGAGAAAGTGATGTCAGCCAAGCAGATCGCACTGAACGAAGAGGCGCGCAACGCGCTGCGCCGCGGGGTGAAGCAACTCGCCCGAACCGTCAAGTCCACGCTCGGCCCCGCCGGCCATAACGTCATACTGGAGAAGAGTTACGGCGCGCCGGACGTCACCAAGGACGGCGTGACCGTCGCCAAGGAAGTGGACCTGAAGGACCCGTATGAGAACATGGGCGCGCGGATGGCGCGCGAGGTGGCCTCGAAGACGAGCGATATCGCCGGCGACGGCACGACGACGGCCACCGTGCTGGCCGAGGCGATCTTCGATGAAGGGCTCAAGAACGTCGCCGCCGGCGCCAACGCGATGCACCTCAAGCGCGGGATTGACCGCGGCGTCGAGGCCGCCGTCGCCGAAATCCGGCGCATGGCCGTCAAGGTCAGTTCCAGCGAAGAGATCGCCCACGTCGGCCGCATCGCCGCCAACAACGATCCGGAAGTCGGCCGGATGATCGCCCAGGCGATGGATAAGGTCGGCAAGGACGGCGTCATCACCATCGAAGAGGGCAAGTCGCTGAAGACCGAGGTCACGGTCGTCGAGGGCATGCAGTTCGACAAGGGGTACAGCTCCCCCTATTTCGTCACCGACCCGGCGACGATGGAGTGCGTCCTCGAAGAGCCGTACATCCTCATCCACGAGAAGAAGATCTCCTCCGTGCAGGACATCGTGCCGGTCCTGGAAACCGTCGCGCGCGCGGGCAAACCGCTCCTGGTCATTTCCGAGGAAGTGGAAGGCGAGGCGCTGGCGACGCTGGTCGTGAACAAGCTCCGCGGCGTCCTCTCCGTCTGCGCCGTCAAGGCGCCCGCCTTCGGCGACCGGCGCAAGGCCATGCTCGAGGATATCGCCACGCTCACCGGCGGCCGGGCCCTCTTCGAGGACCTGGGCATCAAGCTCGAAAACGTCCAGCTCAAGGACCTCGGCAGCGCCAAGAAGGTGCGCGTGGAGAAGGAGAAGACCACGATCATCGAGGGCGCCGGCTCCCTGAAGGAGATCCGCAGCCGCATCGAGCAGCTCAAGCGCGAGATCGAGACGACCACCAGCGATTACGACCGCGAGAAACTGGACGAGCGGCTGGCGAAGCTCGCCGGCGGCGTGGCCGAAATCCGCGTCGGCGAGGCGACCGAAATCGCGATGAAGGCGAAGAAATCGCGCATCGAGGACGCCCTCAACGCCACGCGCGCGGCGGTGGAAGAGGGCCTGGTGCCCGGCGGCGGCGTGGCGCTCGTCCGCGCCCTCAAGGCGCTCGACAAGGTGAAGGCCTCCGGCGACGAGCGGACCGGCGTGGACGTCGTCCGCCGCGCATTGAGCGCCCCGTTGCGCCAGATCGCCGAGAACGCCGGCTACGACGGCGCGGTCGTCCTCCAGAAGGTGATCGAATCGGAACAGGACGTCGGCTTCGACGCGGAGACGGGCCAGTACGCGGACATGATGAAGGCCGGCATCATTGACCCGGCGAAGGTGGTGCGCAGCGCCCTCCAGAACGCGGCCAGCATCGCCGCCCTTCTGCTCTCGACCGACGCGATTATCAGCGATCTGCCCAAGGAGGAAGAGGAAGAATAGCGTTGCGAAGCCCATCGGAACGCGCCCCGCGTTCCGCCCGAGATTGAGCGGAAACGGGAGAACGGAAAAAAATTTGACAAGCCCGCGGTCGTGGGATATCCTTCTAATGGTGCGAAGGAAGCGGCCGAGTCGGAAGCGAAGGCGTTGCATCGGGCCTTGCCGGCTCCTCTCGACAGTAAACGTGCGGTAAGTGAAGGACGCAGGTCGCAAGTCGAGAAGAGTCGGCAAGGCCGTCTTTTTCTCGTCGCCGTGAGCGTGAAAGAGTCTCGGCTCCTCAAGGCGCGAGCTTCAGACAGGCTGGGGGGGCCATGTCCCATTCAAAAAACGCGACATCGGGCGACTTGATGCAACTGTTGAGCGATATCTGCCGGCAGGCGGGCCTCAAACTGACTCGCCTGCGATTGGAAGTGCTCCGCGAGATCGCCCATTCCGGCGATCGAGCAACGGTGGATAAAATAGACTGCCGGCTTCGGGCGAGATCGCCCGCCCTCTCTCGTAACGCCGTCCGACGGATTCTCGGGGAGCTGGAACGCGTCGGGATCGTCCGCGAGATTGACGGCCCCGGCGAGGTCGCCCGGTCGAAGGTCTGGGCATCTCGCAGCCCGGCCTCGTCTGAACGCAAGCGGGCGCCGCGCCTCCGGGTTTCCAGCAAGCGCAGGTGACCGAAACAAGCGGGGTTCCATTTCTTCGGAAAACGGGGAGAATGCCGATGCTGAGCAAGAAGATGGAGAAAGCGCTCAACGGACAGGTCAATGCCGAGCTGTACTCCGCCTACCTTTACCTTTCGATGGCGGCGAACTTCACCGCGCAGAACTGGATCGGGGCCGCAAAATGGATGCGCGTTCAGGCCAGGGAAGAGCTCGGACACGCGATGAAATTCTACGACTTCATCCTCGAGTGCAACAGCAAGGTCGTGCTGGACCCGATCGCCAAGCCGCAGACTCAGTGGCCCACGCTGCTGGCGGCGTTCGAGGCGGCCTACGCGCACGAGCAGAAAGTCACCGGCCTGATCAACGGCCTGGTGGACCTGGCCCAGGCCGAGAAGGACCACGCGACGGCCTTTTTTCTGCAGTGGTTCGTGAACGAGCAGGTCGAGGAAGAAGCCAACGCGCTGCTCATCGTCCAGCAGCTCCGGATGATCGGCGACTCGAAGGGCTCGATGTTCATGCTCGACCGCCAGCTCGGCAAGCGCGAATAAGGCCGCTGCGGCGGCGACTAAACCTTGCGAAGGTTATTACGAACCTTCGCAAGGTTTTTCTTTGGCGCGGCCTCCGGCGCGGCCATCTCGAGCATGAACTGGAACACGCGGTCCGACCAGCCCGGCAGGCCTTCGTGCGCGTGGTCCGGGTAAATCGCCAGTTCCTTCGGCGCGACGATCTTGTTGAACGCCGCGAACTGCGTCGAGGGCGGGCAGATCTTGTCCATCAGCCCGACCGCCATCAGCACCTTGCCGCGGATGCGCTTGGCCAGGTTCTGCAGGTCAATGTAGCCCAGGCGAGTGAAGATCTCCTCCTCGCGCTCGTGGCGCGGATCGAACGTGCGGAAGAACGACCGCAGCTCGTCGTACGCATCGAGCGCCAGGTCCATCTCCCAGACGCGCCGATAGTCGCACAGGAACGGAAAGGCGGGCGCCGCGCGGTTGATCCGCGGTTCGAGCGCCGCGCAGGCCAGCGTCAGCCCGCCCCCCTGCGAGCCCCCGGCCGCGCCGACGCGGGCCGGGTCCACCTCCGGCATCCCCATCACGATTCCCGCCAGTTCGGCCGTGTCGAGGAAGATGCTCCGGAACAGCAGGTTCTCCGGCGAGTCCGCCAGCCCGCGGATGATGTGCCCGCGCAGCGTCGTCCCTTTGATCCCCCCGAGGTCTTCCGAGCGTCCGCCCTGGCCGCGACAGTCGAGCGCCGCCACGGAAAAACCCGCCGCGACGTAAGCCAGCTTCTGCGTCCAGTCGTCGCTGCGACCGGAGTAGCCGTGGAACAGGAGCACCGCCGGATGCGGCGCCGGCGCCCGGCGCGGACGCAGGTACTGGGCATAGATGCGCGCGCCGCGGACGCCGGTGAAGGTCAGGTCGAAGCACTCGGCGAACGGCACCTGGAACGCCGCCGGCGCCAGGTCGGTTTTCGGTTCCACCGAGCGCATCTCGGCCAGCGCGTCCTCCCAGAACCGGTCGAAATCCCTCGGGCGCGGATTGATCCCCCGGTACTTCTTCAGCTTTTCGAGCGGCATGTCCACAATAGGCATCGAATGTCTCCTCGGCGCGTCGGGCCTCAGCCCTGCGCCAGTCGAACCAGCCAATAGACCAGCGCGGACACTCCCGCCGCGCACGGAACGGTCAGGATCCACGCCCAGATGATGCGCCCGGCGACGCCCCAGCGCACCGCGCTCAACCGCTTGAGCGAGCCGACGCCCATGATCGCGCCGGTGATCGTATGAGTGGTGCTCACCGGAATGCCGAAGCCGGAGGTGCTGAACAGCGTGACGGCCGCGGCGCTCTCGGCGCTGAACCCGTCCACCGGCTTGAGCTTGGTGACCCGCTGGCCCATCGTCTTCACCACGCGCCAGCCGCCTAACATCGTTCCCAGGGCGATGGCCGCGTGGCAGGATAGCACAATCCACAGCGGAATGTGAAACGTGGCGCCCAACAGCCCCGCGCTGAACAGAAGGCTGGCGATAATGCCCATGGTCTTCTGCGCGTCGTTGGCGCCGTGGCCCAGGCTGTACAACGCGGCGGAGGCCAATTGCCCTTTTCGAAAGAAAGAATCCACTTTCGCCGGGGCGCTTCGGGCGGACAGCCGGTAAACGACCACACCCATCAGGAATCCGAGCGTGAGGCCGATGATCGGCGATACGAAGATGAAGACCACCGTCTTGAGAATGCCGCCCCATACCAGGGAGCCGGTCCCCGCCTTCACAAGCGCGGCGCCGATCATTCCGCCCATCAGCGCGTGCGAAGAGCTCGTCGGCAGGCCGAAATACCAGGTGAAGACGTCCCAGGCGCACGCGCCCGTCAGCGTCCCGAAGATGACGCCGTTGTCCACGATCGTAATGTCAATGATCCCTTTGCCGATGGTGTTCGCGACATGAAGCCCGAAGAAGAGGAAGGCGACGAAGTTGAAGAAGGCCGCCCAGAGCACGGCGAAGCGGGGCGAGAGCACTCGCGTGGACACGACCGTGGCGACGGAGTTCGCGGAGTCGTGAAATCCGTTCAGAAAATCAAAAACCAGAGCCAGCGCGACCAGCAGGACAATGGTGACGGTCATGACTCAGGCATGTTTGACAAATATGGACTCGACCACGTGGGCGACGTCTTCGCAAATATCGAGGACCGTTTCCGCATCCTCGTAGATCTCCTTCCGTTTGATCACCATGATCGGGTCCTTCTCGGTTTCGAAGAGTTCCGCGAGCACGATGTCCCTCATGCTGTCGCCGACATTCTCGAGGCGGTGGATCTCCACGTACGACGGCAGGATGGCCTTGGCGTCCTTCATGTTGCGCAGCCCCTTGACCGTGAGCGCCACGGCGCGGACGGACTCCTCAATGACCGATGCGAATTCCGTCAGCCTCTTGTCAACGCCGGACAGCTTGTAAACGGACAACCGCCGGACAATCGTGTACAGCATGTCGGTGACGTCATCCAGTTCTTTCGTCAAGGCGTAGATATCCTCCCGGTCGAACGGCGTGACGAAAGTCCTGTTCAGCCGGTCTATGATCCCGTGCGCCGCTTCGTCTCCCCGATGCTCGATATCCCGCATCTTCGACAAGTCGTCCACGGTCAGTTCGCCTCTCGCGACCACTTCCTTGAAGAAGACCGCCGCCGCGACGGCGTAGTCCGCTTGCTGCTCCAGCAGGTCGAAGAACTTGAATTCCTGGGGGAAAAATCTGAAACGCATCAGGCCCTCCTTCGTTTTTCAGGATTCGCCCGAGCGGGAACGCCCATCCCGGCAGTGAGAACCGCCGGCGCGCCGCAAAAGAGGATTGGCCGTCGGCGTCGCGTCAGCCGGCGGCCGTCAGTCTAACCGTCGCTCGGCCGTAATGTCAATCTAACATATTCCTCATGCGCGCGTTCTTGACAGGCGCCGGCGCTCACCCTAGAATCCGTTCCGGTCGGCCGCGTCCATCGTCGCGGGGAACGAAAGGAGGCGTCATGCGCTCGGTGGTCACCGGCGGAGCCGGGTTCCTCGGGTCGCATCTGTGCGATGCGCTGCTCCAGCGCGGCGACGAGGTCATCTGTCTGGACAACCTCATCACCGGCAACTCGGACAACGTCGCGCACCTCCTCGGCAACCGCAAGTTCCGTTTCGTCCATCACGACGTGACGGAGTACATCTTCCTTGACGGGCCGGTGGACAACGTCCTCCACTTCGCCTCCCCCGCCAGCCCGATTGATTACCTGAAGCTGCCGATCCAGACGCTCAAGGTCGGCTCGCTCGGCACGCACAAGACGCTCGGACTGGCCAAGGCCAAAGGGGCGCGGTTCCTGCTGGCGAGCACGTCCGAGGTCTACGGCGACCCGCAGGTCCATCCCCAGCCGGAGACGTATTGGGGGCACGTCAACCCGATCGGCTATCGCGGCGTGTATGACGAGGCGAAGCGCTTCGCCGAGTCGCTCGCGATGGCCTATCACCGCGTCCACGGCGTCCGCACGCGCATCGTCCGCATCTTCAACACCTACGGCGCGCGCATGCGCCTGGACGACGGCCGCGCGCTGCCGAATTTCATCTGCCAGGCCCTCCGCGGCCAGGACCTCACCGTCTTCGGCGACGGCTCCCAGACGCGCTCGTTCACCTATGTCGCCGACACGCTCTCGGGCATCCTCAAGCTCTTGGAATCCGACGAGGCCGAGCCCGTCAACATCGGCAACCCGCAGGAGATCAGCATCGCGGAGTTCGCGCGCCTGCTCATCGAGATCACCGGCAGCCGGAGCCGCATCGTCACGCAGCCGTTCCCGCCGCAGTTCCAGGACGACCCGAAAGTGCGCCAGCCGGACATCTCGAAGGCCCGCAAGCTCCTCGGCTGGGAACCCCGCTACGCGATCCGCGACGGCCTCATCCCGACGCTGGAGTACTTCAGGAAACGGGTGGAGCGGTAATGCGCATCGTCGCAGGCACGGCGCGCGGCACGCGGCTCGACTGCCCGCGCGGCGAAAAAGTCCGCCCCACGCCGGAGATGGCGCGCCAGGCGATTTTCAACATCCTCCGCGACGCCGTGGAAGGCGCCACGGCGCTCGACCTCTTCGCCGGAGTCGGGACCGTCGGGATTGAGGCGTTGAGCCGCGGCGCGGCGTGGTGCGTCTTCGTCGAACGCTCCAACGCGCACAAGCTATACCTGGAGCGGAACCTCGAGCGCACGCACCTGGCCGACCGCGCCGACGTGCTTCTGCGCGATGTTTTCCGCTGCGCGGACGCCCTGGCCAAGCTCGGCCGTCCGGCCGACATCGCCTTCGCGGGCCCGCCATTCCCGCTGCTGCAGGATCCCTCCGGCCGGGCCGCGCTCATGGCGCTCCTCGACGAATTCGCGCAGCGGCGGCTGCTCAAGCCCGGTTGCGTCGTCATCCTCCAGCATGACCTCCGCGACCCGATCCCCGAATCCACCCCTCGCCTGCGCGCTGCGGGCCGGCGTTCTTACGGCAGAAACGTCTTTACGCTCTACAAAACAGGCGCTGCTGCGTCATAACGAAATTATCGCCGCAGTTGCCTTTCGCCGTTCCTCTTGCGCCTCTTTGCGGCAAAATTCGTTGCCTTAACTTCCTGCGCGTTTTCGCGGTGGAAGATCAGGGTATGAACTTTTGCGACGGCTTGATCGCGCGGAGCGTCGCCACGAGCAGGTTCACCCCGTTGTCCAGGTCCTTGAGCGAGCAGACCTCGACCGGCGTGTGCATGTAGCGGTTCGGGACGCTCATCAGCGCGGCGGCGACGCCGGCGCGGTTGACCTGAATGGCGTTCGCGTCGGTCCCGGTGGCGCCCGGCTCCGCCTGCATCTGGAACGGGATGCGCGCGGCCTTGGCGGCCTTCTCCATGAGCGTGGCGAGCACCGGGTTAATGTTCGCGCCGCGATGGAGGATCGGCCCCTTGCCCAGCGACACGTCGCCGACGAGTTTCTTGTCCACTTCCGGATGGTCGCTGGCGAATCCGACATCCACCGCGATGCCCGCGTGCGGCTCGATGCCGAACGCCGCCGTCTTCGCGCCGCGCAGGCCGATTTCCTCCTGCACCGTGCTCACGCCGTAGACTCCGCAGTGGAGCTTCACGTTTCGGACGCGCCGCAGGGTCTCGACGACGGTCCACGCCCCGACGCGGTCGTCGAACCCTCGCCCGCTGACCAACCCGTTGCGCAGCTCGAAGAACCGGCGCGAGAGCGTGATCGGGTCGCCGATGGCCACCGCCGCGAGCGCGTCCCTCCGGCTTTTCGCGCCGATGTCAATCCAGTATTCCCTGATCTTCGACGGCTTGCCGCGCTCCTCCGGCTCCATCAGGTGCACGGCTTTCTTGCCGATGACGCCATCCACGCGGCCGCGGGCGTCATGGATCTCGACGCGCTGCCCGGCCAGGATGGACGGGTCAATGCCGCCGATGGACGCAAAGAAGAGATAGCCCTTCTCGTCAATGTGCGTGATCATCAGCCCGATTTCGTCGCAATGGCCGGCCAGCATCACGCGCAGCGGCGCGTCCGGGTTTTTGACGGCGATCACGTTGCCGTGCACGTCGGTGCGCACCTCGTCCGCCGCGTCCTTGAGGCGGTCGCGGACCAGCTTCTGCGCGGGCTGCTCGAATCCGGACGGACTGGGCGTCTCGATCAGCTTCTTCAGAAATTCCAGCGCCGAGCGTTCCATAGGGTGCGCCTCCTTAGGGTGGAAAATGGGCCTGACCCCGCCAGTCTATCCGCCCCGCGCTCGGGAAATCAAGCCTGCGCGCGAACGCGGGGCGCCTTCTTGCGTCCGGGCCGGCGCCCGCGTTACACTGCATGAGGACCATGAACAGACCGTTCGAGATCCTGGAGCACACCGCCGATGTCGGCATCCGCGCCTTCGGCCGCGCGCTGCCGGAGCTGTACGAGAACGCCGCGCGCGGGATGCTCGAGGTGCTCCTCGATCCGGCTTCGGTGCGCCCGGTCGAAGAAGAGACCGTCGTCGTCGCCGGCGCGGATGCCGTGGACCTGCTGGTCGTGTGGCTGCACGAAATTCTTCTGCGCTCGGAGGCGCGGAAACGGGCCTTCGCGCAGGTGCGCGTGAGCGAAGTCGCCGAATGGCGCCTGACCGCCACGCTCAAGGGCGAACCGCTCGACCGCTCGCGGCAGGAGCTGCGCGCGGAGATCAAGGGCGTCCCGTACTACGGCGCGCGCGTCGCGAAAACGTCCTCCAGCTGGGTCGCCGAGGTTTACTTCGATATCTAGTCCGGAATGCGGATTGCGGAGTGCAGACTGCGGAATGAAGAGCTTGCTGGCTTCTGTTTGACTCCGCAATCTACACTCCGCACTCCGCAATCTACAATCCGTACTGGGAGGCCGCCATGGCGAACGACTGGAACGGGCCGCTGGAGCGGCTGGACCCGTGGCGCGTGCGCATCCCGCGCGAGTACAAGCCGGGCATGCGGACCGACGGCATCATCTTCGCCGACGAGCGCCTCGTCGAGTCTATCCGCAAGGACCAGGCCGCCGAGCAGGTGGCGAACGTCGCCTTCCTGCCGGGGATCCAGGGGGCCTCCCTGGCGATGCCGGACATTCACTGGGGCTACGGTTTTCCCATCGGCGGGGTCGCCGCGACCGACCCGGCCGAAGGCGGCGTGGTTTCGCCCGGCGGAGTCGGGTACGACATCAACTGCGGCGTGCGCGTGCTGCGGACGAACCTGGACGAGAAGGCGGTGGCCGGCCGCCTGCAGCCGCTCGTCGGCGCGATGTTCCGCGACATTCCCGCCGGCGTCGGCGCCACCGGAGCGATCCGGTTCTCCGATGCCGAGGAGCGCCATATCGTCGCCGAGGGCTGCGCCTGGATCGTCCGCAGAGGGCTCGGCCGGCCCGAGGACCTCGAGCGCACCGAGAGCGGCGGCTGCGTCGAGGGCGCCGATCCGGATGCCGTCAGCCCCCGCGCGTACGAACGCGGCCGCGGCCAGGTCGGCACGCTCGGCTCCGGAAATCACTTCATCGAAGTGCAGGCGGTGGACGAGGTCTACGACGCCGACGCCGCGGGTGTCTTCGGCCTGTCCGCCGGCGGCATCACCGTCATGATCCATTCCGGCAGCCGCGGATTCGGGTATGAGATCTGCGACAACTACGTCCACTCGCTCCAGGGCGCGCCGGGCAAATACGGCATCGAGCTCCCGGACCGGCAGCTCGTCTGCGCGCCGGTCAATTCCAACGAGGGCCGGCGCTACCTCGGCGCCATGCGCTGCGCCGCCAACTACGCCTGGGCCAACCGCCAGGTGCTCATGCACCTCGTCCGCCAGGTCTTCGAGCGCTTCTTCAAGATGAGCCCGCGCGACCTCGGCATGGACCTGATCTACGACGTCGCGCACAACATCGCCAAGATCGAGCGCCACAAAATCGGCGGCGTCGAGCGCGCCCTCTGCGTCCATCGCAAGGGCGCCACGCGCGCCTTTCCGCCCGGCCATCCGGAAATGCCGGAGGTCTATCGCGGCATCGGCCAGCCGGTCATCATCCCCGGCGACATGGGCCGCTATTCCTTCCTGCTCGTCGGCCAGCCGCGCGCGATGGAGGAGACCTTCGGCTCGGCCTGCCACGGCGCCGGCCGCCTGCTCTCGCGGACCGCCGCCGTCCGCGCCGCCCAGAACCGCTCCATCCGCAAAGAACTCGAGCAGAAGGGCATCTTCGCACTCTCCCGCGACCGCCGAGGGCTTGACGAAGAGCAGCCGGCAGCTTACAAAGACGTAGCCGTTGTGGTGAACGTGATCCACGGCGCGGGCCTAGCCAAAAAGGTCTGCCGCATGCGCCCGCTCTGCGTCATCAAAGGATAAGCTTCGCAGTCGCAATCCTAATCGTAATCGCCGTATTGTTCAGGCGGACCGCTGTCAACGGCGATTACGATTACGAGTAAGATTATGATTACGAGTAAAATTACGATTGCGATCAGAGCGGAAAAGCACGAGGAGCCGCCACGATCAGTATCGTAATCGTAATCCTAATCGTAATCGCCGTATTGTTCACGCGAACCGCTGTCAACGGCGATTACGATTACGAGTAAGATTATGATTACGAGTAAGATTACGATCAGAAGGGAGCCAACATGTCGAACATTGACTATCCCCTCCTGCGCAAGTACACCTCCATCAGCGCCACCGCCGAACAGCTCCTCAGCCGCCCGGAGAAGGAAACCTGCTTCAACCTCAGCCTGAAAATCAGCCCGGACAAGGTCATCCAGGCGGATTCGTACGTCGTGTACTTCAACACCGTGCGCGGCCCGGCGAAGGGCGGCATCCGCATGGCGCCGGACGTGACGCTCGACGAGACGCGCGACCTGGCCGAGCGCATGCTCTGGAAGACCGCCCTCGCGCGCATCCCCTTCGGCGGCGGCAAGAGCGGCATCGCCCTCGACCCGAAGAAGCTCAGCCGTTTCGAGAAGACCGCCGTCATCAAGGAATACGTGCACGTCCTGAATCTCGACCTGCGCAACGGCCTCTATGTCCCGGCGCCGGACATGGGCACCGACGCGACGGACATGGCGGTCATCTTCGGCGAGCTGCACATCCCCGAGTGCGTCACCGGCAAGCCCCCGCGCGTCGGCGGGCTTCCCGGCCGGCGCGAAGCCACCGGACGCGGCGTCAGCCACGCCGCCCTCCTGACGTTGGAGGATGCCCTGAAGAAAAGCCCGAAGGGCGCCACCGCCGCCGTGCAGGGATTCGGAAACGTCGGCAGCTACACCGCGCTCTTCCTGCACGAGGCCGGCGTCAAGGTCGTCGCCGTGAGCGACCTGACCGGCGGCCGGTGCGATCCGAAAGGGCTCGACATCCCCGCGCTCTTCGCCTACGCCGCGCAGAACGGCTCGCTCGACGGCGCGCCCGGCAAACGCATCTCCAACGACGAACTGCTCCTGGCCCAGGTGGACATCCTCGCGCCATGCGCCCGCGAGAACCAGATCACCCGCGACAACGCCCGCAAAATCCGCGCCGCCGCCATCGTCGAAGGAGCCAACGGCCCGACCACCGCCGAGGCCGACGTCATCCTCAACGAGCGCGGCATTCCCGTGGTGCCCGACATCCTCGCCAACAGCGGCGGCGTGATCGCCTCCTACGTCGAATGGCGCCAGGCCAAGAGCGGCTCGATCACCGACAAGGACGAGACGTTCGAGGTCGTCGAGGACCGCATCCGGATCGCTTTCGAGGACATGCTGCGGGTCGCTGCAGACAAGAAGGCGTCGTTCCGCACCGCCTGCCAGATTTCCGCGGCCGAAGAACTCGTCGCTTCCTTGAGAGATCGCGACTGGATTTGAAGGAGCCGTCCTTCGTAGCCCTACGGGCTGCTGCGGAGGGCGAAGGAGGAGCGGACAATGAACAGGGCGCTCGGGCTCATCGCGGCGGCGGCGCTGGCGCTCGGCCTCTCCGGCTGCGGGAAAAAGGAAGGGGCCGGCCCCGCCGCGCCGAAGGCCGGCGAGGCGGCGAAGGACATCCTCATCGGCGCCGTCGCGCCGAAGACCGGCGAGGCCGCGACGTTCGGCATCTCCTGCGAGAACGGCGTCCGGCTGGCGATCGAGCAGGCGAACGACTCCGGCGGGCTGTTCGGGCGCAGGCTCCAGCTCATCGTCGAGGATGACAAGGGCGATCCGGTGGCCGGCAAGATCGCCTTCTCGCGCCTCATCGAGCGCGAGCGCGTCTGCGCGGTGGTCGGCGCGGTGATGAGCAAAGTCTCCCTCGCCGGCGCCGAGGTCGCCGAGGCCTCGCACACGCCGATGATCTCCAGTTCCTCCACCAGCCAGTTCGTGACGCTCGGCAAGCGCTACGTCTTCCGCGCCTGTTTCACCGACCCGTTCCAGGGCTACGCCGACGCGCACATCGCCTGGGACGCGCTCAAGGCCAGGCGCGCGGCGGTCCTCTACGACTCCGCCAACGATTACAACAAGGGCCTGGCCGAGATCTTCAAGAAGGTCTTCACCGAGCTCGGCGGCGAGGTCGTCGCGTACGAGAGCTACCCGGAGCGCAGCAACGACTTCAAGCCGCAGCTCACGAAAATCCTCCCCGCCGCGCCCGACGTGCTGTTCCTGCCGAACTACTACAACGACGTGGCGCTCCAGACGAGCCAGGCGCGCGAGATCGGCATCAAGGCGGCCTTCGTCGGCGGCGACGGATGGGACTCGCCCGAGCTGCTCAAGGTCGCCGCGGTCGAAGGCGGCTATTTCTCGAACCACTTCTCGCGCGAGTCGGATTCGCCGCGCGTCAAGGCGTTCGTCGCCGCCTATCGCCGGCGCTTCGGCGTCGACCCCGACGCGCTGGCCTCCCTCGGCTACGAGGCGACCGAGATCCTCCTCGACGCCATCCGCCGCGCCCAAAGCGACGACCGCGAAAAGATCCGCGACGCGCTCGAGAGGACCGACCTCGACACCATCACCAGCCGCATCACCTTCGACAAGGATCACAACCCCATCAAGCCCGCCGCGATCCTGGAGATCGAGAACGGCCGGCAGGTGTTCAAGGGCTGGGTGAAGCCATGAAGAAAACGTGCACTCGGGAGCAAGTGCGCGAGCTGGACCGCCGGGCGATGGACGAATACGGGATGCCGGGCGTGATCCTGATGGAGAACGCCGGCCGCGGCGCCGCCGACGTCGCCGCCGAGATGCTCGGCGATCCGGCAGGCAGGCGCGTCGTCATTTTCTGCGGCAAGGGGAACAACGGCGGAGACGGATTCGTCGTCGGCCGCCACCTGCACAACCGCGGCGCGAAGGTGGAGTTCGTCCTGGCGTGCCCTCCGGAGGAAATTGATCCCTGGACCGACGCCGGGATCAACCTCCAGATCGCGCGGAAGATGGGGCTTCACCTCCACGTCGCCGCGGCGGACAGCGGGCGCTTCGAGGCCGCCGGCCTCGAGCAGGCCGCCGACCTCATCGTGGACGCGCTGCTCGGCACGGGCCTGACCGGCGACGTGCGCGAGCCGTATCTTTCCCTCATCCGCCTCATCAACGCCGCCGACAAGCCGGTCCTGGCGATAGACATCCCCAGCGGCCTCGACTGCGACGCCGGCCGAATCCTCCGCGCCGCCGTCCGCGCCACGCGCACCGCCACCTTCGTCCTCCCGAAAATCGGCTTCACCCTCGCCGAAGGCCCCGCCCAGGTCGGCCAAGTCGTCGTCGTGGACATCGGCGTCCCGAAAGAACTTGTGGAAGGAATCGAATAGCGCATTCGAGGGTAGCTAATGAACAAGCTAGTCACGGCAATCATAAGGGGTGAAGGAGATGGCTTCGTTGCGCAATGTCCTGAGTTGGATTTCGCAAGCCAGGGAAGGACGATTGAAGAAGCGCGCGAGAATCTCCGAGAAGCGCTCATTCTCTTCTTCGAAACAGCCCTACCGGCGGAAATAAGCGACCGACTTAAGAAGGAAGTGTATGTGAAGCGCCTTGAGATCGTGCTTCCTCCTCTTGAACCACAGCTGGGTATGGCAAAGGCGATTGATATAGCGCGCAACAGAATCCTCGCAGATATATACATGGCGCACAATGCAATCGCCGTATACGTGGCCATCTCAGAACATGGGACTATCCTAAGAACTTCTCCCTTTGCACGGACGCTGGGATCCATGCAAATCCATGCTCTCGGTACATTTATCTTGTCAATCTGCAAGATTTTCGAGTCTCCTAGCACGCAGCACCCAAACTACAGCATCCCTACCGCCCTGAATATCCTCAATAACTACGCCAATGACGAAGAAGCCGGATTTACATATTGCGCGAAACTAGACGATTTCATTCGGCTGGAAATTGATCCTGGCTTTTCTTTTTCCAACGCTAATCAAGAGCGTTGTAAACGAACCCTACTGCTGGACTACTTCTACGAGCGTTATCCAAGGAAACCGTTGCGGGAAAAGAATGATCTCGATGCCGCCTTGGATGGACTGAAGGTACAACGAGACAGGCGTGTTGCACACAATGAAGACGTAGAAATTTCTAGCATGACGAAGGTCGATCTTGATGGCGTCAGCAAACTACTTGCGTTCGCTAAGACCTTTGTTAATATCGTTGGCGATGGTTTATTAGGATTTTCAAATGATGGACGAGCATTCGCGGAGGACTTCGCGCCGCAAAGAAGCAACATTTGGACTGAAGTGAACGAATTGCTGACAAAACTGGAACAAAGCACGACGAGGCTGGCGAAGACATAGAAACATATCGGGACACAATATGATTATACGAGTGATAATTATATTGTGTCCCGATTTATCTAAAGACGATTACGATCACGAGCAAGATTACGATTACGAGCAATAGCACGAAGCCGGATCACGCAATCTCGATGATCCCCTGGTCGCCGACGACGAACCGGTGCGTGCGCGGCTTGTCGCGCGCGCGGAGCAGTTGCGAGTCGCACCCGAGCAGGCTCCCCTCGATGCGGATGCCGATGTTCTCGATCCGGCAGTTCTCCAGGACGATGCTGAATTCCACCTCGCTCTGCGCCACCCTGCAGTTGTGGTAGATCGCGGTGTACGGGCCGATGTACGAATTCTCGATGACCGTATTCTCGCCGATGATGGCCGGGCCTCGGACGTTGCTCGAGACGATCCGCGCGCCGCGCTGCAGGATCACGCGCCCGACGACCTGCGAGTCCCCCTCGATCCGCACCCCCTCCGCCTGCGCCGGCTCCACGTGGTCGAGCACCAGCCGGTTCGCCTCGAGCAGGTCGTCCGGCAGGCCGGTGTCCTTCCACCAGCCGGTGATCTCGCTGAACGTCACGCGCTTGCCGTGCTTGATGAGGTACTCGTGCGCGTCGCTGATCTCCAGCTCGCCGCGCGCGCTCGGCTGGATGTTGTTGACCGCCTCGAAGACCGACTCGTCGTAGAAGTAGATGCCAGTCACGGCGAATTGGCTCTTCGGCCTCTTCGGCTTCTCCTGGATGGAGACGATGCGGTCCCCCTCAATTTCGGGGACGCCGAAGCGCTCCGGATCGCGCACGCGCGCGAGCGCCAGGTGGCAGTTGGACTTGCGCGCGAGGAACTCGTCGCGGAAGCGCTCGATGCCGCCGACGACCATGTTGTCGCCCAGGTAGAAGACGAACGGCTCGCGGCCGATGAACTCCTGCCCGATCTTCACGCAGTGCGCCAGGCCGAGCGGCGCCGCCTGCGGGATGTACGTGAGCTTCAGGCCCCAGCGCTCGCCGGAGCCGAGCGCCTGCTGCACTTCATTGCTGTCGGCGTTGACGATGATCCCCGCCTGGCGGATGCCGGCGGCGGCGACGTATTCGAGCGCGTAGTGCAGGATCGGCTTGTTGGCGATCGGGATCAGGTGCTTGTTGCGCGTGTGCGTGATCGGGCGCAGGCGCGTGCCTTTGCCGCCGGCGGCGATGAGCGCTTTCATTCAGGTTTTCCTTTCGGCGATGTAAGTGACCAGTTCGCGGAAGAGGGACTGCTGCCCGGCCGGCAGCCCATCGAGCGCGCGCTGCGCCTGGAGGATCAGCCGGTCCGCCATCTCCTGCGCGAACGCGATGGACCCGCGCCGGCCGTACAGGCCCAGGACCGCGGCGACGTCGGCGTCGGTCGTCTTCTCGCGCGGCTTGCGCATGACCTTCAGCAGCCGCGCCGCCTCCGCCGGCGAGGAGTGCGCCAGCGCGTGCGCGTAGAGGATGCTCGCCTTGCCCTCGCGGATGTCCGAGCCGCTCACCCCGCCCCGTCCCTTGCCCGCGGTCAGGTCGAGGATGTCGTCGCGGATCTGGAACGCCGGCCCGAGGCTTTCGCCGAGCTTGCGCAGGCACTCGAGCGTCGCCTCCGGCGCGCCGGCGATGATCGCCCCGCCGACCATGCCGAGCACCAGGTAATGGCCGGTCTTCAGCGTGACCATGCGCAGGTAGTCCTCGATCGTGAAACGCGGATCGCAGCGGGAATTGATGTCGAGCGCCTGGCCCGCGATCGTCCGCTCGTAGGTCGAGAGGAACAGGTCCACCAGCCGCGCCCGCACCTCGCCGGGCGCCGGCGAAAGGATCACCGCGCGCAGCGAGCGCGCGAACAGGTAATCGCCGACGTTGATCGCGTTCGCCAGGCCGTACTGCTTCCAGACCGTCGGCTGGTTCCGCCGGACCGTGTCGCCGTCCTCGATGTCGTCGTGGACGAGCAGCATGTTGTGGAGCAGTTCGACCGCCGCGGCGAAATGGAGCGCCTTCTCCGAATCGCCGCCGAGCGCCTCGACGGTCAGCAGGCAGAGCGCCGAGCGGATGCGTTTTCCGCCGGTCTCCAGGTGGTACCAGGCCGGAGCGCCGAGGAAGGCGGACTCATCGCGCGGCACCAGTTTCTCCAGGATCGGCCCGATGCGCCTCGCGTGGCGCGCCAGGGCGGCTTCGACGGCGGACGCACTCATTTCGCTCCCCGAACCAGGGAATCGCAAGCGCGGATAAACGAAATGTAGAAAGGCGCGGGGCGGGTGTCAAGTCTTGGGCGCGGAGGAAGTCGGTCAAGGCACTGGGCTCTTTGGGGCCACGGCGGGCTTCGGGCCTTCGGCCTCCGGCGAGGCGGGCTTCAGGCGTTTCGCCTCGCCGTCGTCGGTCGTGGCGCTCACGGCGGTCGCCGCGCTCACGGCGGTCGCCGCGCCCGCGGCGATCGGGGCATGCAGCAGCACTTTCTCGCCCGGTTCGAGTCCGCCGGTGATCTCGATAAAGTCGTCGTTGAACCGGCCGGTCGCCACGACGCGCGGCTCGACGCGGCGCTTGCCGGCGACGTAACAGATCCGCCGGCCGTCCTCGGTCGTGACGGCTTGGGTCGGCGCGGCGAGGACGTCGGTCAGATTCGCGATCAGGATCTCCACCTTCGCGGACATGCCCGGCTTCAGATCGGCGGGCGGGTTGTCCAGGGCGACGAGGACGTTGAACTCCTTCGGATACGGGATCCGCCCGGGACTCAGCGTATCGGCCACGGCCAACACCTTCTGAACCCGGCCCGAGCACTCGCGCTTCGGGAAGCCGTCGAGGACGATCCGCGCCTTCTG
>Ga0181521_10002062_pt1 | contig 24391 bp, 20 predicted proteins | sample PEATcosm2014_Bin_32_FD_119764 | JGI IMG/M metagenome (GOLD analysis project Ga0181521, IMG submission 119764) | Peatland microbial communities from MTU Mesocosm Facility, Houghton, MI, USA - PEATcosm2014_Bin02_60_metaG | ecosystem: Environmental > Terrestrial > Soil > Wetlands > Peat | place...
AAACCTAGGGCTAGGTCAACGCCACTCGTGAAGGCACTACGGATAATGATCTCAAGGATATTGGGACAACACAAACGACTAACTGTTGAACATAGAGCTAGGATGCGTTTTGCTCATTTCGAGACTAGGAGCTTCGTTTTGTTCACGGCTTCGAAGGCGTCTTCACCGTAGGCGTCTGCACCTATTTCGCTAGCCCAAGCCTTTGTAACCGGCGCTCCACCCACAATCACCCTAACCTTATCACGTAATCCCGCTTCCCTCAATCCCTCTATCAGTTTTCTCTGTTCAAGCATAGAAGTTGTCAACAGGGCGCTCATCCCCACAATCTGAGGGTCGTATTTCTTCACGGCCTCAACGAATTTCTCCGAGGAGACATCAACCCCAAGGTCTTGAACCTCGAAACCAACCGCCTTCAACATAGCAGCCACGATCGACTTGCCGATATCGTGAATGTCGCCCTGCACAGTCCCAATCACCACTCTACCCACAGTCTCGATCCGCTTTCCCTTCTGCCTAAGCGCGGGCTCTAAGATATCGAGTCCTGCTTTGAGGGCTGTGGCAGCGAGCATTACCTCGGTTATGAACGCCTCACCCTTAGCCCACTTGTCGCCCATGTTTAGAAGGCCTTTCATCAACCCATCCTTGATGGCCACAGCTGGATCGATATCCTTCACAAGCGCCTCTTGTGCTGCCTTTCTTGCTGCGACTTCGTCGTAGCTTTCGACCGCAGATTCTAGTTTCTCAATAATCTCTCGACTGGACAAGAGCGGACATTCACGTGCGGGATTCGTGAAGAGGATGTATTTGAATGTTCAACTGACTATTCGTAATTCTGGGCAGATTTCTTGCACTCATAGATCTTCAAACCTGTCTACGGTCACGAACTTTCCTAACTCCTCCATCCGTTCGTAGCAGGTTTTAGTTAGTCAAAGGCATACGCAATACACACGGTAAAGTTAAGAACGTCGGCCGGAACGGCTCTTCTAATTGTGAACGAGGGAAAACCGTGCCAATTCTCAGACTGGTCGAATATCCGAAGGGTGAGTTGGACACAATTCATTCTGCCACTCTCAAGGTTCTCCGGAATGTTGGTGTCAAGTTTCCAGACAAGTATGCGCTCGACGCGTTGAAGAGTGCAGGGGCCGATGTAGATTACAAGACAGAAGTCGCACGTTTTCCAGAGAACATTGTTAGGGACGCTTTGAAGCGAGCGCCACATGTCGTCACTCTCTGCGGGCGTGATCCGTCCCACAACATTCGCTTGGGGGAGAATGGGGGGACTCATTTCATGCCGTCAGGAATCGGTGTCTACATTTACGATCTGGATACCGGTCAGCGGAGAACAGCCAGCAGGGTTGATGCGGCTAATGTTTCGAAGATCGTAGATGCTTTGCCAAACATCCACGTACTGCAAGTGATGGTCTCCCCTGGAGATGTGCCTGACAAGATAGCCGACCATTTCAAGTTCGAGGCTGCATTCAACAACACGACGAAGCACGTTAGCAATTGCATCGGCCCCGTAACATCCGACGATGGGGCGAGAGACATCGTTGAAATGGCCTCCGCGATAGTGGGCGGCAGGGAGGAGCTGAAGAAGAGACCGATTATTTCAGTTCACCAGTGCCCCATTAGCCCGCTTCAATACGACGTTCACGGCCTACGGGCAATTATGGAATACGCCAAGAATAGCGTCCCAGTATGCATCTACAGTATGGCAATGGGGGGCGGAACCGCCCCAGCTACAATCGCGGGAGAATTGGTTGTAATCAATGCTGAGTTCTTGGCGGGGCTGGTCTTACTTCAAAAATTGAATCCCGGATGTCCGGTGATCTACGGAACGGTCGCCTCGGTAATGGATCTGAAGACTGGAGTCCTACCGCTCGGGGCACCCGAACGGCCAATCCTACAGATCGGGGTCGTGAGCCTCGCCCGTTACTACGGTGTACCGCACGGCATGATATCCGCAGGTCATACCGATGCACAGATCCCTGGCTCGCAAGCTGGATTCGAGAAAGCGATAACAGCCCTACCCGTAGTTCTCGCGGGTACAGAGTTGATTCTGGGAGCTGGAGCCGTGGACTCCGCAAATACCTACAGCTACGAACAACTCGTCATCGACGACGAAATCTGGGGAGCCCTGCTAAGGATTCAAAGGGGCTTTGAGGTAGATGAAGACACCATCGCAGAAGATCTAATCGAGAAAATTGGAATTGGGAAACATTTCATCGGCGAGAAACACACCTTAACACATGTTCAGAAAGAGCAATGGTACCCACGATTATACTCCCGTATCAAGAGATCTGAGGATATTTTCAATGAGGATGTACTCGGGAAGAGAGATCTCGCGATGGTAGCCAGACAAAAAGCAAAAGACATACTCAAAACCCACCAAGCCAAACCCCTCGAAAAAGACGCCCAACAGAAGATCAGAGCAATAGTCCGCGACGCCGAAAAGCGCGTCCAGTCCTGACCGACACTCCTGAAGCAAACAACTTAGCGTACATTCGCTGGTCACCCACACTCAATAGTGAATGGCTTGTCGACCGTCAAAACGCGGGCGCTTCTCGTTAAGATAAGGCTAAGTTGACTCCTCGAAAGTAACATGCTGCAATCTGTAACCAAGGCATGAAAACCCAGACGTTAAATTAAAATAAGTTGTAGATCGGAGTGGGAAGCGAATGGTGTCGTCCGTGACAGGTGACCGAGAAATCGCACAGTAACTCTCTTGTACGAGGTATCTCGTGCTCTAAGCTATTCTCGGCATTCCTGCAAGATCATCCAGTGATGTTTCTGGTAGTTGATAGGACTTGGTAGCAAAGAGCAAGTGCGTCGGTGAATTACCCAAGCAATACGACCACAACGTAGTGGAGGCTGAGGTTCAACAAGCCTGGGTCCGCGATCGTACATATGAGTTGGTGAAGAAGGTTAGGTCAAGTGGGGAGAAGTTCTATTTCCTCGACGGACCCCCATTTCCAAGCTCCGACACACCGCACATTGGCACTTCCTGGAACAAGGTAATCAAGGATACTGTTATTCGATACAAACGTTCTCGCGGATACAACGTAAGAGATCAACCCGGCTATGATTGCCACGGGCTTCCCATCGAATTAGCAATCGAACAGAAGTTTGGCGTCAAATCCAAGAAGGAGATTGAGAGCTTCGGCTTAGAACGATTCATCGTAGAGTGTAGAAGATTCGCTGAAACAAACGCAGCGGCAATGACTGCCGCGTTCCAGAATCTCGGAATTTGGATGGACTGGAACCAGGCCTACATGACGCACTTGGACTATTACATTGAATGCGACTGGTGGGGGCTAAAACAGGCATGGTCAAAGGGGCTCTTCGAGCACGGGCAACGAGTTGTACACTGGTGCCCAAGATGCGAGACTGTACTCTCTGATTACGAAGTTGTCTTAGAATACAAAATGCTCCGTGACCCATCGATATACGTAAAATTCCCAGTTGTAGACAAACCGAACGAGTACATTCTAATTTGGACCACCACCCCATGGACACTGCCATCGAACGTCGGCGTTATGGTGAACCCTGACTTCCAATACGCTCGGGTTAGGTCTGACGGCGAGACCTACATATTCGCAAAAGAACGAATGGAAACAGTGGCCAATGAGACTGGCCACTCATTCGAACTCTTAGAGGCCTTCCCGGGCAGCAAACTTGAAGGGCTCAGGTACAGAGGCCCACTAGAGAACCTTGTGCCCGCCCAACTCAACCTCCAGAGCGGACACCGCGTCGTCCTCAGCAAAGAATACGTCACATTGACGGAGGGAACAGGGTGCGTTCATTCGGCACCGGGGCACGGCGAGGAAGATTACGAGGTTGGCATACGAAACAACTTACCCCTGCTCATGCTCGTTGACGACCAAGGCAAATTCCTCCCTGAAGCTGGAAAATACGCAGGAAAATCTGTCAGGGACGCGAATCCTGAAATCATCGACGATCTGAAATCCCTTGGAGCCCTATTACATGCCGGAGAAATTGAACACCGGAGCCCCGTCTGCTGGCGCTGTAAGACCCCACTAATAATTCGCGCAACGAAACAGTGGCTCATACACATCGCACAACTGAAGGACCTATTCATCAAGGAAGTTGACTCTACGCTCTGGATTCCCACATGGGCGGGAGCAAATCAATTCAAGAACTGGCTTCAAGGCCTGAAGGACTGGGTCATCTCTCGACAGCGATTCTGGGGCACCCCACTCCCCGTATGGAGCTGCACATCATGCAAGAGAGACAAGATCATCGGCTCAAAGCAAGAACTTCTAGACAACGCCCTTTCCAAAGCCGACTTGCCGACTCTACACAGACCTTGGGTAGACGCAGTTAAGCTACGCTGCGATTGTGGCGGGGAAATGATCCGTGTACAGGATGTCATCGACGTCTGGTTCGAATCTGGAGGAGCGTCATTGGCATGCTTAGGTCACCCAGCGAATGCAAAGGAAACCAAGTTCTGGTGGCCCGCAGACTTCATAGTAGAAGGACGCGATCAGATAACCGCATGGTTCTTTGGACTACTAAGACACGGAATCGTCACGATGGGCCGGTGCCCCTACAAGACCGTTCTCATGCACGGGTTCGCACTTGACGCCCAAGGCCGTGAGATGCACAAGTCGCTGGGCAATTTCGTGTCCGCTAACGAGGTCGTACAAAAATTCGGCCGAGACGCATTCCGCTACTACGTACTTCAAACGACGCTTTGGGAAGACCTACAATTCACATGGGACGCAGTTCGCCAACACCAAGGCGACCTTAGCACCATCTGGAACACGTTCGTCTTCGCAAGCACCTACATGAGTTTAGACAGGTTTGCCCCCGCAAAGCTCTCGCTGAAGCGGTTGGGAAAGAGCTTGCGGCCAGAGGATCGGTGGTTGCTCAGTCGAACCAACCGCACCATCAAAGAAGTAACCTCGCTAATGGATGCTTACAAGATCCACGAAGCGCTGCGTACGCTCAAAACGTTTCTCGTCGAGGACCTAAGTCATACCTACATACGATACGTAAGACGCCGGACCTGGGTAGAAAAACGAACACGAGACAAGCAGGTCGCATATGCGACACTTTATTCAGCCCTTAAATCCGCGCTCATTATGCTTACGCCAATCACTCCCTTCCTCACAGAATCGATCTACCAGCACATGTTTCGGAACGCAGAGGCAAAGAACCCCGAGACAGTGCATCTCCTCGAATGGCCGGAATGTGACTCAAAGTGGGTAAGTGATTCCTTAGAGGAGGAAATGAAAGGCGCCCAGAACGTGATCTCTACGGTAGCTGTAGTTAGAATGGGTAAGGGACTGAAACAACGACAACCCGTCCCGCAAGTTTTGGTAATCAGCGAGTCCAAGGCCCTTAGGAACGCACTGAAGACCTACGCGGGCTTATTGCGTGACCAAACGAATACCCGACGCCTTAAACCAATTTCCAAAGATTCACTCTCACAGTTCACCGATTCAAATCGATTCGCAAAGACGGACTTCTCAGAGGGCACCGTTTTGATCGACCTCAAGTTGTCCAAGAGCGAATTGGCTGAAGGATTGGCGCGAGACGCTGTACGTAGGATGCAACAGATGCGCAAGGAGATGGATCTGAAAGTCGATTCATTCGTCCACGCGTACGTCGTGGCGCCCTCAAAGAAGGAGGCAAGCCTACTGAAAATGAAGAGCAGCTACATCGCTGGGGAGATCCGAGCCAAACAACTCAAAATAACAACAGGCGAAACGAAGGTGCTCCAGCCGTACTATACTAAGAGATGGCAGATTGACGGAATGAACTTCGAATTCGGGCTTTGCGAGACGTCTAAACTAAACCGAAAAACAACTGCGTAACGGAGCGCCTAAAGAGGGACTTCGATAAAGAGACGCTCGAGTAGCTCTTTGTATCGATTTCTGATAGTGACTTCAGTAACGTTAGCTATTTCCGCTATTTCCCGTTGAGTCTTTCTTTCATTCGTTAGAACGGTTGCAATGTAGGTTGCTGCAGCGGCGATCCCGGTAGGACCCCTACCGCTTGTCAGCTTCATCTCCTTCGCAATCTCCAGTATCTTGATAGCAATGGCCTCGGCTTTCCCCGAGATGACAAGTTTGTTACTGAACCGCGCCGCGTAATTCCTGCTGGTTGAGGGCGGTACGAATGCCTCTAACTCTCGGACCATGAATCTGTAACTTCGACCCACATCCTTCTTGTTGAGGCTCGAGGAAGAGGCAATCTCGTCGAGCGTTCGCGGCACACCGCATTGTCTGCAGCTCATGTAGATCGCTGCGGCGGTGACGTTATGAATCGACCTCCCCCGAATGAGGCGTTTCTTTATAGCACGTCGATAAATCACAGAAGCGGTTTCAAGGATATTTTTCGGAACATTCAGAGCAGAAGCGAGTTTGCTCAGTTCGGCCAGCGCGACTGCAAGATTTCGCTCTGTGGCGTCAGAGACTCGAACTCTACTCTGCCACTTCCGCAACTTATACAAATCGAGCCTTTGAGTCGCAGTCGCGTGTTTTCCGAGAACACGCCTGTCACGCCAGTCGATAATAGTTGAGAGGCCTTTATCGTGGATCGTGTAAGTGACTGGAGCTCCTACGCGAGTGCGACTCTTCTTTTGGTCGTCGTCGAAGGCCCGCCATTCGGGCCTTGTGTCAGCCAATTTCTCAGCGATCACACAGCCACATGCCATGCACACAATCTCTGCGGCCTCGTAGTCACGCATCAACTTTGGCCCGCCACATTCCGGGCAAACCCGGATCTTAGGAGCGGCTTGCAGCGACTCCCCTAATTCACCATCGGGTTCTTCCGACACTATCCCATCTACTCTAAGTTAATCGAGCGAGTAAACGATGCGGTGGACGAATTTTGCGGGGGAAGGACTTGCGGGCCGTATGGACACGTATGGAGCCGACACTGGTCCGAAAAAGTCTTGCACTTTTCCAATTTCCTTAAGTTTACTATCGCAAGTTCGTGTTCCTAGTTTGACGAAGCGGGCTTCTTCGCACTTTACTATGAGGCTGCGGCTATTCGACAGGTGAAGAATTTTGCCCAGCCTCTTCAAATTACGTTCGTCACTCCCGCCGTGGCCACCCGACACGCCCCCAGCATATTTAAACGTAGATATCTCTGTTCAAAACTTTCAATCACGACTAGAACTCTTACAATGAAAATGTCATGACAATTGTCATGTTTTTCTTTTCAGCACGCACACGTAACACACCATGCGCAGCCATGGGACGGCACATGGAGATTTTGGAAGTTAACTCATACAACAATCACTCAATTACGAACATGGATCGTAGAACCTCGGAACCCTGAACGTTTTTTACGAAGCGGAAGGCACGTACACTTCAAACGGTAGCTAGGATCCGATGATAAAGGGTGTCGTCCTAACAAATTTCATGTCCTACGAAAATTCCTATGTCCCACTAGAACCGGGGCTCAACCTAATTTGCGGACCCAACGGCGCGGGTAAATCATCCATCCTGCTCGCAATTTCAGTAGTCCTAGGACAGGCGTACACAGAAAGGTCGAAGCGACTAAGCGACCTCATAAAGTGGGGAACAGACGAAGCCAGAGTCACCTTAATTCTCGATAACAGCGGCGAGAAGCGGCCTTTTCCAAACTTCCACACTGACCTTGTCACCGTGACCCGAGTAATCAAAGGCAACGGCACCTACTACTACCTACTCCAAAACAAACCCGTAGCAAAATCTGCGGTAACCGACGTTCTGCAGGCCAGAGGCCTAAACCCAGACAACATCCTAGTCATCATGCACCAATTCATGGTCGGCCGATTCGCTGCAGTAAGCCCTCAAGACAAATTGAAAATGCTTGAAGAGGCAGTAGGATTCCAATCATATCGCGAAGAGGTACTTGACGCGAGAAAGCGCCTAGAGAACGTGATGAGCGAGGAACAGTCGCTGGTACAAGTTCTGGAATCCACGAAGGAAACGCATGACTATTGGAAACGTGAATACGATCGCTACCTCCAGAAGCGGCAGCTTGAGACTAAGCTGAATGCGTTGAAGCAGGAGTTGCTTTGGAGCAGAATACAGAAGAAAAAAGAGGTTTTGGCACACATTGAAGAAAGGATAGAGTCAAAAACAAGAGCCTTGCAGTCGATTGACAACAAAATTCAGGAACTCGCAGACTCTAAAAAGAAACGCCAAGCAAAATATGACGAGCTGAACCTCGGGCGAATGGGATTAGAAGATCAACGTGTCGAGCTTGTCAAGCAGATCACAACACAAGAACTCAACATAGAGTGGGCGACCAACCTACTCAGTCACTTCGAATCCACGGAAACAGCATCAACAGAACCAACCTCGCAACCAGAACTTCAAGACCTAGACAAATTGAAACTATCTTGGAAAGAGACTGCTGAGGAATCCCAGAAGAAACTTCACAGAGAAAAGGAGAAGGCGTCAGCCCTCGGCGAAAAGATCGTTGACTCGAGCGGCCGCCTAGAGGATGCGCTCATACGCCTCATCGATACGAACGTTGAGTATGAGGTCTCCGGGTTCAAGAGGAAGCTCTTGATGGAGGATGTGGCGGACCTACAAGCACAGGTTCGCCTAGCCAAGGAAGAACTAGACCCAATGATTGCCTCCGCCGAGAAAACAGGACCCCAGACTGGGTCACCCAGGAAAACCTTCGATATCATGGTCGAAATCGGCGCCGTGGAAGAGCAGATGAGACCCTTAGCTGCACTGTCTGAAGACGTCGAGCGCATGTACTCGTCATACGCAAAAGTCTACGAAGATCTGAAACTCAAAGCCGACCAGGTAGCCGTTAGCAGGCAAGAGGTTCTCTCAGAACTGGATAAACGGTTGTCAAGGTGGCGCGAAGTATTGGCGAACTTCTTGGAACAATTGACCGAACGGTACGCTGAGATTCTCCGAACTGTCAGTGCGACGGGTGCGGTACGGCTCATATCCTCACGTGACATCGAAAAATGCGGGCTGGAGATACTGGTCGGCTATAAGGGAAACAAACCGACCCCCCTTGACGCGTTCACCCAGAGCGGCGGGGAACGCAGCATTGCGATGATGGCGTTCCTACTGGCACTGCAGCAGCACATAACGTCCCCCTTCAGGGCAATTGATGAATTCGATGTTCACATGGACCCGAAGAACCGAGAATCAGTTACGCAGCTGATTATGTCGAATGCCGCAGCTATGACAGGGGACCAGTACGTTGCGATTACACCGGGGCAAGTGAACGTAACCGACCAGAGCCACGTAATCGTGGTGCAAAACGTGGGTGGTTCCTCAGTGGTTAGTGAGTTGAAGTAACATTGACTGAGAAACCGAAAGCGAAGAGCGGGCGCCAAGTACTCGCCGCAGGGAGGAGAGAATTGAAGGAGGTCATCGATACCTGCGACGCCATTGAGGGAAGGAAATTCAACCCATTCTTCCTCGACGTCAAGCTGGGCGTTGAGACACTGCGTCAGTACTTTCCTCATTGGGAAGGGTTTGAAGACCACTGCCTCGACGCCCACGCCCTGAACCGACTCTCTGAAGTCGTCAGATTGCAAAATACGCAGTTGAAGTTTCAATCGAGCGCACTCTACGCTGAACCAGAATTTGTGTCAAAGAAGTTCCAAAGAATGAGCGAGAAGAGGCTCGCCGAAGTGTTCCTGCAAAGTTGGCACCCCATCGCAGAATTGGAACAACTTACGAACGAAACAGTTTCTGCCGGCCTTGACTACTGGAACCTCCTCCTGCCCATTCAAGAGAGATGGAAACGACGAGCATTCCAGCGCGGAAAGAACCCGGAGACCGCGGATTCCGGGACTCTGACCGGGCTTGGGATCCACGGTGAGGAATTTGGGACACAATTAACTCGGTTATGGAACGAGCTGCGACAAATCCACAGCACTGATCAAAAAGCGGTAGATTACTGGCGGTTCGTCAAGGGGGCAAACCACCAGGAGACAGTGCAACGTGCGTACTTTGTGAGTTTCCTAGTCACCTACGGTTACGCCAAATTACAACTTGAAGGCGATCAGATCACTTTGATACCTACGGAAAAGCCCTCTGAGAAGCCGCTTGAGGGCGGTACTAGCATCCCCATACCAATCCCCAAGGAGGCATAACCCGATGGAACAAACAGAAACAAAGAGCTTCTATTCGGACAAATTGAAGCGGGCGATTCACCTACTAGTCTTCCGCCGCGGAAAAATGCCGGGCGCGAGAGAGTGGGAACTCAAAGAAAAAGTTGGCAAGAACTACGAACAGGTACTCGAGCAACTCAACCAGATGTTATCGGAACTTGATTTGGAAGTCAAGAAAGTAACCGAACCGTCTACTGGACAGATTACTGAGGAGGGCACGCCCGTCCCAATGGACGAAGCTAGGTACTACGTGGCGTTGAAAGGCTCGCTTGGGTTGAAGGAAGCCAAGATGATTGGGTGGCGGATCGATAACCTAGCCGCACTGAGCGGCGCGATCGCATACCTGGTTGCGAAACAGGGGAAGGCCCCACGCCAAGATGTGGAGAAAGTGATCGCGCTAAAGTACGGCCGTTGGAAGGCGGCGACGTTGGTAGACGTTTTTCTGAGAACTGGCTACCTTGACGAAGATGATGCGGGTGTTATGGGGTTGGGTTGGAGAACTAAGTCAGAAGTTAACCTTCCCGCCTTGATGACGAAGATGACTGAGGGTAAGGTTTAGTCAGCCGTCGCTTCCGTGTTGGAAGTTTGTTTGAGGAAGTCATTCGGGTATTTCTTCCTCGAGACAAAACCCTTCACATTTCCGCGCTTCACATGCCCTGCCAACGCCAATAGCTGTTCTCGTTGCGCGTAATGGTCATGCACCTTGCTTCGCCCCAATACGGTTAGAACCTGCCCGAGAAAGAATGTTGGTAGCCTTTGCTTGTTACACATGGGGCAGGTGCAACTGAGTCGTGCGCCGTATTCGCGGGTCCATTCTTTCCGTTTGAAGACGCCCCAGTTTGTGGAGTCGAACATGTTGATCTTATCTTTAGTAAGCGGGACGGGTGGAGGCGGGACAACCCATCTGTTGAAGCTGTCTACGCCGAAGAATGGAAGCATCATTCCTTCGGAGCATCGGAGGTATGCTCTCGCGAATCGGATCTTAGGTGGAATTTGGAATGCGTGAACCCAAAGTTCAGGGTCATTTTTCTTGGCCTCCTCCAGCGAACGAAGCGCTTGATAGTAAAATCCGCCTTTCATATCGAACCCAAGGGCTTTCACGCCCCTCTTCAGCAACGGTTTGAGGCTCTTCTCGAAATCATCCGATGTCCCAGCGGGTGAGAGCACAGGCATTAGTGGCTTATCCAAACCCCTGTTGTCCAACCATCTTTCGGCGAATTTGTATAGTGCTAGAAAGTCGGTTGGAGAGACCCCCGGACTTTGCTGGACGGTGATGACGTCCATGTCAGCGAAGTATTGGAGGTCGAGCAGGGTGCGCAGATCCGCTGACTCAGTAAGAGCCGCTTCGCCTTTCAGTACTAGAAACAGCATGCTCAGCGCGTCTTCGTGTGCGGTCGTTTCCCGGGCTAGCCGTCTGGAGAACTCCTTGAGAAATTCCTCTTCTTTCAGAATTCGCTTCAAGGTCTCCGGGTAGATCAGTTTACCCGCCACAATAATCTCGGTTGGAAATTCCTGCTTTAGCCCTACCAGCTTTGTTGCGTTCAGTTCAGTTGTTGTGGCGAACTTGTTCGGGAGGGGTACCTTAGCATTTGAATAGGTTAGGAGCCCACTTGTAGTTCCTGTCTCTTCGTCGCTCTCTATGCTTTTCTTGACGAGATCTGGCATAAATGACCACCATAAGCATTGGGGTAGTTCACGATGGGTCTTAGATTAAAACTCAGACATGCCAAGTAAGCATCCCTAATCCTTGAGAAGCCGATTCACGATTTTTATTTTGTCTCCGGTAATCGGTTGAACTTTGAGTTCGCTTCTCGGAGATTTGACTGTGTCTGCCGCTACTTGTGATCATGATGAGTCTTATAGCAGCTCGAAACGTTTTGGATTTAGCTTAGAGAGTTGGAAGAAAGTGTCAGGCTCGCGGTGAGTCGTGCCCGGGGGCTGAAATGCTTAATAGGTCGCCGTCTATGGGTACGCGGATTCTTGAATTCTGAAGGGATTTGTCTTGGGCGAAGAAGTTGAGCTGCCACCACAAGTCCAAGAGCAACTAGTTCGGTTGCAGCAGCTCCAGCAAACACTGCAATCCGTTTCATCCCAGAAACAACAACTTGAGCTTGAGCTCAACGAGACGGATAAGGCACTGGCAGAACTTGAAAAGTCCACCGACGAGACACCCGTTTACAAAAGCGTCGGTAGCATACTCGTCAAGTCCAATCGACAGACTCTACTGACAGAGTTGAAAGAACGGAAGGAACTGCTTACAACACGAGTTACGGTATTGGGTAAGCAAGAAGACCGAACAAAAGAGCGTCTGAAGGAAGTTCAAGAGAAGCTCCAAGAACGGCTTCAAGGGTCCAGACCCCCGCCCCTGCAGTAGCAACACTCCTTGTGCTCGGCTATACGCCACGTAGGCAACGTAGGGATTGAAAATGACTATCGAATTAATTCGAGCCCCGACGGACGAGGAAATTGAACAAATGTGTCTCGCAGCCGAAGACGCGGTACGCAGGCATTTGATGTCCAAGATACCATTGAAGCGCCTCAGCGACCTTGATGTGATGGTTGAAGCGGTTGGTGACAAACCGTTGATGCTCTCTGTCGATGTCGCAATAGAGTTGGCAAGCGGAAACGATGATGTGGACCCTTTAGTCGATGTTGCTACTGATTTGGCGTTTTCCGCGGCGGAAGCGAAAGCAAGGGAGCTCAAACTATGCCTGGATACGCCCGCCTAGTCAAGCTCCTCAGGAGCGCTGATTCGGTACTCGTACTTGGGCATCAGAACGCCGATCCGGACGCTGTTTGTTCCGCTTACGCGTTCGCCCTTCTCGCTAACCGGATTAATAGAAAACTCACGCTGAGCTTCGCTTCTCCCGATGGCGTGAGCAAATTATCTAACCAAATTCTCAAAGCGGTCGCACTAGAAGTAGTGGACAGTCCAGACCCTTCGAATGCCGACCTCATTGTGACGGTGGACACTAACACATTACAGCAGCTTGGAGACCTGAAAGGCCCGGTTCTTGAGTCCAAGAAACCGTTAGTAATGATCGACCATCACGCACGTCACCCAGAGAACGCGAAAACAGCCACCCTTGTCATCTGCGACGACGCGGCCACCTCAACTTGTGAGATGATTCTTGATATGCACACGAAACTGCACCTGCCCCTCAGCCGGGCTGCGAGCCAAGCTCTCCTGATCGGGCTGATAGTCGAAACCGGCCACTTTACAATCGCTACGCGGCGTACATTCCAATCTGCGTGCTCTCTCATCAAGGCCGGTGCAGACCCTGAAATCGCACTGACGGTTACTCGCTCCTCAATGGACGAATCGGAACGAATTGCTCGCCTTAAGTCTGCGCAACGTTTGAGGATGGAGCGAATGGGGAAATGGGTCGTTGCAGTGTCAGACGTAGGATCCTACCATGCTTCTGCAGCGCGGGCGCTCATCGCTTTGGGTGCTCACCTTGCAATAGTAGCCGGGAAGAGAAACGATGAGTTGACGGTTAGTTTCCGTTCCACGCGAGAGTTCACCGCGGGGACTGGCTTACACCTTGGAAGAGACTTGGCAAATCCTCTTGGAATCAAAATGGGTGGGATGGGGGGTGGACATTCCACTGCTGCGGGGGCGAATGTGAAGGGTGAAGTTGACCAAGCGCTGAAACTGGTTTTGCGTTTCCTCCGAGATCACCTGACGCAGCCAACAAAGGCTAATACTGTGCCTTCGGGTAATCCGCAGGCTCCATCTCAGACGGGAGTAATTACCCAAGAATGAGAAGACGAGTTCCCAGAGGCAAATGCAGTGCCGGCAATCTCAGCAAAGAATCTCTCATTCAAATACGCTGGCGCTGAAACGCCGTCAATGGAAAACGTCTCGATCTCTATAGAGAAAGGAGAGTTCGTAATTCTAACCGGACCAAGCGGCTGCGGAAAAACGACATTATGCAGGTGCCTCAACGGGCTCATTCCCAACTTCTACACTGGTGAGCTTACAGGTGATTTAGAGGTCGACGGGCTGAATGTAACCGGAAAAACGACCGCGGAACTAGCATCACACGTCGGTTTTGTTTTCCAAAACCCCGAGAATCAACTCTTTTCGCTATCAGTTGAGAGAGACGTAGGATTCGGACTGGAGAACATGGGAGTTCCCAGAGAGGAAGCGATCGAGCGAGTTCAATGGGCCATGCGCGCTACAGGCATCTTTGACCTGCGCGAGAAGGCCCCCTACGAGCTGTCAGGAGGACAACAACAGCGCGCGGCTATCGCAGGCATCCTTGCAATGCGACCTAGCATCCTGGTTCTCGATGAACCTACATCCTTCCTCGACCCGAAATCCGCTGAAGAGATCGTCGCCGTTATAGCAAAACTGAGCCATGACATCGGATTGACGACGCTGCTCGTCGAACACCGGTTGGACATTGTTTCACGCTATGCCAATCGGGTAATCGTCATGGACAGAGGCAAGGTCGAGTTAAACGGGGCACCGAGCGAGGTGTACAATGACCAAGCAAGATTGATCGGAGTTGGCCTTCCGAGAGTTACGATGCTGTTCCATCTCCTACGCACGGCCGGATTCAAGGTGACCAACCCGATTACCGTTGAGCAAGCCTCAGAGGACCTTAGAAGGCTCTTAACCAAATGATTTCCATCCAAAACGCAACCTTCCACTACCCGGACGGGCCGGACGTTCTTCAAGGCGTAAATCTTGAACTCCGAGATGGTGAGTTCGTCGCGATAATGGGGGAAAACGGTGCCGGCAAAACAACACTGGTAAAAATGTTCAACGGCTTACTAAAGCCGGATAAGGGAACTATAACGGTCGATGGGATCGACACTGGCAAGAAATCTGTAGCTCAACTTTCGCGGGACGTTGGTCTAATCTTCCAGAACCCCGACAATCAACTCTTCGCTGAAACCGTGGCCCAAGAGTTAGCGTTTTCCCTTAGAAATTTCGGCTTCAGTGAAGATGTCATTGAGAGACGCGTAACCTCCATTCTAAATACCTTAGATTTGGAGCGCTACGAGAAATCCTCGCCTTTCGTTTTAAGCGGTGGAGAACGAAAACGCGTAGCCCTAGCAGCCATTCTCGTATGGGATCCAAAACATGTGATCATGGATGAGCCGACGATCGGCCAAGATTACCTTCAGAAGGACCGACTGAGAAACTTCATCATGCAACTTGTTTCTCAGGGAAAGACGGTCGTGATTGTCACACACGACATAGAATTCGTTGCTGAATGCAAGCCCCGGGTCGTGTTATTGTCACACGGAAAAGTAATCGGCGACGGTCCAGCCACGACGATCCTTACAAACTCCTCCCTGATCCAACAAGCCTCTCTCGTGCTCCCTCAGATAGCAACCCTAATGCAGAACTTAACCGACCTCGGCACCCCCTCGGAAATCATAGACGCATACGCCGCCAAAGACTTCGTAGTCGCACGAATGCTCGAAAAAGTAGAGGCCCGACCGCGACCTTTGAAGAGTTGATTTAGTTTGTCACTTAAGTTCGTCCAAGGGTTTAAGTTCACTAGACTCGACACGCCGATGCATAGACTTGACCCACGAAGTAAGTTCATTCTAATGCTCGGATTCTTCGCTTCGGCGCTGATGTTTACGAACATCTTCGCCCTCCTCATTGTCTTTCTCATGCAGGTTCCCATAGTCCTGATCGCGAAGACGATAAAACGTTGGTTACAGTCGATGCGCGGCGTACTCATCTATGGAGGCTTCATTTTCATCATGAACATGATCTTCGGCACCCCACTCGTACAGTCAATAGCCTTCTCAATCCGATTCCTCGGCGTCGTCTCAGCATTCTCCCTCTTCTTCATGACAACATCGGCGGACGACTTGGGGCTAGCGCTGGAACAAATCCACGCCCCCTACTCAATCGCGTTCACATTCACTACCGCAGTTAGACTCGTCCCAACTATGGCGATAGACGCTCAGACGGTTGTCGACGCGCAACGCTCGCGCGGCCTAGAGCTCGACAAAGGGAACTTCATGAAACGCATACGCAACTACGTCCCAATCCTAATCCCCCTCATAATCTCTGCCATACGAAGAAGTGTTGAGCTCGCCGAGGCTTTGGAATCACGAGCCTTTGGAGCGACAGAAAAGCGGACAAGCATTGTAACGCTGAAGATGCGAGGAGCAGATTACGGAGTCATCATCGCGACCCTAATTGGCCTAGGGTTCGCAGTCTACGTCTACCTTCACGTGCCGCTACCGAACCCGATAATTCCGTTTTCGCTGCCCCGAATCAGTTGGCCCAGCCTTCAAACGACTCAATTGATTAAACCTAGATTGATTTAGGAAATCTACCGCCACGAATCGAGATACCTTGATTGTTCCTGGGTAGGACTGTCAATTTTCATATCGTGGCTTTCGAGCCAGAGCCTCGCTACTGACTTGTCGATGGCGACCGGCACTCCGTAGACTTTGGGTTCTAGCTTTCCCTTATTTTTGAACAGGTATTCCGCGCAGAGTGCTTGGTTGGCGAATGTCATGTCCATGACCTCGGCGGGGTGACCGTCAGCCGCAGCGAGGTTAACTAATCGGCCTTCGGCGAGAAGGTAAATTCGTCGGCCGTCCTTCATTTTGAACTCCTCCACATTCAGCCGTGCAGTTCGAACAGAAGTTGCCTGTTCGCGTAGAGCCTTGACGTCGACCTCGACATCAAAGTGGCCGGAGTTTGCCAAAATCACGCCATCTTTCATTTGCCCAAAGTGGTCTGAGGTTATAATTTGGTTGCAGCCGGTAGCGGTGATGAATATGTCCCCTACCTTCGCCGCGTCTTTCATCGGCATTACCGAATACCCCTCCATCACAGCCTCCAAGGCCCTTACAGGGTCCACTTCGGTGACTGCGACCTTTGCCCCCAGCCCTTTGGCCCTTAGAGCTATGCCGCGGCCCACCCATCCGAAGCCCCCGACTACTACTGTCTTGCCGGCAATGAGCATGTTCGTCGCACGCATCACGCCTTCCAACGCCGATTGACCCGTCCCATGTTGACTGTCGAAAAGAAACTTCGTGTAAGCATCATTCACTGCGATGACGGGGTATTTGAGGGAACCATCTTTCTCCATGGCCCTGTAACGATGCACCCCGGTGGTGGTTTCTTCGCAAGCCCCGATCATCTCAGAAAGCAAAGCTTTCTGCTCCGTATGGATAGCGACAGAGAGCTCCCCTCCATCATCGATCACCAACCGAGGTTTATGTCCCAGCACGCGGAGTAGATTCTCGTGATGTTCCTCAGCAGTCACGCCTCTCCAAGCGTACACGTTGGCCCCTGATTTTGCTAGCGCCGCCGCCACGTCATCCTGTGTTGATAGTGGGTTGCTGCCAGTTATCGCTACAACAGCACCGCCCGCTTGGAAAGCCTCCCCTAAGACGGCAGTCTTCATCTCAAGGTGCATACACATTCCAATCGAAAGCCCTCGAAAGGGTTGCTCTTTCTCGAATCGCGCCTGAATCATTCCCAGTACGGGCATGTGGGCGCGGGCCCATTCAATCTTCAACTCACCCTGAGCGGCGAGAGATGAATCCTTCACTTTACTCAACAGAACAACTTCCTTCTGTTTGATGGCTTAGCCCAATCGCAATCAATTCTGCGATAATAAAACGCTTTCAGATTGTCTCGACCGAGAATCGAGCGAGCGATCGGTGTGCTAAACCCAAACCTCGCTGAGACCTCATAAGGGTCTACCTCAGAAGCCTGGCTCCTGGCGCATCGTTTGACTTTTAACCTAACAATCCAACACTAGGCGAGAAGCAGCTTGTCGTCGGTTCTGATCAAGAATTGTTCGTGGCTCGTAACCCAAAATCGGACCCGGGATGTGTTGCGTGACCACTCGGTGCTGATTCGTGACGGGAAGATCGTGGAGATTGGGAAAGGTCTGCGCGGCCCTGCCGACGTGGAAGTAGACGGCGAAGGCAAGATCGTCCTTCCAGGTTTGATCAACACACACACGCACCTCTCAATGACGTTGTTCCGTGGTTATGCAGATGATATGCAGTTGCAGGATTGGCTGCAAAAGAAGATCTGGCCACTAGAGGGCAGGTTGACGGGGGAAGCATGCTACCAAGGCGCCTTACTTGGCTGTGCGGAGATGATCATGTCTGGCACAACCACATTCATGGATATGTATTTTCATTTGGAAGATGTTGCGCGAGCTGTCGACGAGTCTGGCCTCCGGGCATTCTTATCGTACGGAATCATAGACCTATTCGATCCTGCCAAAGCAAGGGCTGAGCAAGAAAAAAGTCGGCAATTATTCGAGTTCTTCCGCAACCTGGGAAGTTCAAGAATACGGTTTGCACTAGGCCCACACGCCCCATACACCTGTTCACCCGAAACCTTGCTTTGGGCGAAGGAATTTGCGGAAAAGAACGGACTGATTTTCCATATTCACCTTGCCGAGACTCGCAAGGAGCAAGCAGACTCGCAGCAGCAACACGGGGCGCGCGTGGTCGAGTACCTAGACAAGATTGGTGCGCTTTGTGATAGAATGCTTGGGGCTCACTGTGTTTGGTTAACAAAGAGTGAAGTTGCCATTCTAGCGAAGGCAGGCGTCAGCGTGGCCCACTGCCCCGTCTCAAATATGAAATTGGCGAGCGGAGGAGTTGCGCCACTTCCGGAAATGTTTGACGCGGGAATCGCGGTGGGCTTAGGGACGGACGGGGCGGCGAGCAATAATTCTCTCGATATGTTCGAGACAATGAAGGTCTGCGCTCTGCTGCATAAGGCGCATCGGTGGGACCCGACTGTTTTGAATGCGCAGAAAGTGCTAGACCTGGCTACGATTGACGGTGCGAGGGCTCTTGGAATAGAAGGTGAAGTAGGGAGCATGGAGGCCGGAAAGAAAGCAGACATTATCCTCCTGGATGGGAAGATGCCGAACTTGAACCCTGTTCACGGAAAGGAGACGATAGTGTCCGACCTTGTATATTCAGCCTCAGCAGCCAACGTCAATACAACGATCGTGGATGGCAGAGTGCTAATGCAGAACAGGCAGCTTCAGACGATGAACCTAGAACAAATAATTCAAAAAACCGGCGAGATCACGAACAAACTCATTCACGGATAACGCGTTCCACCTTATAGGCTGGCAATAAGTCAGAGTTTACCCATAAGTTGCATTTTGGTTGTCGTACTTAATTCGACGACGGTTTAATCGCTTAAATCGACACCTGCTATTTCATGAGTTCGAATTACCAGCCGTAACAGACGGTAATACGCGAACGAACTGAGGGTAACGTTAACTCTGTAGCCCATGCCTCACGCACTTTCGTCTCTTAACTATCGGCTCATTCTTGGTTGTAGGCACATTACCTAGGGAATATTGCCAAAGCATATCTGCTCGTAGGTGAAAGATTACTCAGTTACTGGGCCTAAACTTGAAGCCTGAAGAAATTTTCGCGGTTCATCCTAGAATCAGATGGGCGGGATTAGCGACGAGAAAGGGTGCAGTCATTTTCGCACAGATGAGAAAGGGTGTGACAAGTATGACTCCCGACAGTAACAAGCTAACCGATCTTGAGATACGAACGCAATACATCATCGAATCCGCAGAACTAGAAACCAAATGGGTTGGAGCATTAGACCATATAACCTTCTGTTTTGAGAAATATGTCGAACTTATCGCGCCGCTCAAGGACGGTTACGTGGCAATCAACATGGAAAAAGACGTGCCTGCCGAATCATATCCAAGAATCTCTAGAGCCATCCGCGAACTCGAATAAGTATTCAGAACAACTGTGTTTCACAGGGGAAGCCCCGTCAATTTGAAGTTGCTGTTTAGCCTGGTAACGTCACGTTGTCATCTGCTGAGTCGAGAACCATTAGCTTCGCCTTGCGTGTGCGACGTCGGTTAATCCGAAGCCCTCAACTCCATGGAATTCTATTCCTAGCCGCGAATTATTTGCCAGCCTACGTTACGTTAATCGTACTTCTTCAAGTTCCAAGTAGCCAGAGTCACCAACCCAATGGCGCGTTGACTTTGTCACGGAAAGCCGTTTCTGGAAAACCGGGCCTGCGAGGGTGAAGGTTTCAGCCTCGCCGCCCTCAAACGCCACGCTTAGACCGTACCTCTTCCTAAGTTCCAGAAGCTCCTTCAACTCCTTCGAGCCGAGTGTCTTGCCTAACCATTTCTCGTCGAGGCCTAGGGCGCTGCATGCGGTGACGATAATTTCGAATCCGGCGTCAATCTCGTCGCGGACTAGTTTCTCCTCGTTCTTATGCCACAATGGCGCAAAGCTTCTTAACCCGAGTTTTTCGCACACATTATCGAGCCTAGTCCGTTGATATTCGCTGGCTATTGCTCCTGAGACGATAGCCTCGATACCCATAGACTTTTTCAGTTTCGCTAATTCTTGCCTGAGATCTTCAATCTCCTCCTCTTTTACACCTGACGTCGGGACGTGCACTTGTGGGATGCCGATTGCCTCTGCCTGAAGACCAGTCCATTTGACTGCTGGGTAATGGAACATCCACGAGTCCTTGGCTTCGGGAAAGACTGTGACTAGGCTTTCAACGTCCCAGCCTTGCATTTGTGCGCACCAGAGGGCGTATGTACTGTCTTTCCCGCCACTGAAGAGTGACGCAACTTTCATGAACCCACCTCAGAAGTCCGCGGGGGATTTGAACCTAAATTGGTCTTGGTAGAGTTTTGATAATCGTTGAAGCGTATCTCCATCCTCGGGCCGTTTATCTTCCCTGAACCGTGTGATTCTAGCGAAGCGGAGAGCGAAGCCTGATTTGTAGTGGGGGCTGTGTTGGATCTCATTAAACGCCACTTCCACGACGATCGTCGGCTTCACGTAAACTGTGTAGTCGGTCTCCTTCGTCCTAAGCCCGAGCAGTTTGGGTGTGATTTCAGTAAACTCTTGATCGGTGAGGCCCTTGAAGGTTTTTCCCACCACCAGAAATTCGCCTGACGACTCGTCTCTGACGGCGAGGTGATAGTTGCTTAACCAGCCCCGCCTCCTTCCTGACCCCCAATCTGCTGCCACAATTACGACATCCAATGTTTCGGCAGGTTTGATCTTGAGCCATTTCTTCCCACGAACGCCAGGGCTGTAATTGCTTTTCAGATTCTTCGCCATGAGCCCTTCATGACCGGCTTGGATGGAAGTTTGCATCAACTTCTCAGCATCCGCAACGTCGCGTGTTACTATTCTTGTGGCTAGCAGCTCAGCGTCAGTTAGGCTTCTAAGAATCTCCCATCTCTTCTCGTACGGAACATCGATCAGCAGCTTTCCGTCTAGGTAGATCACGTCGAATAGGAACAGCCGGAGGGGTATGCTCTTGATCATGGCGTCAATTTCGTGAACCCGACGAAACCTCCTCATGAGATCCTGAAACGGAAGCGGTTTCCCTTCCCGGCCGATTGCTACGATTTCCCCTTCAACAAGATATTCGGCTTCGCGGATGCGGTTGCGAGCAAGATGGATAATGTCGGGGACGCTGGATGTGACGTCAGTGAGTCTCCTGCTGAATATTTTGACCTGGTCGTCTTTGCGGTGTATCTGGATTCTCGCTCCGTCGTACTTGAACTCAAACGCTGAGATGCCACCATGCTCTTTGAGTGCGTCATCAGCTCCGTCAGCCATTTCGGCAAGCATAGGTTTGATTGGCACAAAGAGCGTTACCCCAACGGTTTCGATCGCCTGTCGTCCTTTGGTTAAGGCTAACTCTGCAACATGGGGGAGACTTCCCAGAAGCATGTTCGCTCTCCTAACTTGCTCAGCGTTAATCGATGTGGCTTCCGCGATAGCGTCAAGGACTACTCCCTCGACCGCTCCGATTCTCATCTCGCCAAATACAATTCTCATAAGGTAGTCTGATTCGCTTCGCGGGAGACGGCTTAGGAGCGTGTTCATCAGCATTTCTTTTCGCTGCCTTGAGCCGGACCCTGATGCGTTCGCGATCTTACCGAAGGTTCGGTAAACTTCAAGGATCGTTATGGGCGACTCGACGAGGGCGGATTGGCCTGTGTTTCGGTGAACCTTCCAGGCCGTTTGCCCGCCGACCTCGAGCACCCTCTCATCAGATTCGGGGAAGGGACGCCCTGTCACGAATGCTACTGCTGGTGCAATCTCGTCCGGCTGGAGGTTCTTCAGGAAATCTACTAGGTATACGATTTTCTCGGTGCGTTTGGTTGTGGATTCGAGTTTGCGGCAGAGGTCGGCGAACTTGGAGAATGGGGTCGGCAAACTATGGAGCTCCTGGATGGTTCAGCCAACTTGTCAGGCTCGATTTCTCTTGAGAATAGAATTCTCGCATTCTCTTAACCGCGAGATCAACACGGTCTGGTGAGAAACCGCGATCCGCGCAGAGAAATTGTCTCAGGCCGTCTTCGTTGAGTCCTTTGAGGTTGAGATCAAAGTCATCGGTTACTGGTGGGTTTAGGAATAGGTTTCGAATGTCTCGAGTTTCGGGTGGCAGTTGCTGCCGATATTCAGAAGGCAGGCTTTCGAGGGTTCCGTGTTTCTTGATGAGTTTCAGCGCTGTCTTTGGTCCAACTCCCTTGATGCCTTGGTTGAAATCGGTCCCTACCAGGATTGCTAGATCGATCAACTGTTCTCTCGATATTTCGAGGGCTTTCAGGAGTTGTTCGAGTTCGATGAGTTCAGGGATGAGAGGCCTCGATGTGCCTTTGCTGGGTAGGAATTCCTGCCCCGAGATCGTAACATACCGGACTAGACGCGGTGCCCCGAACAGAACTGAGTCATAGTCTCGGCTGTTGGCCGCCCATACATCGCCCTTCCTAGCTAGATATGCCGCCTGAGCTTCTCCTTCCTCTGGGGCTTGAATGTGGGGAATCCCAAGGAGGTTTAGTACAGTCTTGGCGTCGTCCTGCATCGATTTGTTGAGGGAATCCATCCTCATGGCTTTCTTCCACGCCGCCGAATAATCTCCCCTCTTCACCGCGTCTTCCCATTCCCTGCGAGCCTTCTCCCGGTACTCGCGCCTGGCCTTCAAGGTCTTCATTTTGAGCTCGGGTGGTTTTCCGTCGAAGACGAACACAGGGCGAACGTGATAATCTCCCATGAGGCGTGTGGTGCGCATTAGCAGGCCAAGTAAATGGGAGGTCACGTTACCGTGCGAATCAGTGAATGGCCTTCCGTCTCGCATCCGAATCAGGGCGAGAAACTGGTACAGCAAGTTGTTTGCGTCAACGGCTAGACTTCGACCCTTCAGGTCGTCCAGCGCAATCTGGCGCCGAACCACCAATGGCGAGAGATCGAAACCCAAACCTACGTCACAATTGCGAAAGAAGCGAGCTCCCTAATAATTAGACTAAACTAAACCCCGAACCTTCTGAGCCCGCATTACCTATTCTTGATCGATCGACTCAATCAAAATGATTAAATGAGTTCGTGTGGTGTTGCCATCTCGAATTTCAGAGTAGAGTTGAAACATAGTGCCCCGTTACAAGTCCACGACAGAGATACAGAAGATCATAGCGAACAAGGAACAGATCCGAAAGGCGTAGACTAGTCCGCGTCCGGAACATATGGGCATCATCGCCCACGTCGACCACGGCAAAACGACGATGAGCGATTCCCTCCTTGCCGCTGCCGGTCTTCTGTCGCCAGGCATGGCTGGCACAGCGCTAGCCCTCGACTATATGGAGGAGGAGCAGAAGCGGCAGATGACCATCAAAGCCGCCAACGTAAGCCTACTCCACGAACGGAATGGAACCCCCTATGTCATTAACCTGATCGATACACCCGGCCACGTAGACTTCTCAGGCCGAGTAACACGCTCCCTCAGAGCCACAGATGGAGCCGTGGTTGTCGTTGACTCCGTTGAGGAGATTATGGTTCAAACCGAGACGGTCACCAGGCAAGCGCTTGAAGAGCGGGTTCGGCCTGTGCTCTACATAAACAAGATCGATCGACTCATCAAAGAGTTGAGGTTAACCCCCGACCAGATACAGGAGAGGATCGGGAGGATTATCACTGAATTCAATCGACTAATCGAACTCTACGCGGAACCCGAATACCGTGAGAAGTGGAAAGTTAGTTTTGCAAGCAATACAGTGGCTATGGGTTCCGCTAAGGACAGGTGGGGATTCAACGCGGAGATCGCTAAGGAGCAGAACGTAAGATTCTCCGATGTTGTAGACGCCTACCTGAACGACAAGGTAACTGAACTGACCACAAAAGCGGCTTTGCATGATGCCGTTCTGAACATGGCGGTTGAAGCGATGCCTCCTCCACACGTGGCGCAACGATACCGCGTTCCCAGAGTCTGGAAGGGAAACATTGAGAGTGATGTCG
>Ga0181521_10002067_pt1 | contig 24366 bp, 15 predicted proteins | sample PEATcosm2014_Bin_32_FD_119764 | JGI IMG/M metagenome (GOLD analysis project Ga0181521, IMG submission 119764) | Peatland microbial communities from MTU Mesocosm Facility, Houghton, MI, USA - PEATcosm2014_Bin02_60_metaG | ecosystem: Environmental > Terrestrial > Soil > Wetlands > Peat | place...
AGGGGCACGGTCGTCGCTGCGATAGTGGCTGACGCCAAGCCCGTTCCGAAGATCGACGCGATTCCACCGCCGGCGATCCTGGCGGAGAATCCCGCGCCATCGGTTACGCCCGCGGCCGTGATCAACGGAGGTGTCGCGGGAGTGGTCACGCGCCCAATCGTGTTGCCGTCCTGTTCGACAAACCAGAGGGCGCCGTCGGGACCGGGCGCGATCCACAAGGGATTGGCGCTCATGGTCGGCACCGGGAACTCATTGTAGGTTTTACCGTCGGGGGTGATGCGCCCGATGTTGTTGGCGCCGCCGTCGGTAAACCACAGGGCGCCGTCCGGTCCGGTGACGATGCCAACGGCCGCGCTTTGGGGATTCGGCAGCGCCTGGACGACGGAGAAACTCCCCGTGGTGGTCACGCGCTGAATTTGTTGATTGCTGGTCATCCACAGAGCACCGTCGGGCCCTGCCGTGATCTCTGCCGGCGTCCCAAGGCTCGTGTTCCCCGTTGGACCGACATTGGTAAACACGGGTGGGGTTGCCGTGGTGGCGTTCCAGGTATCGGCTTTGGTAATCCACAACTTGCCGTCCGGCCCCGCTGTGATGCCAGCGGGGGAACTATCAACCGCCGGCATGGGATAGAGCACGATATTGGCTGCGCCGGTACTGGTCGCAGGGGGGATAACCCGTCCGATGCTGTTGGTCCCTCCGTCGGTGAACCACAGGTTGCCGTCCGGTCCTTTCGTGATTTCTGCCAGTTGGCTGGATGCATTCGATACGGGGTACTCGGTAACCACGCCGGCGGTGGTGACGCGGCCAATGTACCCTCCGGGGCTCGCGGAGCTTCCGCAGGCCGCAACGAACCACAAATTGCCGTCGGCCGCCCCCCCGGTAATCCCCTGGGGACACGCGCCCGCTATCGGTATGGGGAACTGGGCAATCAGGCCAGCGGTAGTAATGCGGCCGATGTAGCCGCTGTTGTTATTGGTAAACCACATCGCGCCGTCCGGGCCGGCCGCAATCCTCATAGGCGCGGGATTGCCTTCATTTGAGGCTTCCACTGTTAGGGGGTACTCGGTAAATTCGACGGACAGCGGCGGCGGCGACCCCACCGTGAAATTCAGCGAGAACAGCGGTGTGCTGGACTGATTGTAGTAGGTCAGGACGGTCCAGGTCCCCGGGTACTTGGCGGCGTTAGCCCCAGCCAGGGTAATGTAGTACGCAGCACAACCGTATCCAGGCGCAGGCGAGAAGTTGGAACCCAATGTCGTGTAGAGGACCCCGTCGGGGCGATAAAAATTGATCGCCAAGGTGTCTCCCCCCTGGGCTCCATTAAAGTCAAAATAGACCCAGACCTGCGAGGCGGTCGTGCCGAATGTGTTAACCGGAGTGGGAGCGGCCGCGGGACAATTGGCGGGCGCGGATTTGCCGGCGATGAGGGGGTTGGCGGTGGTCATCACGGCATCGAGCAGAAAAACCGGCGCCACCGTGAAGTTCAGCGAGAACAGCGGCGTGCTGGACCCATTGTAGAAGCTGTGGACGGTCCAGTTCCCCGGATAGCTGGCCGCGCCGGCGCCGGCGAGGGTAATGCTCCACGCCACACAGCTATGGCCGGCCGAGGAATACGTATGCCTGGAACCCCCGTATTGGACTCCGTCGGGACGATAGAACCATACTCCCAGCGTGTCTCCCGCCGCGACTCCATCCGTTTCAACATAGACCCAAATCTGCGGGACGCTCGCAGGGAAGCTCACAATCAAAGGAGGAATCACACAAGTGCCGCTGACGGTGCCGTCGAGGTTCGTGGTAATGGCGCTCAGCACGGTTACGGCCGCCGAGGATTTTGGTGGGGCCAGCAGCAAGAGGGACGATAGAGCGACCAGAATGGCGTAGTGTCTGCAAAACGCCTCGGGAAATGCGGCCGCCTTCCCCGGCGAGGGAGTGCTCCTGACAGACCCGTAGAGCTTCATTTCCGTCCCCTCCTTGCGAATCTAACTCTTGACCTTCTGCGAGTGGGATTATACACCCGTTTGCGCCCGATCAAGCAAAATTTGTTTTTTTTGGGGGGGAAAGGCCGTCTGTGACAGCCTGCATGCGCTGCTGCGGGGGTAAATGGAGTTGGATGCGTTCGTCGGGCGCCTGTTTGTGGTCACCAGGCGGCGTCGGCATCGCGTCAAAATTCTGTATTGGGACCGTGACGGATTCGCAGTGTGGAGCAAGCGTCTGGAGGAGGATGCATATGCGATACCGATCGGCGAGAGCGCTCGGGAGCGCGGTGGGGCGACCTGGCGATCACCCAGGAAGATATCCAACTGGCTCGCATTGGCATCCAAAAGCGTGCCGGAATGGCCGCCGCGCACACCACGCTTTTGGCGTCTTCGCCGCTTCGGTAATGCGCGCGTGGGAAGTCTCCCGTATCGGCCAAAACGCGTCGACACGGGTGTCGACGCGGCACGTTGAGAACGTGCGCCACAGGCGCGGCTAATCGGTCGGGACGCCCTAGCTCCGCGGGCGTGCGCCGCGCGAAGACCGGTGGCAACCTATTACCATACTCAGCCTTGGTTTGTTGCGCCTAATTTCGCCTATGTTCCCCTTCCATTTGCGCCGCAGCGGCGGGCCATCGCCGCCGTGGAACTGCATTGGTGCCGCGCCTTGCGGCCCAAACTCGGCTTTCGGATGTTACCCGGATCAGGGCTGTCGAATGGGGGTATTCGCCTGAAGCTGGGTCAAGCGGGCGCGCAGGGTGGCGGCTAGCTGCGCGTTGCCTTGCTGCGTGGCGACGTCGGCCGCGCGTTTCTCCAGTTCGACCGCTTTCTCGAAACTGCCGGCTTCCGCGTAGGCTGCCGCTAGGGTGGCGAGCGGCGCCGCTTGGCGCCCGCTGGTGAGCTGTACGGCGCGCTCGGCGAGAGTAACGGCCTCCGTTCCGTTGCGGGTGGCGGCGTCGGCGCTGGTAGCCAGCGCCCAGGCGGTGTCGTTGAGCACGCGCAGATTGTTCGGATCCTGGCGCAGCGCCTGCCGCCATTGCGCCAGCGCCTGGGCTCTTTGGCCATTCATCATCAGCGCCGCGCCCAGATAGTAGCGCGCCTCCACCAGGCCGGGAGAGATCTCGATGGCCCGTTGCAAATGCCCAATGGCTTCGGCGACGCGGTTGCGGTTGGCCAGCGCGTAGCCGAGCTGGCTATGCAGCTCCGCCGAGTCGGGATTCCGCTCGAGAGCCTTCTCGAAATGCGGGATGGCTTCGTCAAAGCGCTGTTGGGAGGCGTAGGCGCGTCCCAGGTTGGCCTGCGCATTCCCATTGGCGGGGTCCAGCGCGACCGCCTTCTCAAAGTGTGGAATGGCTTCCTCCAGGCGGTCCTTCTCGGCCAGGGCGATGCCCAGGTTGTTGTCGAGTTCCGCTGTTTCCGGACCGGCGGAGACGGCTCTCTGGAGATGCGGAATGGCCTCGTCGAACTTGTCCTGGGCCAGCAGCGCGCTTCCCAGGTTGGCCTCTGCCCGGGCGGCTCCGGGGTTCAATTCGAGGGCCTTGCGGAAATGCACAATGGCTTCGTCCAGCTTGCCCTGGCGCGCCAGCGCGGCGCCCAGGTTGTTGTGCGCGTCGGTATACGCGGGATCGCTCTCGATGGCTTTCCGGTAGTGGGCCACGGCCTCGTCCAGTCGGCCCTGCGCGACCAGGGCGATGCCCAGGTTATTGTGCGCCTGCGCGTAATCCGGGCGGATGGCCAGCGCCGCCTCAAACTGTGCGACCGCCTCGGGCAGTTTCCCTTGTTCGGTCAGCGCCGTTCCCAGGTTGTTGTGGGCTTCGCCGGAGGAGGGGTCGCCCTCCAGCGCCTGCCGGTACTGGCCAATGGCTTCATCCAGCCGTCCCGAGCGGGCCAGCGCGTTGCCCAGATTGTTGTGCGCGTCGGGGTAAAAGGGCTTGAGCGCCAGCGCCTGCCGGTATTGCGCAATAGCTTCCTCGAAGCGGCCCGTTCCCGCCAGGCTGACGCCGAAATCGTTGCGCGCGCGCGCATCGTCGGTACCCATGGCGAGAGCCTTAGTCCACTCGGGGACGGCGGCGGCGTACGCGCCTTTCTTCGTCAGGGCCGCGGCCACGTCGAACTGGCGGTAGAAGTCGGCCGCCGGAACGTCGATGCGCTCGAAGCCGGCCGGAGAGACGTTCACAAACTCGGGGATGTTGACGGCGCGATTGCTGGCGGTCGAGTTTTCGATCAGGATGGCGGGGGTGTCGCGCCCTTCCGCGTCGATGTGCGTGAGGAACATCTGGGTATACGGGGAACGGCTCTTGGAGGAGAACACCAGCCAGCGGCCGTTGGGCGAGAAGCTGTGCCAGGAGTTCATCAATGAAGTATTGCAGCGCATGCGGCGCGCCTGCCCGCCCGCCGCCGGGACAATGTAAAGCCGGCTGTCGGGGCGCATCAACAGGCCGTTATGGGCCTCCACAAAGACGAGCCAGCGTCCGTCGGGCGAGATCTTGGGGAAGCTGTTGCTCATGCCGTTGTGGGAGGCGCCGGCAATGGGCTCGGCTTTACCGCCTTTGCCGTCATTGAAGGGGATGCGATACAGATCGTACTGAATGGGGACTTCGGCGGGGTCGTTGGCGTACGCCGCCATTTTGCCGTCGGCCGGATAGGGATCTTTGGCTTCGGCGCGCGCGAACACCAGGTACTTGCCGTCGGGGCTCCAGACGGCGTTGGTCTGCACGTAGCGCGGGTCGTCGGCGCCGGGCAGCGGTTGCAGTTTGCGGGCCGCGCGGTCATACCAGACGAGGATGCCGCGCGTGGGATAAAAGACCTGCAGAAAGCGGTAGTCCTCGAAATTGGCGACGTAGTAGAAATGCGTGCCCCCGGTCCCGGGCGGCTTGATGGTGGTGACCACGCGGCGGCCATCGGGCGAAACCTGGGACATGAAGCCTTCGCGAAGCTGATTGCCCAATTCGTTGCGGAAGCTGGTCCACGAAATCACGTCCGCATTGCGGATGGTGGTTTTCTGCTGAATGGGCACCAGCGTGTAGAGGCTCTTGTCGTTTTCGGGTCCGTCCAGGTCCATCCCCAGGGTCTTGCCGTCGCCGGAGAAGGAGTGGCAATTGGCGCAGGTATGCATGTCTTCCAGCAGCACACGGCTGCGCGTCTGGCCAACGTCGCGCAGGCGCCACGCAATCAGCGGGACGGCACGGGAATCCAGCGGTTTGATGACGCCCGATTCGAGTTTCGACGGCATGAGCGGCACGTCGCGGTAGAAGATGGGCGCGCCCACCGGGTCCGCCGAAGTATGCAACAGCATGTGTCCACGCGATAGCGGCTGGCGGGCATTCTCCGAAGCAAAGCCGCTGATGGTGACGGTGGCGGCGCCGGCCACCGACTGTTTCCGGATAGCCGCCCAGGTTTCCGGATCGGGTATCCAGGTGTGGGCGGCGGCCTGCTGTGGGGTAAGCGCAGGGGGCCGGTTGGTGGGCGCAACGCAGCGCGGGTCGATCTCGCCGATGTGCATCCGCTCGCCCTTGGACGCCACCTGGATAGGGGCGGAGCCATTGGCGAACGAAACGTCGATCCGCCAGGAGACGGCGCCCGGAGCGGGGTCGCGCCAGAGGAACGTAGGAGCGGCCATGTCGGGCGGAAAGACCGACCCGTCGGCCGGATAGTCGATGACGATGGGGGCGATCCCATTCTGCGCGCAGGCAGACGCCACACCCCACCCGGCAAGCAGCAGTGCCCGGAGTAGAGGCCAGTTCCTCATGAGCTCGGCTATCACGATATCACGTGGCACGGCAAATTGGAGGGGGAACGTCCGATTCGGGAGCGCCGGCGCTACCTCCCCTTCCGCGTCACCGTCCAGACGAACCTGGCGCCGGGCAGCCACCCTCGCTCACGGCTCTCTGCGCGGTGCTTTCGGCCATGGGCTCCTGCCCCATCCGCAGGTAGAGCTGCTTCACGTTCCCGAAAGCCGCGCAGATTTGATCGTGCACCAGCGGACAACTCGGGTCCAGGTTGAGGGATCCGCCGGCGTCGCGCAGGGCGCAGCTTCCGGGAGCGGTCCGCCGGTACAGCTCCACCAGTTCGGAAGCCAGCCTGGTGGAACTGTTGTCCACCAGCAGGCCCTCGATCAGCACGATGGCGGCCTGCCGCGGGTCTCCCATGGAGCGCCAGGCGGCCGACATGTCCTCGAAGAACTCCGGCGCGGGGCGGAGGATGAGGCCGTACTCGAAGGCTTCCATGGCCTTGCGCGGATCGGACAGGCGCAGGTAGGCGTCGCCCAGCGACAGGTACAAGGGATACCAGCCGGAGGCGGATACCCGGACGCCGCGCAACTGGTTTTCGCGGATAACCTCCTGGGCGGCGATGCGATCGGCTCTCTCGCCGCGCAGCAACACATGCAGCGCTTTTTGAAACCACGGGCGGCTCTCCGCGCCGGAACCATTGGCGACCAGCAGCTCGCCTTGCATGATGTAGATCAAACCGGCGGTGGCGTAGGCTTGAGGCACGTTTCGGTCGTCGGGCAGGCCATCCAGAATGGCGAGGGACTGGTTCACCTCGCCGATGGCGCGGTCCATCCCTTCTCCTTGGGGCCCGATCACCGCCGTGGCCACGTGCAGGTGCGTCTTATAACTGGCGGGGCAGACCTGGGCGGCGCTGGTCCACAGGCTGCGGTCGTCCAGCCAGTCGATGTTGCGGGCATAGGTGCGGACGGCCAGCGCGGCGCAGATGAGGGCCAGCAGGGCCGGCGCCACGCGCGGCCGCCGGTAGACCGCCCAAACCAGGCAGCCGGCGAAGCCCACCGAGGGCAGGTACAGGAATCGCTCGGCCATGACGCTGCCGATGAGAATCGCCAGGTTGGAGGTAGGCGCCAGAGCCACGAAAAAGAAAACCATGAAAAAGCACACGGCTTTGTGCCGGCGGTAGCAAAGGATGGCAGCCGCGGCCGCGGCGGCGCAAACCGCCAGCGCGGCAAAACCGCCCCACCCCCAGGTGGACAGCGGGATCTGGTTGTAGGAGTAATCGCAGGAGAGGTTGCGCGGCCACACCAGCAGCCACAGGTACTTGCCGATCACCTTGACGGCGGTGAGCCGCGCGGTCCAGAAACCGGCGCCCATCAAAGGGTTATCGGTGAAGGGAACGGGCGCCGAGGCCAGCCCGGCCACAACCCGCGAACGGACGTACAGGTAGAGCGCGGCCGGCAGCGCCGCCGCCAGGTATCCGGGCAGGCGGGCGCGCGGCGCTCCCTTTCCGAATGTGAAGTCGTAAATCGCCATGGCGGCCAGCAGCACCACGGCGCTTTCCTTGGAGAACATCCCGATGGCGGCGGCCAGCATCAGGGCCGCCAGCCACGCCAGTTTGCGCCGGCCGGAAGCGGACGCGCTTTTGGCGTGGCAAACCAGGCCCGCCAGCACCCCGAAAGCGGCCAGCAGATCGGCGCGGCCCACGATGTTGGTGACCGATTCGGTGAGGATGGGATGCAGCGCCCAGACCGCGGCCAGCGCCAGGGCGAGCCGCTCTTTCCGCGCGGTCTCCTGGAACAGGAGCAGGCCCAGCAGGTAGACCAGCGCGATATTGACGGCGTGCAGCGCGAAATTAACCCAATGATAGCCGGCCGGATGGGAGCCGTTGCCGAAAATGGCGTAGTTCACCAGGTAAGAGAAGGTAGTCAAGGGACGATAGAGCAAAGTGGCGGTGCTCTTGTACCAATACTCCTGGTTGAGGATCAGGTGGAGATTCTCGGATGTGGCCTCGTGCACGCGAGAATCTTTTAGAATCGCCCGCTCGCTGTCGAACACGAAGCCGGTCCGGAAGGAATTGGAATACGCCAAGAGCGCGAAGGCCCACAGCGCCAGCAGCGCGGGCGCGTGCCGCCGCCAATGCGCGCGCGCCGGCGGCTTGGCCGGCGGTTTGGACGGCGCTCTCATGGCGCGGTGACCGGCGCGCAAGCCAGGATGGCTTGGCCGCGCGCGCCCGCGCGTTCCGAGGGGCGTCGCGCCAGAGGCCCGTCAGCCGGAGCATCGATTGCGATGGGGGCGATTGCGGCAGAAAACATTGCCCGGAGCAGAGGCCACTTCAGCATGAGGTCGGCTATCACGATATCATGCCTCTCCGTAAACCGCGGCTGAGCCTGGGGAGGCGGTTTTGGGGGAAATGGCGGCCGATCCCGGTTTTTACATTTTTATCTATTATTATCGTTAACTATACCATTGACATCGGTATTTCCAGGTGTTATTGTCCCATGCATGAAATTGAAGACTTTCGGGGTCATTTTCTGCGCGCTCGCACTGTGCTGCGTCGGCCTGTTTGGGCAAACGATAGCCAGTTCGCTGGTGGGAACGGTTCTCGATCAGTCGAACGCGGTAGTGGTGGGCGCTCCGGTCACGCTGACCAGCGTCGAAACCGGCGAAGTTCGCACGGGAACCACGGATAGTAACGGCACGTTCCGGTTTCAGAACCTGCGGCCCGGCACTTACAATGTGACGGTCAAAGCAGCCGGGTTCAAGACCGAGACCATGGCGGGCATCGTTGTAGCCGCCGAGGAAACCCACTATGCGGGTAGAATGATCCTCCAGGTCGGCACTTTAACGGATACGACTACGGTCACGGCGGAAGCCGCTCCCGTGCAACTGTCGAGCTCGGAAAACTCCTCGACAGTGGATTCCGGCAACCTGGAAGATCTCACCTTGAAGGGTCGCGATCTGTTCGGTTTTGTCAGGCTGGTTCCAGGTGTGATCGACACCGCAACCAGCCGCGACGTGACCAGCCACTCGGCCTTCAGCAGCATCACCATCAACGGCAATACGGCGTTATCCAACACCCTGAACTTCATGGTCGATGGCATCACCGACATGGATACCGGGTCGAACGGTTCGAACCATTATGAGCCGAACATGGACTCGATTCAGGAGTTGAGGGTCCTGACGACCAATTACCAGGCCGAATACGGGCGCAACTCGGGCGGGACCATCACGGTGGTCACCAAGAACGGAACCAAAGAGTTCCATGGGACGGCCCAATGGACGCACCGGCACGAGGAATTCAACGCGGATAGCTGGGCGAACGACCACACCATCAAGAACGGCGAAGCTACTCCCCGCGTGCCTTACCGGTACAACGTGGAGACCTACAGCCTGGGCGGCCCCGTGTTTATCCCGAAGCACTGGAATACGCAAAAGAAGAGACTCTTCTTCTTCTGGTCCCAGGAGTATACCGCGCAGTTCGTAACCGGCGGCTCGGAGAGTGTGTACACGCCCACGGCGCTGGAGCGCGCGGGCAACTTCTCGCAGAGCTTCAATAACAACGGCAGCCTGATCTCGGTCCTCGATCCCAACAACGCCAATGCGCCGTTCCCCGGCAACATCATACCCGCGAACCGCATCAACGCGGTGGGCCAGCAGTTGCTCAACTTCTTCCCGCTGCCGAACTTTACCGCGACCTTGCCGGCGCAGTTGAACATCGTGAACTACTTCGAGCAGGCCAGCGCCACGCACCCGCGGCGCAACGACGTGCTGCGTTTCGACACGTATATTACGAACAAGCTCAGCGGCTATTTCCGCTGGATCAACGACTACGACAACACGGTCCAACTCTACCAGGGCGTCCAATTCACTTCGGACGTGGGCGGTGTTCTGGGCCAGAACGGCATTTCGCCCATCGATCATCCCAACGGAGGGCACGGCTATGCGGGCACCGCTACTTACACGTTCAGCCCGACGCTGATCAACGAAGTCACGGTGGCCGAGAGCTGGGACACCTATTCGTTTTACACGGAGGACAACCTGAAGAGCGAATCGCGCTCGCTGGAACCGGGGCTGCCCACGCTGTTTCCGGTGCCCACGGCCGCGAATGACAATGGCGTGTTGCCGATCAACGGTTACGAGAATATCCTGCCGACCTTCAGCTTCGGCAGCGCACCCTCCAACGCCGTTTCCTATTCGCGCAACGGATCGTCAGCCGGGACGTACCAAAACGCCAACCCCATCTGGACCTACCAGGATAACCTCAGCAAGATCTGGGGCCATCACGGGTTCAAATTCGGCGCCTACCTGGAACACAACGTAAAGTATCAGCCCAAGGGGAACAACTACATGGGGGCGTTCAGTTTTGCATCCTCCACTTCGACCCCGCAGTTGAACACCAACGACGGTTTCGCCAATGCCCTGCTGGGGAATGTCAACAGCTACAGCCAGTGGACCGGAACCACGACGTTTGACGTCAAGTACTGGAACTTCGAGTTCTATATGCAGGACAACTGGAAAGTGACCCCCAGGCTGACGCTGGATATCGGGGTGCGCTTCTATCACCAGACGCCCCAGGTGGATTACGACGATACGTTTGAAAATTTTCTTCCGGCCGACTACTCCAAATCGGCCCAGGCGCGGCTTTACGTTCCGTTCTGTTTGAACGGGGCCAAGACCTGTACCAATGCCGCCAATGGATATGTGGCCGAGGATCCTCTTACGGGCGCAACCACGTCCAGCGGATTCATCGGGGATTTTGTTCCTAACTCGGGCAATCCGACATCGGGAATGGAGGTCCTGCGGCAAAACGGCGCACCCAACGCTCTGTACAGCCAGTCGCCCATCGCTCTGGGACCGCGCATAGGGTTTGCCTACGACGTGTTTGGCGATGGCACGACGGCCATCCGCGGCGGGTTTGGAATGTACTACAACCGGCTGGACGGCAACCAGGTGTACACCAGTTCCGGACAGGAGCCGCTGGTGTACCAGGTGTCGGTCAGCAACGTGTCGCTGGCTCAAATCGCGGCGCAAAATACGGGCGCCCCGCCCAGCCTGGCGAGTCTGAGCACCGCTCCCGCCGGTCCGTACATCTGGCTGCCTTCCAAGGTGCCATGGGACACCACCATGAACGCCAGCCTGGACGTTCAGCGAAGCCTCGGCACGAACACCGTGATCAGCGTGGGCACCCGCTGGGACCACAGCTACGACCAGCACCTGCTTTACAACCCCAATTATATTCCCATCGGAACGGGCTGGCCGTTCACGCCTTCCAATCTCAACCCCACCACGGCGGGCAGTACCAGCAACGACATTGGCTCTATTTTCGAGCGCAGCATCTACCCGGGGTACGGCCAGATGTACGCCTCCGGGTTCTATGGGGAGAGCAAATACAACGCTCTGACCGCTACCATAAACCGGCGCTTGCTGCATGGTCTGGCGGCGGGTGCGGCGTATACGTTCTCCAAAGCCATGGGGATTACCACTTACAACCCGGCGGTTCCCAACAACCACGAATGGAATTACGGGCGGGTGTCTACGGACCGGCCGGAAAACCTCCAGATCAACTTCAACTACAACATTCCGGGCCTTGGTAAGAGGCTGGGCATTCGGCCGCTCAGCGCCGTCACCGATCACTGGGTACTCTCGGGAATCATTTCCTTGCAGAGCGGGGCGCCGTTCAGCCCGAGTTGCGGCCTGACTTCGGGGTCGGCATCGGTGACCGGCGGTTATACCGGCTCGCCCGACGTCAGCGCCCGCTGCGAGGTGATCGGTAATCCGCTGGCCAATATTCCCACCAGCGGCAACGGGAAAGTGTTCTACAATCCAGCGGCGTTTGCTCTACCTGGAATCGCTACCGGGCCGGACAACTCGATGGTGGGGCCGCCCGTTTTGGGCGACCTGGGCGGCGGCGCCGGAGTTCTCAGGCTGCCGTTCATCACGAACTTCGACGCGACCATCACCAAGATCGTCCCGCTGAGCGGCGAAAAGCGCATTCTGAAGTTTCAGGTTCAGGCGTACAACCTGTTCAACCACACGGAAATCAACGGCATCGGTACGGGCATCCAGTTCAATCCATCCACCAACCAGGTATCCAACACGTCTTCGCTTGGATACGCAAACAGTACTTTACCGAATCGCGTCCTGGCATTCACCGCGCGGTTCGAGTTCTAACTAGTCAAGGGCTTCGCCCTTGATATCCCTGCGGGATATGGGAGTCGAGGAAGCCAGGAGCCAGAAGCCAGAATGGCGGTGGGCTGTTGAATCGAGTGGACTTGCCAACACAACGGGAACAAAATTCCCGTTGCGGAACGTATAACGGGAACTAACTAGCCAAGGGCTGCGCCCTTGATATCCCTGCGGGATATGGGAGTCGAGGAAGCCAGGAGCCAGAAGCCAGAATGGCGGTGGGCTATTGAATCGAGTGGACTTGCCAACACAACGGGAACAAAATTCTCGTTGCGGAACGTATAACGGGAACTGAATTAACGGCTCGGCGGCATCGGCCCAGCTTCCGCAGAGCTGGGCCGATGCTTTCAGATGCTCCACCGGCCGGTACAATCGCGGCCGTTCCGCCCGTACACGGCTGCCGGAGGAACGAAGGTAAGTTACAAAATCAACGGATGGCGGCTGGAGTATACTGGCAGGCATCCGGGATCTGAAATGGAAATCCCAGGCGAAGGCGGTGGTCCGGCGCCGTGCGTACATCTCGTCCAAAACCCCAGGCCATTCCGCCCGCGATAACCCTTTCCAGGCGTGACAAAACGGCGCCGGTGACCGCGCCGGGCGCCCGCGGTAACGCATGGATCTATGTAGTCCTCTTCCTGGCCACATTCTTTGTGTATGCTCCCGTCCGGCATTTCGATTTTGTGACTTTGGACGACCCGGAAGATGTTTCCGCCAATCCCTACGTGCGCTCGGGCCTGACCAAGCCGGGAATCGAATGGGCACTCACGTCCGGAGAAGATTCGAACTGGTTTCCGCTGACCCGCCTTTCGCACCTCGTCGATGGCCAGCTTTTTGGCATGCGGAGCGGATGGCACCATCTCGGCAACGTGCTGCTGCATGGGCTGGCCGCTGCGGCGCTGTTCGCTTTTCTGTTTCGCGCCACGCGGCGCCGATGGCCCAGTGCATTTGTGGCCTTGATGTTCGCGCTTCACCCGCTGCACGTGGAGTCGGTGGCATGGGTGACCGAGAGAAAAGACGTTTTGTGCGGGCTCTTTTGGTTTATGACCCTGTGGGCTTACGTGCGCTACGCGGAGCGTCCGCAACTGCGCCGTTATGCCCTGGCGCTTTTCTTCTTCTGCCTGGGCCTGATGTCCAAGCCGATGATTGTCACGCTGCCGCTGCTCTTGCCGCTATTGGACTTCTGGCCGTTGCGGCGTCTGGCTGCGCAGCCTTTGGCCCAACCGGACGGCCACTCCCGCATAGCGCCGATTTCATGGAGCCGGGCCGCGCTCGAGAAGATTCCGTTCTTCTCCCTTTCCGCCGCATCCTGCGTGGTCACTTACCTGGTGCAAAGGAGCGGCGGCGCTGTCAGGGCGGTCACTGCGTACCCGCTCTGGCTGCGCGTGGAGAATGCGGCCGTGTCGTACGTGATCTACATCGTTAGGACGGTCTGGCCGCGCGGCATGGCGGTGTTTTATCCATATCGGAACGATTTGCCCGCATGGCAGGCTGCTTTGGCCGGCGCCGCAATTCTAGGCATCTCGGCGCTGGTGCTGTTCCAGATTCGCTCCCGGCCGTATCTGGCGGTGGGATGGTTCTGGTATCTGGGGACCCTGGTGCCGGTAATCGGACTGGTGCAAGTTGGCGACCAGGCGCGCGCCGACCGGTACATGTACATCCCCATGACCGGTCTCGCCATCATGCTCGCGTGGGGCGCGGCGGATGTGCTCCGCCGGTTGCCGCGCTTGAAAACGGCGGCGGCGGTGTTGGCCAGCGCCGTCCTGGTCTCGTGGGCGGTCCTGACCAGGGAGCAGATTCAGTACTGGAAAAACAGCGAGGCGTTGTACCGGCACGCGCTCGATGTGACGCGGCAAAACTATGTGGCCCAGGATCTGCTTGGGTTATATCTCATGCCTTTTCCGGGGCGATTGCCGGAAGAGCTGGAGCATTTCAGGGCCGCGGTGCGAATCAAACCCGATTTCGCGGATGCCCACAACAACCTGGGGATTGCCCTGTTGAAGACCTCGGGAGGGCTGACGGAAGCCATCGCCGAGTTCCAAGCCGCTTTGCGGGTCAGACCCGATGACCCGGAGGCGCACGCCAACCTGGCCAGCGCCCTGTTGCGGGTGCCGGGCGCCCGGCCGCAGGCGCTGGCGCAATATGAAGCGGCGCTGCGCCTGAAGCCGGACTTCGAGGATGTGCATTACAACCTGGGAATCATCCTGGCAAAAATGCCGGGGCGGCTACCGGAGGCCATCAGCCACTTAAGAACGGCGCTGCGCCTCAACCCCAACGATGAATCCGCGCGGCAAGCGCTCCAACAACTTCTGGCGGCTCGACCATGAAGAGCCGCGCGGTGGCAAAAGGGTTGGGAGCGAGAGCCGCGGGGCTGGACAACCCGCTGGCCGGACCGCCCGGTTGGCGCGGCCCGGGCGGCGGCGCCGGAGATCTGAGTCATCCGCTTCCGTTCCTCGCGAACTTGGACGCGGCCAGCAGCAAGATCGTCCCGCTGGGCAGCGGAGGGCGTATTCTGAAGTTTCAGGTGGAGGCGGGCATCGGCCGCTATTTCGGTGTTGATAGTAGACGGGCCGCGCCGGACAGGCGCGCCGCGGGAGGATCGCTGAACCATGTCGAGCGAAGGTGTTTCGCGACGTCATTTCTTCTTTGGAACGCTGCTGGCGGGCGCTGTGCCCCGCGGCGGTTTCGGGAGCGTGCCCACGCTCCGCGCGCTGGGGTACAAGCCGTTTTACGACAAGCTGAATGTCGCCGCCATCGGCTGCGGCGGGCAGGGCGGGGCGGATCTGAACGATGCCGCCCGCACCGAGAACATCGTGGCCCTGTGCGATGTGGACGAGAGCCGCGCGGCGCAGAACTTGAAGCGCTACGAGAAGCCGCCCAAATATAAAGATTTCCGCGTGATGCTGGATAAAGAAGGCAAGAACATCGATGCCTGCACCATCGGCATTCCCGATTTCATGCACGCCACGGTGGCTCTCGCCTGCATGCAGCACGGCAAACACGTATACCTGGAGAAGCCCCTGACGCGCACTCCGTGGGAGGCGCGGCTGCTGCGGGATGCGGCCGTGAAATACAAAGTCGCGACCCAGATGGGCAACCAGGGATTCTCCCACGAGTGCAATCGCGTGGCGGCGGAAATGGTGTGGTCGGGCGCCATCGGCGATGTCACCGAGGCGCATATCGCGACCTCGCCGGGCACGCATCCCACCGGGCTTCTGGAACCGCCGCCCGAAGACGCCGTGCCCAAGACGCTGGATTGGGAACTGTGGCTGGGAGGCGCCGCGGAGCGCGCTTTCAGCGACGAGTATGTGCCGTATAACTGGCGCGGGTTCCTGGATTTCGGAACCGGGCAGATCGGCAACTGGGCCACCCATACGGCCGGGCCGGCGCAGACGGCGCTGCAACTGGGCGCGCCCACCAGCCTGGAATGCATCACGGTGGACGGCCGCAGCGGCATCACCTATCCCAACCGCGCGATGGTTTGCCTGGAGTTCCCGGCGCGCGGAGAAATGCCTCCGGTGAAGGTCTACTATCACGACAGCACGCGCGCCAGCGACCCCAATGCCTACCACGTGCCGGGCATGGAGAACGAGACGATTCTGCCGCCCACCAACAACCTGGCCGATAAGGGCCGGCCTACGGGCGGGCGCGGCGGGATGGGGCGCGGCGGCCCCGGCCGGGGCGCGCCGGGCGCATTTCCGGGGGGCGCCGCGGGAGCGGGGCGCGGCAACCGTTCGGGAGGCGCCGGCGGCGCGCGGATGGGCGCGGGTGGCCCCGGCGTGCGTGTGTTTAGCGAACCGGCCGGCCCCCCGCAGCCCGGCATTCTCAGCGGCAATGGCAGTGTCTTCATCGGGACCAAGGGCATCATGGCGACGGCCCAGCGCGGGGAAGGGGTGTGGCTGCTGCCGGCCGCGCGCTGGAAGGATTATGTGCTGCCGCCGGAGCTGCTGACGCGTTCGCCGGGCCATATGCTGGATTGGATTCGCGCCTGCAAGGGCGGCGATCCGGGCTGCTCGGATTTCAGCATTACCGCGCCTTACGCCGAGTGGCTGGCGCTCACCGCCATCGCTCTGCATGTGCCGGGGAAACTCGCCTGGGACAGCAGGAACCTGCGTTTCACCAATAGCCCGGAGGCCAACAAGTTCGTCAAACCGATGTTCCGCAAGGGCTGGGAATTGAAGTTGTAAGGGAGCGGGGCGGACGATAAAAACCGATCGTCCGCCCCACCCGCCGCCCTGGGCCGATCAGCGTTTCCGCGCCTCCGAGAGCTTGTTCAATCCGTCTATATACGCCCGCGCGCTGGCTTCGATCACGTCCGTGGAAGCTCCCCGCCCCACCACTTTGCGGCCGGCTTGCTCCAATTGGACGGTCACTTCGCCCATGGCTTGAGTGCCGCTGGTGACGGCGCGGATCTCGTACCGCTCCAGGCGCGCCGCGGTATGGGTCACCTGGGAAATGGCGCGGCAGACGGCGTCCACGGGACCGTCTCCGATGGCCGCGCCCTCGCGTATCTCGTCCTCCACGCGCAGCCGGACGGTGGCTGTGGGGATGGCCTGCGTGCCGCTGTAAATGTGCAGGTATTGGAGTTGATAGATGGCCGGCAGCTCGCGAATCTCGTCGTGCAGAATGGCGACGAGATCTTCGTCGAAGACCTCCTGCTTTTTGTCGGCGACCGCCAGGAAGCGCTGATAGGCCTGGTTCAGCTCGTCTTCGGAGAGCGGATAGCCCAGCTTGTTGAGACGGTCGCGCAAACCGGCGCGGCCGGTGCGGGCGGTGAGCACCACGCGGCTTTCGCGCATGCCGACGTCCTCGGGCCGCATGATTTCGTAGGTCTCGCGTTGTTTCAGGAAGCCGTCCACGTGAATGCCCGAGCTGTGCGAAAACGCATTGCCGCCCACCACGGCTTTATTGGGAGGCACCTGGAAGCCCAGCAGATCTGCCACCATGCGGCTGGTGCGGAACAGCTCGCGCGTGTCGATATCGGTATGCACGCCGAAGTAATCGGCGCGCGTGCGCAGCGCCATGACCACTTCTTCCAGAGCCGCATTGCCGGCGCGCTCTCCGATGCCGTTGATGGTTCCCTCCACCTGGCGGGCGCCGTTGCGCACGCCGGCAAGCGTATTGGCGACGGCCAACCCGAGGTCGTCGTGGCAATGCACGCTGATGGTGGCGCGGCCGGCGCCGGGAACTTTTTCGCGAATGGAGCGGATCAGCTCGCCGTACTGGGCGGGCATGGCATAGCCGGTGGTATCGGGGATATTCAGCACGGTGGCGCCGGCATCCAGCACGGCGGCGAGCATCTCGAAGAGGAAATCCGGATCGGCGCGGCCCGCGTCTTCGGCGTAGAACTCGACGTCGGCGGCGGACCCGAGCGCCAGTTTGACGGCGTCGACGGCCATGCGCAGGATGGTGCGCTTTTTTCCGGCCAGGTTTTTGCCATAGCGTTCGTCCTGGAACTTACCCAGGATGTGAATGTCGGAAGCGCCGATTCCGGTGTGAATGCGCGGCCGCCGGCATTTCGCGAGGGCCCTGCCGCAGGCTTCGATATCGCCGGGAACGGCGCGCGACAAGGCGCAGATGGCGGGGCCTTCGATCTCGCGCGCGATGCTTTGCACGGCTTGGAAATCCTCGGGCGAGGAGGCGGGATAGCCGGCTTCAATGACGTCCACATTGAGCCGGGCGAGTTGCGCGGCGAGAACCAGTTTCTCGCGGCTGCCCAAGCGGGTGCCGGCGGCCTGTTCGCCGTCGCGGAGGGTGGTGTCGAAGATCGCAATTTTATCGGACATGGCGTCGTTCGTTCACTTTAACGGATTGCAGAATTGCGCGCACCTTCCGGGGAGCGATGGAGCCCTTCCAGCCTGTCGCCGTGGTCCTGCGGGCCGTGGGGCAGGATGGCATCCCGCGCGCCGGTTGCTTACCGGCGCCCCGCCGCGGGCGGGTTGCCAACCCGCCGCGGGCTGCCAGCCCGCCCTACGATCAGCGATTGACTCTCCAGGGCATAGCCAGGGCCATCTGGCTCGGTTGCGCCCGAAAGTATGCAGCCGAGCAGCGCCTGGTGAATGCCCTGGCCCGGCAAGGGGGATACTTGACAGCAGCCTCCCGCCGTTCGCGCGCCGAGCGCAGAAAAGCAAAGATGATTTTCAGGTTTTCTCCGCGTCTCCGCGGCCCGGACGGCTTGGCCGCGACAGTGGGCGGGGAAAATGTGTCTGTCCGCTTATTCCTACAAAACCTGGTGGGACGGCGTGGAGGGCGCGGATTCCATGGCCACGCGCACCAGGGAGGCGACGTTGTGCACGCCCAGCTTGGCCATGATATGGGCGCGGTGCGCGGCGGCGGTCTTGAACGTGATACTGAGGATGCGCGCGATTTCCTTGGTGCTGTGGCCCTGCACCAGAAGGGTGAGGACTTCCCATTCGCGCGGGGTCAGCTTTTCGACGAGAGCGGGATTGGGAGATCCGGCGAGCCCGGTAGCCATTTGATTGGCCTGGCGAACCAGGCCGGCCAGCGAAGCGCGGGCCTGCTCGATGGTGTGCTCGAGCCGTTTGACGGCCACCGGGGCGCCGTCCAAGCCGGGCGGGCCGCTTTCCGGACTGGCTGCCAGGAGATCGGCTGCGCGCTCCACGGCAGCGTGCTCCACGGCACTCAACCCCCTGAGTAGCGTAGTATGCCGTAGGAAGTACTGAAGCGCTGAAGCCACATCCCGCGCGGTCCATTGCGCACGCGTCATTGACTTCATTGTAGTACTGTTTAGGGCGCGGAATAGCGCGCTTCTTATGCGGCTTGCGCGGCACGGTGAGGCGGGCGGATTTGCGCACCACTGCCCCGTCATCCACTACCACAAGGGCGCCGCCGCCTTCGAGTTGCGGGCGGAAATTGCTCCGCCCACACTCAGATAATCTGCTCCATTAAGGAGACCAGGTAGGCTTCGTCGAAGGGGCCGGAGCGGTAGGTGCGGGCGTCGAAGAAGCGCCACATGCGTTTGTCTTTTTCCAGGGTGTAAAAGATAAGCTGCTCTTCGATTAAATCCTTGTCCAGCAAATCCTGGTTGAAGGCTCGCACAAAGCCTTGCAGGGTATAGGGAATGCGGAAATCCTCGGTGGAGACCAGTTCCGGCGTGGCGGCATATTCCACTTGCAGAATCCGGCCGCGAATGTGGATCTGAATCAGGTTGGGGGTATCTTCTTCAAATGTCTCGGGGCTAAACCGGGGCGGGTCCAGGCCCAGTTCTCCCTGCTGCAAGAGGGCATTGAGAGAGGCTACGAAATCCGCGCAGGCGGCATACAATTCGGCGGCGGCGGCGCGGCGCAGGGCGGCGATCTCGCGCGCGTGGCGCAAACGGGTATCGTCCTTTTCGCTCAACGCATCGATATCCGCCGCCAGCCTTTTGAGGCGGGCGTCCCGTAATTGATTTTCCGATCGGCGCAACGAACGTTCCTCCCCCGGTTCCATTGCAGCATACTTCAGCGGCGGCGGCTCCATTCCAGCAACTCGCCCGGCTCGAGCAGATCCAACACGTCCATGCGCAGTTCCCGGAGCACCGTGTCGGCCCTTTGAATGGAGAAAAAACGCTTGCCTTTCAGTACGTTATGCATGTGCGGTTGAGAAATGTGCGTGATTCTCGCAAGGCTCCGTTCCGTGAGCTCGCCGCTGCGAACGCGGGTGCGGAGGTGCAGAACAAGGCGCCGCTGCAATTCTTGGAAACTCATATAGGCGGCGGAGGCCTATTTCTTGGAGAAATAGGGGGGGTACTAAAACGGTTAGTATCACATAAGAAATGCCTAGCGATGCACGCGCATTCTTTCTGATTCTTATCCTCTGCAAGTACTTGTACTTAAAAGACATACTCTTACAATTTCCGGATTCTATCTTTTAGCATATAAGAATTTATGATATGAATAGTCTTGACGATTTCCGGCTGGGTAGTAAATTTGAGGGAGTTTTGACGTGGTTCGGCCACTTTTTCAAGGCTGCACCGGGAGGAAATCCGTAGATGAAATGGAACCGATCGAACGCAATCGGCCTTGCCAAGGCTGCTTGCGATTATTGCAATGGACAAGGGACCCGTATTAGCCGGGGCGAGGAAATCCCTTGCAATTGCATTTTCCGGGCCATCTTTAAGGCCTGCTACAACCGTTTTCGCGAATGCGCTGCCATGGGGAGCCACGCGAACACCATCACCTTCGAACTATGTCACGGGCCTGAAGGCCGCCGCATCTATTCGCGCAAACGCGAAGAGTATATGGCCGATTTCTGCCTGGTCAGCCGGCGGGTGCTCGACGATACCGAATACAAAGTATTTCGTTTTCATTATCTCCTGGGCGCCGACTGGAAGTTTTGCTGCCGGCAGATCAAAATGGACCGCGGCGAGTTTTTTCATATCGTCTATCGCATCGAAGAGAAACTGGGCCGCGTCTACGCCGAACTCCGTCCCTATCCCCTTTACCCGATCGCGGATTACTTCGGATCGTTGGTGCAACGCAAACGCAGTCCCATGGTAGCGGCGCGCGAGCCGCTGCGGCTTTCGGCTTGACCGCGTTCCGGAAGAGCGCTTCCCTAAGACGGCTGGCTTTCCCTCTACAATAGGGAGTCGCTCCGCATGGATAACCTCACGCACACGGCGGTCGGCCTTTTCCTGAGCCGGCTGGGATTGAATCGCTGGACGCCCGCCGCCACTCCCATTCTTCTATTGGCCGCCAATGCTCCGGATATCGATATTGTGACGCTGGCGGGCGGTCCGGTGAGCTACCTGCATTATCATCGGCACCTGACGCACTCGCTGGCCGCCATGCCGGTGCTGGCGCTGGCGGCGGTAGCGCTGGTGCGCTTCGCCGGACGGCGGCCGGTGCGATGGGCCGGGGCGTTCGCGGCCGCGCTGATTGGCGTGGCGTCGCACTTGCTGCTGGATCTGACGAATGTTTACGGGGTTCGCCTGCTGCTGCCATTTTCCGGTGAATGGCAGCGGCTGGACACCACCAGCATTGTGGATCTGTGCATTTGGGCGATTCTGCTGATGGGCGTGGCCGCGCCGTTTCTGGGCCGCCTGGTGGGCGGCGAAATCACCTCCGGCAAAGCCAAATTTCGCCATTATGGCCGCGGCGGAGCCATATTTGCCTTAACTTTGGTTCTGCTTTACGACTGCGCCCGCGGGGTTTTCCACCAGCGCGCGGTGGCTGTTTTGCAAGCGCGTCTGTACCAGGGGGCCGAGCCGGCCCGAGTAGCCGCCATGCCGAACCCGGCCAATCCGCTGCTCTGGAGAGGTCTGGTGGAAACGGACGATTTTTACGCCGTGGAAGATGTAAATCTCACAACCGATTTCGACCCTATGCGCGCCGCGATTTTCCATAAGGCGGAGCCCGACCCCGCGATCGGCGCGGCGCGAGACACGGCGGCGTTTCGCGTATTTCTGAGCTTTTCGCAATTTCCCCTCTGGCGCGTGCTTCCCATCCCCGACCCGGAAAACGGCAAGGCCGTCTCCGTATTGGACATGCGCTTTGGATCTCCGGTATCGCCCGGCTTCGCCGCCACCGCGATTGTGGACGCCCGGAACCGGGTGCTGCGAACGAGTGTACGCTGGGGATCGTCGCAGCCGAGGTGAGTGGCGAGACGCCATCGGCTGCAACCGAGCTACGGCGATTTTCCGGCTTTTCTCAGGTGCGCTGCGGATGGTGCAGGCAGTTTCGTACCAGCACAATAGAGGAGTGCAGCTAACCGATACCGCGGCCGTACTGGATCGCGATCAACTTCGCGACATCACGATGAACGATGAGGCCCTCATGCGCGAAATCGTGGGCGTGCTGGTGGATGACACGGCGCGCCAGATTCAGCTTCTGGCCATCGCCATTCGCGAAGAAGACCCGCAAAAGTGCATGCGCCTGGCGCATTACTCCAAAGGCGCGTGCGCCAATGTGGGAGCCAATCGCGCCGCCACATTGCTACGAGAGATGGAGCGGCAAGCCGCCGCTCGCAGTTTTGCCGCCTGCGCGGAGTCGCTGCAATCGCTCACGCGGGAGATCGAGCGCCTGCGCGAGGAAAATCTGTAGCTTTTAAGCGGCAGGCGCGGCGCCAGTGGGCTCGCCTGCCCCACCTTCGGACAGGCCGGGAGGCCTGTCCTACGCTATTCTTCGCCTTCCTCTTCGTGCTCGCGGCCTTCGCGCTGGGCTTTGAGTTTCTCTTCTTTGCGCTTGGCGCGCTCGGCGGCGCGCTTGACCAGCTCCGAACCCACCAGCTCGATGATGGCCTGTTCGGCGCCATCGCCCTTGCGGGGTCCCAGGCGGGTGATGCGGGTGTAGCCGCCGTTGCGCTGGCCGAACCGCGTGCCCAGGGTATCGAAGAGTTTCTTCAGCGACTTGGGCGTATTGAGAATGGCGGCGGCCTGGCGGCGCGAATGCAAGGTGTCCCGTTTCGCCAGCGTGATCATCTTTTCGACCAGCGGGCGAACGGCCTTGGCTTTAGGAACGGTGGTGATGACGCGCTCTTCGAGAATCACGCTGGTGGTGAGATTCCGCAAGAGCGCGTTGCGGCTGTCCACCGGCCGCTTGAGTTTAAATCCGGCAACCTTATGTCTCATGTGCTACTCCCCGTTCTGATCCTGGCCGCCTTCATCGTCGGGGCCGTAGTCCGGCAGCGCTCCACTCGGCTGCTGGGGCGGAGCCACCAGCCGGCCGTGCGCATCGATGCGCATGCCGAGCGAGAGCCCCATGTTGGCGAGAATTTCCTTGATCTCGTTGAGAGACTTGCGGCCGAAGTTTTTGGTGCGCAGCATTTCGGCTTCGGTCTTCTGCACCAGCTCGCCGATGGTCTGGATATTGGCGTTCTTCAGGCAATTGTAGGAGCGCACGCTGAGCTCGAGCTCTTCGACGGAACGATTGAGGACCTCGTTCATCTTGTCGAGGCCGCGCTCGCTGATCTCCTCGGTCTGCTCGGGGACCTCTTCGAAGTTGATGAAGATGGTCATGTGGTCCTTGAGCAGCTTGGCGGCGTAGCCGATGGCATCCTGCGGGGAGACGGCGCCGTTGGTCCAGGTTTCGAGCGTAAGTTTGTCGTAATCGGTCATCTGGCCGAGACGCGCGGCTTCCACCTGAAAGTTGACCTTGCGCACGGGCGAATGCACCGAATCGATGGGGATGTAGCCGAGGGCCAGGTCTTCGTCGAAGTTTTTGTCGGCGCTGACGTAGCCGCGTCCGCTCTTGAGGCGCATCTCGATATTGAGGCGCCCGCCTTCGCTGACGGTGGCGATATGGACGTCGCGGTCCAGCACTTCGACGTCGGCATCGGTTTCGATCTGGCCGCTGCGCACATCGCCCGGCTGCTCCACGGAGAGGCGCACGGTTTTGACGCCTTCGCCCGTGATCTTGAAGGGAATCTGTTTCAGGTTGAGAATGATATCGGTGGCATCTTCGACCACGCCCGGGATGGGGCTGAATTCGTGTTCGACGCCTTCGATGCGAACGGCCGTGATGGCCGCGCCTTCAATGGAGCTCAGCAGCACGCGGCGAAGACTGTTGCCGATGGTGGTGCCGAAGCCGCGCTGAAAAGGCTGGGCCGTAAACATGCCATACCGCTCGGTAAGAGTTTCGGTATTGGCGACCAATCGTTTGGGTTTCTGGAAGCCCTTAAACATATAACCTCATTTTCTTCCGGGGCGGGCCGCGGCGCCGATGGGGGCCGCCCGCCGCACACTTTATTTCGAGTAAAGCTCGACGATGAGCTGCTCGTTCAACTGAATCTGCACCAGGTCGCTGCGCTGCGGCAGGGCGGTGACGCGGCCCTTCAACCCTTCGCGATCGACATCGATCCAATTGGGCGCGGGCGCATGGGCGGTGGCGTCGCGGGCGGCCAGGATGGTGGGGTTGTTCCTGCTGCGCTCGCGCACGCTGATCACGTCGCCCGGTTTGACCTGGGCGGAGGGGATATCGCACTTGCGGCCGTTGAGATCGATGTGGCCGTGGCGCACGATCTGGCGGGCCTGGGCGCGGCTGGTGCCGAAGCCCATGCGGTAGATGACGCTATCCATGCGGCGCTCGAGGCCGGTCATGAGGTTTTCGCCGGTGATGCCTTTGGAAGCCGCGGCTTTTTCGTAATTGCTGCGGAACTGGCGCTCCAGGACTCCATAGACGCGGCGCACCTTCTGCTTTTCGCGGAGCTGCAGGCCGTAGCCGACGATTTTCGCCTTGCGGTCCTTGCCATGCTGCCCGGGAACGAAATTGCGCTTTTCGATGGCGCACTTTTCGCTGTGGCAGCGCTCGCCTTTGAGATAAAGCTTCATGCCCTCGCGCCGGCATTGCCGGCAAACGGGGCCAATGTATCGTGCCAAGTTTCTTTTCTCCTTACCTTTTACTCGAGGTGCGGTTTACGGCCAATGGCAGGCCTTCGTCCCGCTTCTATCAGTTGCTACACCCTCCGCTTTTTGGGCCGACGGCAGCCGTTGTGCGGAATCGGGGTGACGTCTTTGATGGCGCGCACTTCGATTCCCGCGGTGGACA
>Ga0181521_10002070_pt1 | contig 24353 bp, 24 predicted proteins | sample PEATcosm2014_Bin_32_FD_119764 | JGI IMG/M metagenome (GOLD analysis project Ga0181521, IMG submission 119764) | Peatland microbial communities from MTU Mesocosm Facility, Houghton, MI, USA - PEATcosm2014_Bin02_60_metaG | ecosystem: Environmental > Terrestrial > Soil > Wetlands > Peat | place...
CTGCCGCTTAAATTCCAGGGTGTGCCGACGCCACTTTGCCTTCTTCGCCATTTTTCGCACTCCATTCAATGCAAAGTGCGTCTATTCGGAGTGTCTCACTTTAGGGGTTCAGTCCATAAAAAAGGCCGCGGAACCATCCCGCCTCGCCGGCACGCCAGGCGAAACGAGCCCTTCCGCGATAGTCTATTAGGTTATGAGCATCCAACAACTCAACCCTTACCTGGTTTTCAACGGCGCCGCCGAACAAGCCATTCAGTTGTACCAGAATGCGCTTGGGGCTAAAACCGAAGGACTCACGCACTTCGGCGACATGCCGGGATGCAAACTGCCTCCCGAGCAGACCAACCTGGTCATGCACGCCCTGCTCCGCATCGGCGGGCACGTGGTGATGATCAGCGATGCGCCGCCCGATCGGCCGGTCCCCACGGAGGGCAACGTCCACGTCGCCCTGCACTACGACGATCGCGCCGAAATGACCTGGGCCTTCGAAGCGCTCTCCGCCGGAGGCCGGATCGCCATGCCGCTGCAGGATACCTTCTGGGGCGCGCACTTCGGTATGCTGACGGACGCTTACGGCATCAATTGGATGTTCGACTTCGATCTCAAAAACGCTTGAGTCCGGGGCCGCGGCGGCTCGGGTATGATGGGACCAGTATGCCCAATCTATTACCCGAGCTGGCCCCCATTTCCGACGCTATCACCGAGGGAGTCCGCATCGAGGTTATGGCTCAGTATTCTCCCGAAAACTCCCAGCCCCAACAGGGCGAGTGGGTTTTCCAATACACCGTCCGCATCACCAACCAGGGAACCGAAACCGTCCAGCTCATGACCCGCCACTGGATCATCACCGACGCTTTGGAACATACCGAAGACGTTCAGGGGCCCGGCGTGGTGGGCGCGCAACCCGTCCTCGCTCCGGGCGAATCGTTCAAGTACTCTTCCTGGTGCCCGCTCAAAACACCCACCGGCATGATGCACGGCACGTATCAAATGGTGCGGGAGAACGGCGAAGCCTTCGATGTCGCCATCGCCCCCTTCGCTCTGAAGGCCCGCTACACCGTGCACTAAGTGGGGCAAGCTTTGGACTGGCCTACCGGTTGAACGGGTATTCCTGTATCCAGTGGAACCCGCGGTTCACCAGCGTGAACTTGCCGCGGTCCACAAGCTGAAGCTGCATTTGGACGCGATGGCCGTGCATGCTGCCTTCCACCGTCAATCGATCGCGCGCCGGGCGCTGGAACGCGAAGCTGCCCATCCCCGTCTTGCCCTGCGAAAGCGCCAGGGTCCGGGCGCCGCTGTCGATCGCCGCCGTGTAATATTCGAATGAATCGTCCATCTGCTGAAAGGCCACCCTCTCGGGCGAATCGAAAATAGCGCGCCGCCAACGGAAAGAATCGGTGAGCAGGGGCGATACGGGCTGTCCGTCCAGCGTGAGTCGCTCCACGTTCCAGATGCCGTACAGCGGCGAGAGAGGGCGCCCTCCGCCGTACTTGTACCAGGCCTGCCAACCACTGAATCCGTATCCCGCCAGCAGCAGGATTCCGAAAACCAACTGCGCCGCCAGCGCGATGCGGTTGCCGCGGCGCGTGCGGCAGAGCGGCGGCTGCGTGGCAGGAGCGGTTGCGCCATCGGTGAAAAAGAAGCGAACCAGCCGCGCCGCATCGGGCGCCAGCAGAAATACCGCCATCAGCAGCAGGTGAAACGAAAAGAGCTTCACGGGAACGTCGTAGGTCATGTTCAGCATGAAGACTTGCGTCAGGTCCGCCAGGCAAACCAGCGCGCCGAACAGCGTGGTGCGGGGAACCAGCAGCAGGATTCCGCCCAGCGTTTCCGCCGACCCCACGAACATTTCGTACGCCGCGGAAGCGCCGACGGAATACCAGAGCACTCCCATGGGAGAGAAGTTGCCGTAGGGCTCGATCAATTTCGTGAGATGCGGGAATGGCATTTGCAGCGGAATCAGCTTGTCCATTCCGTACAGGATCATCTCCGAGCCCAGCGCGAACCGCAGGAACAGCCGAAACCATTTGTGCAAAGTTACGTAGTTCGGGCGCCGGCGGTCCAGCGCCGACCAGACGGCGGTTGCAAATACCGCGAACACCAGCAGGCAGAACACCAGAACCCAATCGAAGGTTTTGTCGCCGCTGCCGCTGCCCGTGTAAACCAAAGGATGCGAGAGGCGGAAAACATGCGCCGCGGTCCAAATGACGATGGGCCGCAGGGGCCACAGCGAGGCGGGGTCCGGGATCTCCACTTTGGGGATCGGAAACAGGCCGCCGAAGATCTGGGTGGTCAGGCAGATCAGTCCGAAATACAGGAAGCAGAAGCGGAACGCGACGCGCGCAGCCAGGCTCCAGCGCGGCGCTTGCACGGTTTCACTCGGGGTTTGCGGGGCCATTCCGAATCCTTTCAGCGCTCGCTATCCAGCGCCCGCATCTGCGCCTCGTCGTAGCGCGCGCCCGCGACCGCGGCGGCCGGAACGGCTTCCGCGATGCGCGCCGCGTCCTCCGCGGAAAGCCGCAGCCGCAGCGCTCCCAGCGAATCCTCCAGTTGCCGGCGCGTGCGCGCCCCGATTACCGGCACAATGCGCCCGCCGCGCGCCAGCACCCACGCAATGGCAAGCTGCGCCGGCGTCGCGTTGTTGGCCGCCGCCGTCTCGCGCAGCGCATCGATCAGCTTTTGATTGCGCTCCAGGTTCTCCGCGCGAAATCGCGGAAACCACCCCCGCACGTCCTTCCGGCCGCTGGGCCGCGACCCCGCCAGCAACCCGCGCGAGAGCACCCCGTACGCCGTCACCCCGATTCCCAACTCCTCCAACGCCGGAAAAATCGCCTTCTCGGGACCGCGGCTGATCAGTCCATACTCGATTTGCAAATCGCTCACCGGATGCACCGCGTGGGCCCGCCGGATGGTCGCCGCGCCCACTTCCGACAACCCCACATACCGCACCCAACCCGCCCGGACCAGGTCCGCGATGGCCCCTACCGTCTCTTCGATGGGCACCGCCGGATCCAGCCGCGACGGCCGGTAGATGTCGATGTGGTCCGTCCCCAGCCGCGTCAGCGTGTACGCCAGAAAATTCTTCACCGCCGCCGGACGCGTATCCACTCCGCTCCAGGCGCCGTCGGGCGCGCGCATCGCCCCGAATTTCACCGACAACAGCACTTTGTCGCGCCGCCCCCGCAAGGCGCGCCCCAGGAGCATTTCGTTGTGCCCCATGCCATAAAAATCGCCCGTGTCCAGCAGGTTGATCCCGCCATCGATGGCCGCGTGAATGGTGGCCACGCTCTCGCTCTCGTCCGCTTCCCCGTACATCCCCGACATTCCCATGCACCCCAGTGCGATCGGAAACACCTCCGGCCCGCGATCTCCCAGCCTGCGCAACGAAAACGTCATGCACCCAGTGTAGGCCGGGTGCGCTTCCATGGTCCAATAGGAACATGGCGGGGATGCGCGAATACTTTCCGATTCTGCAAGACCGCGTGCGCGCCCGCCAGTTCAATTCGCTTTTCCTGTTCGTCACCTCGCGCTGCAACTCGCTCTGCCGCACGTGCTTCTATTTCGACAAGCTCAACAGCAAAGACGACCTCACCAGCCAACAGATCGACCGCATCTCGGAAACCGCTCCGCCCTTCCGCAAGCTGTGGCTCTCCGGCGGCGAGCCTTTCCTGCGCGAAGACCTGGCCGAAATCGTCGCCGCCTTCGTGCGCCGCAACGGCGTCGGCAATGTCAACCTGCCCACCAACGGCATGCTCCCCGGCAAAATCTTCCCCATCATGGACCGCATGCTGGAACTTTGCCCGGAGACTTCCATCGATCTCAATTTTTCGCTCGACGGGCTCGACAAAACTCACGATTCCATTCGCGGCGTGCCCGACAATTTCGCGCGCACCCTGGCCACCATCCGCGAAGCCGCGCGGCGCTATGGCCGCATCGCCCGCTTGCGCCGCAACGTCCTCACCGTCATCACCCGCGAGAATTACGGCGAAATCGTCCGCCTCGGCATCCATCTGCGGGAACACACGGAGATCGACGGTCATTACTTCGAAGTCATTCGCGGCCAGGCTCCCGATTCATCCCTCAAAGAGCTGACCCGCGTCTCGTTGGCCAAGTTACATCGCGAGCTGGCGCCCTTTCATCGGCACTATGCCAGGAAGTTATTCGCGCGCCTGCCGTTCGGCATCCGCCACTTAGCGGCTCTCTACTATCTGGGTAACCTGCGCTTCCACTTCGATCTTCACGAGCAATGCCTGGAATCGCCGCGGGCCTGGCCCATGCCCTGCACGGCCGGGGAAACTTCCATCGTCATCGATCACAATGGCCGTTTCCGCGCCTGCGAGATGCGCGGCACGCTGGGCGACCTGCACGATTTCGATTTCGATTTGCGGCGCGCCCTCGAATCGGAAGCCATGCGCCGGGAAGTCCAGGCCATCCCCGGCGCCAACTGCTGGTGCACCCATAGCTGCTTCATTCAGGACAGCTCCAAATTCTCGGCGCGGGCGCAACTGCTCCGCATCCCGCTAGCCGCCCTCAAATAGCCCGCAATGGCCCGCGCGGGCTGGCCCGCTCCTTTGATCACTCCCCACCGCCGCTGATTTGTAATACAGTGAGGCAAATGACCAGATCATTACCTCTCGCCGCGGCCGTGCTGCTAGCCGGCGCGCTGGGCATTCTCGCGCAGTCCCCTTGGGTGGTCGCCAAAATCCTGCCCATCGCGGGAGAAGGCAGTTGGGACTATCTCACGGTGGATTCGCAAACTCACCGCCTCTACGTTCCCCGCAGCACCCACACCATGGTCATCGATGCCGCATCCGGCAAAGTCATGGGCGATATTCCGGGCCAGAAGATCGCTCACGGCGTCGCCCTTGTTCCCGCTGCCGGCCGCGGATTCATCAGCGATGGCGGCGGGGATGGCGCGGTGGTGGTCTTCGACCTCAAGAGCAACGCCACGCTCGGCGCCATCGCCGCGCAGCCGGATGCCGATGGCATCATCTTCGACCCCGCCAGCCGCAGCGTTCTGGTGGTTTCCGGCGACGGCGGCGTGCTCATGACGCTCCCGCCCGGTATCGATCCCCAGCATGGAAAGATCGATCCGCCCATCGAACTGGGCGGGAAGCCCGAGTTCCTCGCCTCCGACGGCGCCGGCAAGGTCTATATCAATCTGGTCGACAAGAACCTGGTCGCCGTCGTCGATATGAAATCCAGAAAGGTGATCGCGCGCTGGCCCGTCGCTCCCGGCGGCTCGCCCGTCGGCATGTCCATGGACGCCAGGCGGCGCCTGCTCTTCATCGGATGCCGCAATCCCCAGCGCCTGGTCGTGATGGACGCGCGGGACGGCAAAGTGCTGGCCGCCCTGCCCATCGGCGCGGGCGTGGACGCCACCAAGATCGATGGCGGCCAGGCCTTCGCCAGTTGCCGCGATGGCTCGCTCGCGGTGGCCGGCGAACCTTCCCCCGGTAAGTGGGAAATCGTGCAGACGGTGAAGACGCCCGACGGCGCCCGGACCATGGGGGTGGATTCCACCACCCACACCATCTACCTTCCCACCGCCGATTTTGAACCCGCCAGGCCCGACGCCAAGGGCCGGCCCTCCGCCAGGCCCGGCACGTTCAAAATCGTGGTGGTGGCGCGCCGGTAGGGCAGGATGGTATCCCGGCGGCTGGCGGGTTACCAACCCGCCGCAGGTTGCCAACCTGCCCTACTTACTCACCACTAATACGTGAAAGCTATCCGGGATGGCCTGCGGCCGGCCGCCCTTTTTCTGCTCGCCCTGCGGCTGCGTGGCCGGCGCCGCATACTCCGCCGCCAGCAGATAGATTTTGTGCTCCTTGGCATCCACCGCCATGGTGCGCGCGCCGCGCTCCGTCTGTGCCGTCTCCACCGGCTGCCATTTGCCGTCCACCTTCTTCACCACGGTCAGGGTTCCATCCTGCCCGTTGGAGCTGAACGCCAGTCCCAGACCCGCATCGAAGCCCGCCGCATCCGGACCCTGCCCGATGGCCGGCGTGGCAATCACCTTGAAGCTCTTGATATCGGTGACCGCCATGGTCTTGTTCCCGCACACCGAAAACAACACCCCGTCTTTGCCGTCAATCGCCAGGCCCGAAGGCTCGTCGCACGGATCGATTTTGGTGCGCCGCGTGACCGCCGGCTTGGCCACATCCACTTCGATCACTTCGCTGGTGTCTTCGATGTTGTCGTACATTTTCCCGCCGCCCGCGGTCGCGCAGAACTCCGGCTTGCCGCCCACTTCGAGCGTTCCCACCACTTCCATGGTCTTGGCGTCGATCACCGTCGCGCTGTGCGAGTTGCCGCCGTTGAATGTCAGGACGCGGTGGGTTTTCGGTTCGTAGCAGATGGCATCCGGATTGCCGCCGGTCTTGGCCTCGCCCACTTTTTGCAGCGTCTTGAGGTCGAACGCCGTCACGTTATTGCCCTGTCCGTTGCTGGTGAACCCTTTGCCCAAATCGTCCGCCACCGCGATGCCATGCACGCCGGGCGTGTCGGGGATCGTTCCCACCACTTTCCCCGCGTCCACGTCCACCACATCCGTCTGGGCGCCGTGCGAAACGTACAGCCGCCGGTTGGCGTTGTCCATATAGCAATAGTCCCAGCGTCCCGCGCCGCCAATTTTGATCTTGCCGGTCACGTGATACCCTTCCGCGGCCAGCGCCGCGGCGGCGATCGCCGCTACCATCCAATACCTCTTCATCGCGTACTCTCCTTTTCCGACTTTATTCGCGCGGGCCGCCGATATAGTAATGCACCGCCGGCGTCACCACCAGGGAAAGAACCATCGAAGCCAGAATTCCGCCGATCACCGCAATCGCCAGCGGCTGCAGCATCTGCGATCCCGCGCCCCATGCCAGCGCCAGCGGAAGCATTCCCGCCACGGTCGCCAGGGCCGTCATCATGATGGGCCGCATCCGCCGCTCGCCCGCGCGGATCATGCTCTGCTCCGCCGGCGTTCCTTCCGTGCGAAACTTCTGGTCCGCGTCCAGCAGCAGAATACCATTTTTCGCCACAATCCCGATCACCATGATCAAGCCCATGAACGAAGAAAGGTTGAACGTGGTCCCCGTCACCAGCAGCGCCAGGAACACTCCCGACGTGGAAAGCAGCGCCGAAGACAGCACCGCGGCCGGCGCAGCGAAATCGCCGAATTCGAACAGCAGCGCCAGGAACACCAGCACGATGGCCAGCGCCAGCACCACCACCAGCTCCTGGAACGATTTCCGCTGCTCCTCGTACTGGCCGCCGTAAGCCACGCGAACCGAAGATGGAATGTGCAGGTCCGCCACCGCCTGCCGCACCTTCTTCATGCCATCCCCCAGGTCCAGTCCTTCGAAGCGCGCGGTGACCTGGATATCGCGCTGCAGATTTTCGCGGCGGATCTCGGTCTGCCCCGGAATTTCCTGCAAGCCGGCCAGCGCGCCCAGCGTCGCGGTCTTCCCCGTCCCGCTCACCAACAAAGTGTTGCGCATGGCGTCGAGCGAGGCGCGTGTCTCTTCGGGAAAGCGCACCCGGATGGTGTAGGAGCGGTCATTCACAATCACGGGGGTGGGCGCCGGCTCGCCTTGCAGCATGGCGCTGGCGTCCAGCTCGGCTTCCTCGGGAGTGAATCCGGCGCGCGCCGTGACGGCCGGGTTCACCTGGAATACGACGGCCGGCCCGCTGATGGTGTTTTCGATTCCGTTGAGCACGTCCACCACGCCGGGAATCTTTTTGATGGCGTTGGCCACCTGCGGCCCCCACTGGCTGAGCAGCTCCGGGTTCTCGCTGAACAGCTTGATCACCGCCGGCTCGGGCGCGCTCGTCAGGTCGCCGATATTGTCCTGCAGGATCTGCGTGAATTCAATGTCCAGCACCGGCTCGGCTGCGCGCACTTTGGCGCGCACGTCCGCGATGATTTCCTCCACGCCGCGTTGGCGCTGGTCCTTCAGCTTGACCGCGATATCGCCCGTGTTGGCTTCCGTCACCGCCGCCAGCCCCAGTTGCAATCCCGTCCTTCGCGATGTGCTTTCCACTTCCGGCACGGAGCGCAGAATCTGCTCCAGGTGCGCGATCACGCGGTTGGTGGATTCCAGCGAAGCGCCCGCCGGCATGATGTAATCGAGCACGAACGCGCCCTCGTCCATCTGCGGCAAAAGGTCCGTCCCCAACTGGCTGTAGCAGAGGTACGACGCGGCAATCAGCGCCAGCGCGGATATCCCCAGCATGATCCGGTGCTCCAGCGTGAAGCGCAGCGACCGCTCGTAGAAGCGCAGCAGGCGCGGCGGAACTTCGCGATGCTCGCCGGGCGCGCGGCGCCCGCGCCGGCGCAGAAAGTAGTGGCTCAAGGTGGGCGTCCAGGTGAGCGCCAGCGCCAGCGAAGTCAACAGCGCCACCCCCACCGTCACCGCCAGCGCGCGGAAGAACACCCCGTAAACGCCCGTGATGGTGATCAGCGGCAGCAGCACCACGATGGGGGTTATGGTCGATCCCAACAACGGCGCCCGGACCTCCGCCAGCGCGCTGCGGATGGCCTCGCCGCGCGACTGCCCGGCATCGCGGTGCATCACGATGTTCTCCACCACCACGATGGCATTGTCGATCACCAGCCCGACGGCCGCCGCCAGGCCGCCCAGCGTCATCAGGTTGAAGCTTTCGCCCAACACGCGCAGCGCGATGAACGTCACCGCGATGGTGGCCGGAATCACCAGCCCCGCCACCAGCGAAGTCCCCCAGTCGCGCAGAAACACCACCATGATCAGCGATGCCAGCACCAACCCCAGCAGGATGGCGTCGCGCACGCTATCGATGGATTCCGTCATGATCTCCGATTGGTCGTACCAGGTTTGCAGTCTCGCGCCCTTAGGCAGCGTGCGCTCGAGATTGGCCACTTCCCGGCGCACGGCTTTGGCCACCGCGACGGCATTGCTGTCGGGCTGGCGAAACACGTTGAGCAGCACCGCCGGCTTGCCGTTGGCCGTCACGATGGTATAGACCGGCATGACCGAAGGCGTCACCGTTCCCACATCGCCGATGTGAACGGGGGCGCCGTTGGGGGCGGTTTTGACCACGATGTTTTCGATCTGCGGAACGTTCGTCACCTGGCCGCTGAAAAGGCTGAGCACGAGCTGGTGCCGCATTTCGATGAGGCCCGGCGAATCGATCATGTTGGTGCGGCCGATGGCATCCAGGATGTTGGGCACCGTGGTGGCCGTCTCCAGCAGTTTCCCCGGATCGGCCCGCACCTCGAACTCGGGCGCCTGGCCGCCCTGCACCACGATTGTCGAAACCCCTGTCACCCGGTTCATGCGCGGCTTCAGCGTGTAGGTCGCGAGCTCCCACAAGTTGCTTTGCGAAATGCTGTCGCTGGTGAGGCTGTATCCCATGATGGGAAACGCCGCGAAGGTCAGCCGGTTGGCCGTGATTTTAGCCGTCGCGGGCAGGGTGGTCTGCACGCGCGCCAGGGCCGCGTTCACCAGGTCCAGGGTGCGATACATTTCCACGTTCCAGGTGAAGAACAGGTCGATCTCCGCCGTGCCGCGGCTGGTGATGGACCACACGCGGTCCAAACCGGGGACCGAGTTCACGGCTTCTTCGATGGGCCGCGTGACGGTGACGAGCATCTGGTTGATGGGATATACGCCGTTGTCCACCCCGATTACGATGCGCGGAAAATCGGTTTGCGGAAACACGGCGACCGGAATGCTGAAAGCCATGTAGATGCCCATGGCGGCCAGCGTGAGGGTCAGGAAGACGATGGGTTTGCCGTGGCGCGCCGTCCAGTGCTGGTTTTGCGCGGGAGGTGTTGGAAGGTCGCTCATCGGTTGCGTCCGGGAGAAGGGTTCATTTCTCTTCGTCCTTTTCGCCCGGCTGCACGATGCGCACTTTGCTGTTGTCGTCCAGCCCCACGCCGCCCACCGTGATCACCCGTTCGCCCGGCGAAACGCCGCTCAGGATCTGCACCTTGTCGCCGTCCGTGACTCCCACCTCGACTTTCTTCTGGTGCGCGATGTTGCCGGCCGATACCGTCATCACCATCGAACCGCCTTCTTCGCCCGGCAGAATGGCCTGCGCCGGCGCCACCACCGCGTCCGGAATCACCGCCGTCACGATGGTCGCGTGCGCGCTCGCTCCCGGTTTCAATCGGCCGCCGGGATTGTCCGCCTGCACCCACACCTGCAGGGTCGTGCTCGACGGGTCCGTGGCCGGGCTCACCACCGTCACTTTGCCGGGGACCTCCGCCGTGCCGTCGGTCAGCTTGATGGTGGCCGGGTCGCCCACCCGTATGGCCGCCGCTTCCTTTTGCGGCACGTTGGCGCGCGCCACCACCTTCGAGGTGTCCACGATGGTGATCATGGGGGTTCCCGCGCTGGCGATATCCCCGGGATACAGCGGCCGGTCGGCCACGGTTCCCGAAATCAGGCTGCGGACCTCCGTGTAGCCCACCTGCGCCTGCGCCGATTGGTACTGCGCGCGCGCCGTTTCCACCTGCGCCTGCGCGCCCTGAATCTGCGCCTGCTTGCCAACCGATTGGAGCGTGCGCAGGTGCTCCCGCGCGGTTTCGAGCTGCGCCTTGGCCTGCGCGAACTGCACCGCCGCATCGTCCACCAGCTTGCGCGCCAGCGCCCCTTCCCGCAGCAGTTTCTGGCGGCTCTCCAGCACCTTCTGAGCGGCGTCGTACTGCTCCTGGTCGCTCTGCACGTCGGTCTGCGCCTTCACCACCGCTTCCGGCACCGTGGCGTCGGCGGTGCTGCGCAAGTTCGCTTCGGCCTGGTCCACCTGCGCTTTATTGGCTGCCGCGGCGGCCACCAGGTCGCGGTTCTCCAGCACCGCCAGCAATTGCCCCGCCTGCACGTGGTCGCCGCGGTTCACCAGGAACTTCTGCACCGGCGCGCTCACTTTGGGCGAGATGTTCGATTGGTTGATGGGATACAGCACCGCGTCCGCGTCCACCAGTCTGCGCACCGGCGCGGTGCGCACGGCTTCCACCTGCACGGGCGCGATCGGTTCGGCTTCCTTTTCTTCTTTCCGGGCGCACCCGGCGGCCCACAGCAGGCACGCGGCGGCCGGTATCCATAGATAGTTCGACATTGGCTAAAACGTCCCCGTCATGGTCTGCAGATTGGCCAGCGCCAGCCGGTAGCGCTCCACGCCCTCCGCGTAAGCGTTGCGCGCCGCCGCCAGCGTGCTCTGCGCGTCCACCACCTCGAGCACCGTGGCTTCCCCCGCCTGGTAGCGCAGCAGCGTGAGCCGCAGGCTCTCCGCGGAAAGGTCCATGGAATGGCGCAGCGAGGCCACCTGGCCGGACGAGAGTTGCGCCTCCAGGTAAAACGCGTTGAGGTTGGCCAGAAGCTGCCGCTGGGTGAGGCTCAACTCGTTGCGCGCCTGCTCGAGTCCGAGCTCGGCCTGTTTGACTTTGCTGCGCGCCGCGCCCCACGTCCACAAGGGCACCGTCAATTGCGCCTGCGCCACCGACCCCAGGTTGTCGCGGTGCTCGCGGTCGTAGAGCGCGAACTGGTTGGCGTTGATGCCGAAAAAGTAATCGAAGGAAAGCGACGGCAGGAAGGCCGCGCGCGCCGATGCGATGGCGGACGTCTGCTGTTGCACCACCGCCTGCGCCGCGCGGATGTCCGGATTGTTCCGGGCCGCCAGCGTCTGGACTTCGCTCAGCGGCGGCAGCGGCGGGGCGCTGTCCATATCGTCCACCAGGGTGTAGTCCTGGCGGAAATCGGGGAACAGGAAAACCGCGAAACCGATGCGCGCCTTGTCCAGCGCCAGTTGCGCGTTTTCCAGGTCGCGCTGCCGCTGTGCGAGCTGGATCTCCGCCTTCACCGCGTCGGCGTGCGCCGCTTCGCCGCCCTGCTCCTGCTTGCGCGTGATGTCCAGGAAATCCTGCGCCTCCCGCAGGCTCTGCCGCGCGTTCACCAGTTCGCGCTGCGCCGCCACCACGCCGTAATAATTCTGCACCACCACCGCGACGATGCCGCGCGCCGCGATTTCCGCCCGCGCCCGCGCCACCGCTTCCGCCGCCATGGCGCGCCGGTAATCGGCCCGCTTGCCGGGAGCGTAGAGATCGCCGTGTACGATCAATTGATCGTTATAGACGTGCGGCCCGTCGTTGGAAACGAAGATCCCGGTGAGCGAGTCGTTGGGCTGCGTGTAAATGTACTGGCTGAAACCGTTCAGCGTGGGCAGCAGCGCGGCTTTCGCCTGCACCGTATCTTCGTGGGCGATTTGCGTGGCGATGTTGGCCGAAAGGAGCGTCTGCCCATATTGCCGCGCGCGCGCCAGGGCTTGCTGGAAATCGAGCGTCACGGGAGTGCCCGGCGGCGCCGCGGGAGGCGCGTTGGCGGAGACGCCGGGCTGGAACGGGAGATTCGGCCGCGCCGGAGGCGGAGGCGGCTGGGTTTGTGGGAGCTGTGCGCCCTGGGAGGAGAGGACGATTCCGAACCATATGATCGGCAGAATGCGCGGCATGGCAACCGTCACCAGTATAGAGAGGCGGAGATGAATGCAGGATGAATGGGGGTGGTAGGAGCGAGCGGGGTTTGAAACCGGACCGGCCCCCTCGCCCGGAACCGGTTTCGGGACCTCAGGCGGGGCAGATTCCGGAAAAGGCGCCGGAAAAACCGCCGCGGCAACCGACATGAAAAGTAGCGGCAAATCAGCGGCAGAGAATGCAGCCGCAAAACCAGCCGCCAAAACTGCGCGCGACGGTGGGGAAAAGAATTGGTCTAGGGGAACGGTCTGCGAGTGGCGACGGGCGCGCAGGGACCCGCTTCACAGTTCCTCTTGGCGCACTCAACGAGGGGCAAGTCTCGAAACTCACGATTCCGTTATCAAGCTCATCCAAAGTTGACCTATGGACCCCCTGCGGTTCGCAGCGGGTCCAAAGACATCCTTCGCCAAGAGCATGAGGCTCTACGTAATATTTCCAAGACTGAGAGCGTGGATTCGGCCCTGCTTCCTTTCGCTGATGAACTATTAGCAACACGGGTCCAGGAAGCTTTCAACCATGAAGCGGTTCCTTGCCGGGGGAAAGAGGCATTCTAATGAATCGGCTGACTCTCTGCGCGGATTTGTTTGCGGCGATACGATTATTTCGAGGAGCTTCAACGCATGAAACTCACGTTAAGGAATCCGAATGGAAGTATGTGGGTGAACCCGACTGCGACGCTACACCTGGGGCCCGAGACGGAAGGACTGGCGACCATGTTTGAGGTTTGGGACACGGAGTCCTGTCGAGTGGTCGGGCACATCGTCAAGTCCGATACTGGGCGGTACTCCTATCGCGTTCCCCACGGTTGTGGAGAGGGTAGCTACGAAACTGCCGGAGATGCCCTCGCGGCGATGCAGAAGAAATCTGACGAACAGTAGTTGTACCGGAACTAGGCACTGTCGGCCTAAAGCGACATCAAATGCATGACCACCGCAGCGCCTGAAAAGCTGTTGATGGCAAAATCGGGTAGTGGGGTCTTCGAAAAGACCCCACTACCCAAAATCGTGTCAGCTTCCCGCGCGGTGGTCGGCACCGATGAGGCCAAGCCCGCGCCTTACTTCCGCTCTGCTTTGTCGCTCTCGCCCACGATGGCCTGCACCAGTTTTTTGGCCACGTTCTCGGCAAAGCTGGACGAAGCGCTTTGGGCAAATCGGTTGCTCGTAATATCATCGGCCCAAAGCACCACGCCATCTTTGTTATCCAGGCGCATGGCAGCCTGGACGCGATAGAAGCTCCGCCCATAGATGTTCGTTATGTTCTGAACCAAGCCCGATCCGGTCAGAATTGCGTCCGCCTTGTCTTCAGATTCGACCACGGACACGCCGTGCATCTTTGCAATATAGGTGATCAGCTTTGCGGTAACGAGGTTAGCCACGGCTGCGTTATCTCCGTCCAGCGGCGCAACGAAGACCGTCTTGACTTCCTGAACCCTGCGAACAGCGGGTTGTGCAGACAGTAGCATTGATCCACAGATGAGCCCTAGAACCGCGAAGCGGCAGTGTCGCATTGAGCCTCCAAAGACTGCGCCGAAAAGGGCGCATTCATCCACGTTCATTCTCGGGAGCGTCACCCAGTCCGCTCAATATTCTCTTTGGTTAACTGCACCTTCGCGGGCCGATCTGAAAATTTCAAGGATCTTTGGCTGGCCTTTGCCTGGATCAGTTCGTCACCGGCGCGCGAGCGATTCTTCCGGCAATCGGCATGGGCCCGGTCTACGCAGCGGTCCTCGGCAGCACTTCCTTTTCGATTTGCGGCTGTATCTCCTCTTCCGCGATCTCCAGGTCATAGGCGACCTGAAGATTCAACCAATACTGCGGCGATGTGCCGAAATACCGGGCCAGACGCATCGCGGTGTCCACGGTAATAGCCCTCTTTCCGTTGACGATCGCGCTGACCCGGTTCATCGGAACCCGCAGCGCGCGCGCTAGTTCGTTCAGGCTGACGCCAATCTCGCCGAGCTCATCCCGGAGTAACTCGCCCGGGTGGATGGGCGGGAGTTTTCTACGCCGTGCCATGGTTCTCCTCTCAGTGATCATCCACTATCTCGACTTCGTGCGCGTTGCCGTCGCGCCACGTGAGGCAGATCCGCCAGCGGTCATTGATCCGAATGCTGTGTTGGCCGGCCCGGTCCCTTTTCAGCGCCTCCAGCCGGTTGCCCCGAATGGCTCCCAGATCGGTAAGACTCGGGGCCGCGTCCAGCCAGCGTAGCCGCTTGCGCGCCTGCTCCTCGATCCCGCGAAACTTCCGGCTGCCAAATCCCTCGTGGATTGCCTCGGTTTCCGGACACCGGAACGAGCGAATCATACACGTTAAAGGTACTATGCGCCGCGTACCGGGTCAACTGCGTCCAGGTCCTTGACCGCGCGGTTTCGCGCGGTTCCAGGCAACCGCTCGCGCATGCACTCGGCCCTCCTACCGCAAGATGAATCGGCGTTGCCTGCCGCGCGCAACCTCTTGTACAGTGAAAGTATGACTGTGGAGGAGGCTTACGAACTGACCACCCATGGCGGCGCAACTGATTTCGCGCAAGTGATCGAGGCCTGCGAATCCTTCGGCCCGTATTGTCTCATCGGCGGTTTGGCGGTCGGTTGCTATGTCGAGCCGATGTATACGCTGGACGCTGGCGTCGTGGTCAAAGAGCGTCCACCGTTGGTGAAGACGCCCGCCAGCCAGCTTCGCATTCAATTCACCACCGATGCCCGCTATCAGCCCTTCCTTTCCCGTTCGGTCGAAGCCCAAGTCCTGGGCGTGCGCGTGAGAGTCGCCGCGCTGCCGGACGTCACGCAAGGCAAGCTCTGGGCGTACGGCGATCCCGCGCGGCGATTGAGCAAGCGCAAGAAAGATGAACTCGACTTGATCCGCCTCGCCGAAAAGTACCCCGAGTTGAAATCCGCTTATCCGCCGGCACTGGCCGAGTTGATCGACCGGGGTTAGGCAAACTGGCCAACTTGGCCAGTTTTGTTCCCACCGTTATTGCAAACAAAGGGCTTGCCGGTGTTCAACTGGCCAACTTGGCCAGAAACCCCTTCCGCGCGGCGATATCATGGCTATCATGCACCTCCTTCTCATTCCCGTGCTGTTCGGCCTGGCGCTGTATTTCCTGCCATCGATCATTGGCGCCAGGAAGCGCAATGCCGGCGCCATCTTCGCGCTGAACCTGCTGCTCGGCTGGACGCTGATCGGCTGGGTGGTGGCGTTGGTCTGGGCGCTGACCAAGGAAGACGTTCCCACTGCCGTCCTCGTCCAGCCGTGGACCGCACCGGCGCCGCAGGCGTGGAGCTGCCCGGTTTGCCACCTTCCCTTGAGCCGCAGCGATCTGTTCTGCCGCAGCTGCGGCAACCGCATCGCGTGGCCGGGGTAGTTGGAGCGCCGGTAAACAACCGGCGCGCAGGATATCGTTCTGCCCCACAATGGCCGGCCCTATCGCGGCAGCGTCACGGTAAACGTGCTGCCGGCGCCGGGGCGGCTGGATAATGCGACCGCGCCGCGGTGCGATTCGGCGATCCATTGGACGATCGCCAGCCCCAGGCCGAAGCCGCCGGCTTCGCGCGAGCGGGCTTTGTCGGCGCGGTAGAAGCGTTCGAAAAGGTGCGGGGCGGCTTCGGGCGCGATCCCCACTCCCGTGTCGGCAACCCGCACCACCACCTCCCGGCCGCGCGCTTCCAGCGATGCCGTGACGGCGCCGCCTTCGGGCGTGTAGCGGATGGCGTTGTCGAGCAGGTTGACCACCAGGCGGCGCAGCAGCTCTTCGTCGCCGCGAAAGGGGACGTCCTCGCCCGCGTTGCGGCATTCCAAGCGGATGCGGCGCGCGCCGGCCAGGGCCTGCACGGAACGGCAGCACTCGGCCAGCAGATCGTTGAAATAAAACTCGCGCACTTGCAGTTGGACGCGGCCGGCATCGGCGCGCGCCAGGTTGAGCAGATCGTCCACCAGGCGCGAGAGGCGGCGCGATTCGTCCAGCACGATGGCCAGGGATTCGCGATATTCTTCGGCCGGGCGCTCCTGCGAAAGCGCCACGTCGGCTTCGCCGCGAATCACCGAGATGGGGGTGCGCAGCTCGTGCGAAGCGTCCGCCACGAAGCGGCGCATGCTTTCGAAAGACTGGTCCAGGCGCGCCAGCAGCTCGTTAAAAGACGCCGCGAGCGCCGCCAGCTCCTCGGCGGCGTCGCCGATTTCCAGGCGCTTTTCCAGGTTGCGCCCGCCGATGCCGCGGGCCTGTTCGGCCATCGCGCGCAGCGGCGCCAGGTTGCGCGTGGCCAGCGCGTAGCCGCCCAGCGCGGCCAGCAGGATCAATAGCGGCGCGGCGAAAAACAGCACGCGGCGCACCACCGCGAGTTCCGCCGCGATGCCTTCCAGCGGCTCGGCGGCGGCGATGGCAAAGACTCTCCCGCCGGCATCCACGCGGGTGCAGACCATGCGCGTGCCCCCATGGCCAACCGGCAGCGTGACGGGTTGGCCGCAGCTCGCGGGGTCCACTCCGCCGGGCAGCTCCAGGGCGCGCTCGGCCACCGAGCGGCGGTTTTCGAAGATGGCCACGCCGGCGCCGCGCATCTCGTTGACCACCTCGGTTGCGGCGCCCGGAGCGTCGCCTTTCTCTTCCATCAGTTCATCGGGGAAAAGCGACGCGGCGGTAGCGGCCTGCGAGGCCAGCGCTTCGTCCAGACGGCTTTGGAGCGCGCGCGCCAGCACGTTGTAGAGGAAGATGCCGAAGCATAGGAAGAGCACGGAAAACAGCGCCACGTACCACGCGGTGAGGCGCAGGCGCAGGCTGTTTGCATGGGCAAGCTGAAGCATGGCCTACTCGCCTCCCGCGCTCAAGATATAGCCTTCGCCGCGCCGCGTGTGGATCAGGCGGGGGTGCGCGCCGTTATCCAGCTTGCCGCGCAGGCGCTTGATATAAACGTCGATCACGTTGGAAAACGGGTCGAAGGATTCGTCCCAGACGTGCTGCGCGATCTGCTCGCGGCCCACCACGCGATTTTCGTTCACCACCAGAAATTCCAGCAGCGCGTACTCCTTGGCGGTGAGGCTGACGGGTTTGCCGGCGCGCCAAACGCCGTGGCTGCCGGTGTTCAAAGTGAGGTCCGCCACGCGCATCACGGCGGGACGCAAAACCGCCGCGCGGCGCGAAAGGGCGCGCAGGCGCGCCAGCAGCTCTTTGAAATCGAACGGCTTGGTCAGGTAATCGTCGGCGCCCGAATCCAGGCCGGCCACGCGATCGTCCACGGCATCGCGCGCCGTCAACATGAGGATGGGGATGCGCAGGCCCGCGGCGCGCAGCGCGCGGCACACTTGGTAGCCGTCCTGGCGCGGCAGCATCACGTCCAGAATCACCAGGTCGTATTCGTTGACGCCGGCCAGGTAGAGGGCGGGCTCGCCTTCGTTCGCCACATCCACCGCGTAAGCTTGTTCGCGCAAGCCTTTGGCCACGAAGCCGGCCACGCGCGCGTCGTCTTCCACCAGCAGGATTCGCACGGCTCTCCCTACCGTTATTGTTACTGATAGCGCAGCGCTTCGACGGGGTCCAGGCGGGAAGCGCGCGAAGCCGGGTACCAGCCGGCGGCCAGGCTCACCACCAGGGCGAACCCGATGGCACCGGCCACCAGCCACCACGGCACGAACCAGATATCGATGGAGGGCATGCCCTGGCGGCCCATATAAATGTTGGCGCCGAAATTGATGACGCGGCCAATGGCCCAGCCGAACGCGACGCCGGCCGCGCCGCCGAATACGCCCATGGCGCCGGCTTCGGCGAAGAAGATGCGCTTGACGTCGGTATCGCTGGCGCCGATGGCTTTCATGATGCCGATCTCGCGGCGCCGCTCCAGGATGGCCATCACCAGCGTGTTGACGATCCCGATGGAGGCCACCGCCAGCGCCAGGCTGCCGAACACGCCCAGGAACAGATCGAAAACCGCGAACACCTGGCGCAGGCTGCGCATGGCGTCGAGAATGGAAATGGAATTGAAGCCCAGATTCCGGATGGCGTCTTCCACCGCCTGCACCGCGGAGGGGTTTTTCACGCGCACGGTCAGCGCCATGTAGGAGGGCGCTTCGGTGGCGCGCAGATCGCCGCCCTGAAACGCGTGCAGGCTTTCGGCGAACAGCAGCGGCACAAAGACGCCGGCGCGGCCGCCCATGCGGGCCTGCTGATCGATATCCACCACCCCCACGATCTTCAGCGGTACGGTGCGCTCGGCCACCGAGTAGGAGACGTCCGCGCCCGTGCCCGCGATGCGCTGGGCGTAATGCACCGGGAGTTGCCTGCCCACCAGCGATTTGGCCAGCTCGGCGGCTTCGGGGAGGGATGCCACGGCGGCCCGGCCGCGTCCCCTGACTACCGGCGCTTTGCCCAGCAGCCCGGCGGCGAAAGAGCGCTCGATCAAAGCTTCGGGAGCGTCCGCGGAGGAAAAGAAACTGCCCGCGATGCGGTCGAAATCGTCGGTGTTTTTGGCGGAGGCGGGCACGCCGGCGACCGCCCCGCGGCGCGTTGCGGCATCGAAGTGGACGTCCGCGGGGAAGCGGATATCGGGATACGCCTCCACCACGTTGGGCAGGCGCGCGATTTCCCGGCGCGCGGGTTCGTCCAGCGCGCGCGCGGATTCGGCATCCACGTTGGGAGCGGCCATGAGCGGGCCGCCCTGGCGGAGGCCGCGGCGCGAGGTGACGGTGAGCAGGTTGAAGCCGACCTTTTCCAGGCGCTGCGTGGCCAGTTGCTGCAGCCCCACGCCCAGCGAGAGCATGGAGACCAGCGACGCCACCCCCACCGCGATCCCGATGGTGGTGAGCGAATTGCGCAGGATGGATTCCTTGAGGTTGCGCGTGGCCAGCTCCAGCAGGTCGTAGGATTTCATGCGCCGCCTCCGGCTTCTTCCACCAGTCTGCCGTCCGCCAGAAAAATCAGGCGGCGGGCGTAGCGTTCGGCCAGCGCGCGCTCGTGCGTGACCATCACCACGGTCATGCCCAGCGACTGGCTGCAATCCCGGATGAGGTTGAGGATTTCGGTTCCGGTGCGGCTGTCCAGGTTGCCGGTGGGTTCGTCGGCCAGCAAGAGGCGCGGCCCGTTGATCAGGGCGCGCGCGATGGAGACGCGCTGTTGCTCGCCGCCGGAAAGCTCGGTGGGGCGATGGTGCAGGCGCGCGCCCAGGCCCACGCGCTCCAGCGCCTGGCGGCTGAGCGTGGGCCGCTGTTGGCGGTCCACGGCGGCGAAACGCATCGGCAGCTCGACGTTTTCCATCAGGGTCATGGTGGGGATGAGGTTGAAGGATTGAAAGACCATGCCGGCGGTGCGCAGGCGGTAGTGGGCCAGCTCGTCGCGGGAAAGCGCGGCGAGGTCCCTGCCGTGGACCGCGACGCTGCCGGAAGTGGGACGGTCGAGGCCGGCGATCAGGTTGAGGAGCGAAGATTTGCCGGAGCCGGAAGGGCCCAGCAGCGCGATGAAATCGCCAGCGGCCACTTCCAGCGAGACGCCATCGACGGCGCGCACCACGCTCGAGCCCATCCGGTAATGGCGGCAGAGATTTTCCGTGCGGATGGCGGGAGCGGGGGACATGGAGAAACTTATGGTAGCAGACGGGCTCAGTTTACCGCGGGCGCTCCGCCCGGGCGCTGCCGGGTGACAGAGGCATAGGAGGAGGCCAGCCCAGTTTAGCCGGGTCGCCCGCATTCTTCCATTCCTGCAACCGATTTCGGGCCCCTCACATCGAAGAAAGTGGAGAGGCGTCATGACGTCGGCGGAATTGGTGAATTGCGCGAGTTTGGCGGCCGGTTCCGTGATCGACGTCGAAACCCGCAGCCGCCACTATCGCATGGAATGCCTGGGCGGCAATGCGATTTCGATCTCCGGCCATCCGGAGTATTGTCCGCAACCGGTTCCGGCGCGGCTCCACGGTTCCGTGGACAAACACGGCGCGCTGGAATTCGGCGTGATTAGCCGGGGAATGCACCTTCGGTTCCTGCTCCACGACCGCCAGCCGATCACCACCTCGCGGGTGGTTCGGATCCGCGTGGACCGGCCGAAGCCCCTTCCCGGCCCCTCCTCCACCATCCACTAAGCCGGGCCGCGCCGTGGCGAGTGGGCCACAGGCTGTTTTTTGCCCTTCGGGCCGCCTGACCGGCTACTGAATATCGGCGAGCGCATTCACCGCCAGGCCGTACTCGGGTTTATTTTCCGGCTCGTATTGCCGGGGTTCGGGAATCGGGAATCGCCGGCCGGCGGGTGCCCCACATCTCTTTTGACGCGCCTTAACCCATTAGTCTCATTCGAGTTATGCTCTGCGCGTTGAAACGATTGGCCGGTCAAGCCGCGCACCCACGTCAACGCGGCGAGCCTACTCCTCGATTTCGATTTTCGGCCCTTCTTCCTGGGCGGCTTCCGCCGTCCGCTCGACGGTATGCTTGGCCAGCTCGACAAACGGCGCGCCGGCGCCTTCCCGCAGCACGATGGGCCGGCCGCTATCGCCGCCGATGCGCACTTCCGGATCCAGCGGCAGCTCCGCCAGGAAATGCACCTGCATCTGTTCCGCCGTGCGCCTGCCGCCGCCATGGCTGAACACGTCGATGCGCTCGTGGCAGTGGGGGCAGCTCAGGTAGCTCATGTTCTCCACGATTCCCAGAATGGGCACGCGCACCTGGTGGAACATGAAGACGGCCTTGCGCGCGTCTTCCAGCGAAACGTCCGAAGGGGTGGTCACCACGATGGCGCCGGTGATGGGCGCCGTCTGGATGAGCGAAAGCTGCACGTCGCCGGTGCCCGGCGGCAGGTCGATGATCAGGTAATCCAGCTCGCCCCAATCCACGCCGCGCAGAAACTGCTGGATGACGCTGTGCAGCATCGGCCCGCGCCATATCAGCGGCTTATCGCCGGGGTTGAGAAACCCCATCGACATCACCTTCACGCCGTACTGCTCGATGGGCTGGATGCGCTCGCCGTAAGCCATGGGCGTGCGGTTCACCCCCATCATCAGGGGCACGTTGGGGCCGTACACGTCGGCATCCATCAAGCCGGTCCGGTAGCCGAGCGCGGCCAGCCCGGCAGCCAGGTTGACGGAGACGGTAGTCTTTCCGACACCGCCTTTTCCCGATCCGACGGCAATCAGATTCTTCACGCCGGGAATCGGCAATTTGGGCGGCTGAGCGGGTTGGTTGGGGGTCATCGCCTCTATCGTAACAGGCGAAGGCCGTTACTTCCGCTCGCGAATCTGCTGGCTCAGGTAGCGCTCGTAACCCAGCTCCTTCATCTGATGCAACTGGCCCTCGAGCCAATCGACGTGCTTCTCCTCGTCTTTCAGCAGCTTTTCGAAAAGCTCGCGCGAGGCGTTGTCGCCTTCGTCCCGCGCGATCTGGATGGAAGCGTTGTACATGGCGACCGCGTTGATCTCCAGCTTGAGATCGCTTTCGATCTGCTCTTTGACGTTGCGGCCAACATTGATTTGCAGGGTCTCGGTCATGCTGGGCGCGCCATCCAGGAACAGGATGCGCTCGATGAGCGCTTCGGCGTGCTTCATTTCGTCGATGGACTGCTTCTTGATGTAATCTCCCAGCTTGTCGTATTTCCAGTTTTCGCACATCTCGGCGTGGAGAAAATACTGGTTGATGGCCGTCAGCTCTTCCTTCAGCGCGGCGTTCAATTCGGCGATGACTTTCGGCTTTCCTTGCATATCTGGATTGTAACGGTTCCGGGCCCAAAAACCGTCCCTTTACTTTCAACCCCTTAGGATGCTAGCCTAAGTGTCTCATAATGCGTACAGTTGACTTGATTCAGCGCAAGCGCGACGGGGAAGAACTCGCTCCTCAAGAGATCGAGTTTCTGGTGGAGGGCTACACGGCCGGCGACATTCCCGACTACCAGATGTCCGCTTTTTTGATGGCCGTGTATTTCTCCGGGATGACGGATCGCGAGGTGAGCCGCTTGACGGAGTGCATGCTGCGCTCCGGCGACACGGTGGATCTCTCTTCCATTCCGGGCATGAAGGTGGACAAGCACTCCACCGGCGGCGTAGGCGATAAGACCAGCTTCATCGTGGCGCCGCTGGCGGCCGCCGCGGGCGTGGTGGTTCCCATGATGTCCGGGCGCGCACTGGGCCACACCGGCGGCACGCTGGACAAGCTGGAATCCATTCCCGGGTTTCGCACCAGCCTCAGCACCGAGGAGTTCACCCAACAGCTCGCCGAGCATGGTCTGGCATTCATCGGCCAGACCGACCGCCTGGCCCCCGCCGACCGCAAGCTCTACGCGCTGCGCGACGTCACCGGGACGGTGGAATCCATTCCGCTGATCTCCTCTTCCATCATGTCGAAGAAGCTGGCCGAGGGCATCGACGCCCTGATTCTCGACGTGAAAGTGGGCACCGGCGCATTCATGAAGAAACAGGTGGACGCGCGCCGCCTGGCGCAGACCATGGTGGCCATCGGCCGCCGCATGGATAAAAAGGTCCGCGCTCTGATCACCGATATGAACCAGCCGCTGGGGTACGCGGTGGGCAACGCCCTGGAGATCATGGAAGCTTCCCAGACGCTGCAGAACGCCGGTCCGGAAGACCTGACCAAGCTTTCGCTGGAACTGGCCGCCCACATGATTCACCTGGGCAAGAAGGCGGCCAGCATGGACGAGGCGCGGCGCATCGCCGAAAGCCACCTGGTGGACGGCTCCGCATACAAAAAGTTCAAAGCCGTGGTGGCGGCGCAGGGCGGCAACCCGCAGGCGCTGGACAAGTTCGAGCTGCTGCCGAATGCCACCGGCATGCGCGAAGTCGCTTCGCCGCGCGCCGGCTACGTCACCTCCATCGACGCGCAGGATATCGGGGTGGCTTCCAACATGATCGGCGCCGGCCGCGACAAAAAGGAAGATTCCATCGATCCCGCCGTCGGCATCATTCTGGAAGTGAAGATGGGCGAAAAAGTGGATGCCGGCAGCGTCCTTTGCCGCCTGTACTACACCAAGGAAGACCGCGTCGACGAAGCCGCCGGCCTGGTGGAAGACGCCTTCCGCATCTCCGCGCAGAAGCCCGAGGAGCGCGCGCTCATTCTCGAGGTTGTGGGCGTCTAAATGGGGCGGTTCACGGGGTTACTGGGGCTGGTCGTCATTTTGGCGGTGGCGTGGCTTTTCTCCAGCCATAAGCGCCAGATCAAACTGAGCATTATCGCGTGGGGCATGGGGCTGCAGTTTCTGTTCGCCGTGCTGGTGCTGAAGACCGATTTCGGCAAAGTTTTTCAGTGGATCGGCAGCGGCGTCAACGCCATGCTGGGTTATACGGAAGCGGGCAGCGAATTCGTTTTCGGGCCGATGGGCAAGAGTACCGGAGGGTTTGGCGTCGTATTTGCCTTTCAGGTGCTCCCCATCGTTATTTTCATCGCCTCCTTTTTCGCCATCCTTTACTACCTGGGCGTGATGCAGTTTGTGGTAAGACTGATGGCCATCGGGATGCAAAAAGTGATGGGGGTGAGCGGCGCCGAATCGCTGAATGTGGCGGCCAGCATCTTCATGGGGCAAACGGAAGCGCCTTTGACCATCCGCCCGTTCCTGGCGGGGCTCACCGAATCCGAGTTGTTCACGATCATGACCGCCGGAATGGCGCACGTTTCCGGATCGGTCATGGCGGCCTACGTCAAAATCGCGGGAGTCTCCATCACCCACCTGTTGACGGCCGTGATCATGACGGCGCCGGCCACCATCATGCTGGCCAAGATTTTCATTCCCGAAACGGAGAAACCGGTCACCGCCGGCCGCGTGGACATCAAAGTGGAGAAGACGGCCGTCAACGTGATCGATGCCGCGGCGCAGGGCGCCGGCGACGGCCTGCACCTGGCGCTGAATGTGGCGGGCATGTTGATCGCATTTCTGGCTCTGATCGCGATGCTCAAC
>Ga0181521_10002071_pt1 | contig 24348 bp, 28 predicted proteins | sample PEATcosm2014_Bin_32_FD_119764 | JGI IMG/M metagenome (GOLD analysis project Ga0181521, IMG submission 119764) | Peatland microbial communities from MTU Mesocosm Facility, Houghton, MI, USA - PEATcosm2014_Bin02_60_metaG | ecosystem: Environmental > Terrestrial > Soil > Wetlands > Peat | place...
CCGGGGTCGAGGACGTTGCCCCGTTTTGCTTCGCCAGAGCGCTGTAATCGATTGCCGCACCTGGTGCGCCTGCGGGAGTCGAGGACGTCGCACCGTTCTGTTTGGCAAGCGCGCTGTAGTCGACCTCCCCCATGTTTATTGGATCCCCGCCGCTTTCTTGAACGCATCGGCGTGCGCCTGATCGGGAAACGTATGCTTCGAGCCATCCGGTGCCGCAACGGTAACGCCACCCGCCGCTTGCACCGGCGCCGCCGTCGGGTCGAATCCATGTTTCTGAAACACTCCCCGTGCCGCCGGCAATATCGGGCTCCATATCTGGTCTTCGGGGATCTGCTGCCGGTACCTCTGCTGGTAAGTGTTCAGCTTCGCTCCCAGCACGTGCAGATTCGTGTCCACCACCCCGGCCAATTGCCCCGGCGAATTCGCCGCCTGAATGCTCCTCGACGCGTTGGCGATTTCCGGGTCCGTCGCGTTCCCTTTCAGTGCGCTCGCCATCTCGCCCGCCACCGCGTTCTTCAGGGCATCGAAGTTAGTCGGCGCCGCCGCTCCGAATGCCGTCTTCAGTGTGTTCATCGCCCGGTTGACGACTTGCACGTCGCCTGTGTTCAGCGCCGCCGCCGCATCGCTCAACTGGTCCAGGTGCACCGTGGCCGTGTTCAGCGCCCCGATGTTCTTTCCCTCGCTCCCCGTCGTGAGCCCCTTCCGTATTTGCGCCTTCTGATCGGAGTAACCGGGATCGTATTGGAAGACCGCACCGCGAAGCTGATCCGAGGGAGAGAGCGGCGCGCCAGGGCGCGCAAAGCGAGATGGCTGAGGCATCGCGCTGCGCCCCTCCGCGATCGCCCTCACTTGGGCCGCCGTCCCGACCGGCAGCGTGGAAAGATACTCTTCACCGGTGGCTTTCGCTTGGGAGCCTTGCGGGGGTACTCCAAGCCCTGGAATGGTGGGAGTGATGTTCACTACCGGCCGCTCGGCGTTGTGCTGCTGCACCATCGTTTGCAGCGCGCCCTTGGCCGCGTCGCGCAAGGCCTGCGGCTTGCTCGGGTCGTTGACGATCAGCGAGAGTTCCGGCTCCGTCTTCGGCAATGCATTCTGTGCCGCGTTCGCCGCCGCCTGGTCCGCTTGCGTCCGCGCCTGCACCGTCATCCCCACCCGCTGTACGGCCGTCTGCTGGCCCGGCAGCCACGCCTTCCCGGTCGGATCGAACACCAGCCGCGAGGGGGGGAACTGCGCCGCCATCCCGCTCTGGTCGCGGATCTGGTCGTAGGTCGCCGCGTCCGCCGCCTCCCCCAGCTTGGCCGCGATGTTCGCGCGTTGCGCTTGCTCCGCGCCGGCCTGCTGCAGCGGCAGCTCCGCATTTTCCTTCGTCGCCGTTGTCTGCGCCTGCGTCGCTGCCGCCTGGCCGCGCATCTCCGCGGCTTTCGCGGAAATCCATCCGCGCGTTGTATAGGCGTGATCCGCGTCGACGAGATCCTGCGGGCCCGTGTACTGGATCAGATCGGTCGGCCGCAAGTTCGGATACCGGCTCAGCAGATTTTGGTTGATGCTCGACACCAGGGCAGCCTGCTTTGCCGGGTCTTTCTCCGCGAACGCCGGCTGGTAGGCCGCATGGAGAATGTCGTTTTTCGCGTCGTCCGCCGCCAGCGTGTCCTTGTCCGTCTCCGCCCTAGTCTTCGCCATCCCCATCAGGGTGGTGTTCATCGCCATGATGTCTTTCGGCAGCACGTTGTATTGCGGGGCAATTTGCGCCATCTTGGTGGGGTCCCCGGCCGCCGCGTGCCAGGCCTGCATCATCCCCTGCTGGCTCGCCAGTTGCATCTGCTGCTCCTGGATGGAGAGAGCCTGGCTCTGCTGCTGCTGCCTCATCAAGTTGAGCTGCTGCGCACCCTGCGCCGTCTGGAGAAAGTTCTCGGATTGCGGGTTCTGGACCTGCGGCAGGTTGCCGAAGTAGGTCGGCGGCGCGAACTCGATGCCTGGCATGGTTATCTCTTTTTTGCGGTTCTCAACGCTTCGGCCGGCGCGGGTTCCACCCCGGCGGCGGATGCTTCGGGGCCTTCCGGCGCCTGCTGTGGGCCTCGGAGGCCGGATTCCAGCGTGTGATGCCCGGCTTTCCGGGCGACGGTTGTGGCGTTTTTAGGACGTTTTGCCCCGCCATCGCCACCCCGGGCCGTGGCGTTTCCGACACGCTGCTTTCTTTTGCCGTCATTGAATGCGATTTCCTATTTGCCTAAGAATTCCTAGCCAGAGGCGAACGGATTACTGAACATGCTTAAGCCGCCGCCCGTGGCCAGGATGTTCCCCGCCGTGCCCACCGTCCCCAACGTACCGTTCCAGGCGTTCGCCGCCCCGATATCGCCCTGCGCCACTGCCTGCCCCGCGCCGACCTGCGTGTTGGCCAGGTAGTTGGCCGCCGCCAGGGAGTTCTGCGCCGTGGTGGTTGCCGCTCCGTAGTTCAGCCCGGCGCCGTATTCGGCCGTTCCCACCCCGGTATTGCCTGCGTACTGGGCCGCGTTGGCGTTCAGTCCGGCGCCGAACTGGGTCCCTTGCGCCAGCAGGTTCGCGCCGAACTGGGCCGCGTTGGTGTTCAGCCCGGCGCCGAACTGGGCCGCGTTGATCCCCGCCGTCCCTCCGTATTGCGCCGCGTTCGCTCCCAGCCCCGCGGCCGTGGTGCTCGCCAACTGCCCCTGCTGAGCCAGGCTGTTGGTGTTGTTGAACAGGTTCTGCTGCTGCGTCGTGTACTGGTTGAAGGCGTTGTTGTAGGCCGTGGACGCGAAGTTCTGGTTGTATGCGTCCAGCGCTTTCATGGTGCCGCCCGACCCGCTCAGCCCCGCCGCCGCGGCCGCGCGCTGCACTCCCTGCTGCCCCTGCGCCAACTGGAACTGATAGCCCGGCGACATGCTCGCCATGGTCGCGGCCGTGAATGGGGTGTTGAACGCCCCGCCTGGCTGCAATCCCGCGCTCAGCGCATTGCTCGCCGCGCTCCCGTTCGCCATGTACGGGCTCAGCCCGGCGATCCCCGTGTTTGCCGCAGTGGTTGCGTTGGCTCCCGCCGTGTTCGCCGCCGTGGTCGCGTTCCCAGCCCCCGTCGCTGCGGCGGTGGTCGCGTTCCCGCCTCCTGTGTTCGCCGCTGTCAGCGCGTTCGCCGCGCCCGTGTTCGCCGCCGCCAACACGTTGCTGCCCGCCGTCGCGCCTGCGTTGAGCACGTTGTTCGCTTGCGTGCTGGCCGCGCTGGTGATCCCAGGGTTCGCCGCCGCCGCGGCGTTGCTCACCGTTTGCCCGGCGGCGTTGTAGCCCGTCTGCAGCGCGTTGGCCGCATTGTGCGACGCGCTCGCTCCCTGTATCCCCCCGATGATCGACGTGATGACGCTCGGCATTGGCTTATTCCCCTGGCTTGCTCCGCCCCATCAAAACCTGGTCCCAGAGCCTGCCGCGCTTCAAAAAAGACTTCTCGTTCACTCCGAAAGGCAGCAGATGGGTGCCCTCCGGGTCCGCCGCGTACTTCATCGCCGCGCGGTTGCACACCGGAATGCTGGCGATCAGCCGCCGGCAGGGCGTGTTCGCCCACAGCCACGCCATCCACTCGCGCCCGATCTGCCGCGTCATCGCCGGTGGGATGCCGCGATACAGCGCCACGTGCGCCGCCCAGCAGATGCCGTTTTCCGGAAACAGGCAGAAGAGGCCCTGCGGCACTCCCCCCTCGCGGGACTTCACCAGCACGTACCAGATATCCGGGTGCGTGTTGACCCGGAACTCTTCCGGCGGCCCCGCGAAGTCGTCGGTCATGTGCGGATACAGCGACGGATGGGTCAGAATCAAGCGCACCAACTCGTGGCAGCCCGTCCGCTCGAAGATCACCGCTTTGGTGCAGTGGGATTCGCCGGCGCTGCTGGCGCGGCCTGCACCGGTGCCGCTGGAGCTTCCCTCTTGGTCACCGTCTTGCGCTCCAGGTCGACGGCACAGACCTTCGGGTCCGGGTCCAGTCCCTCGGCCTGGCACAGTTCCCCGTAGAGGGACTTCTCCTCGTCCTGGATCGGCTTCAGTTGTTCCTTGACCATCGCTTCGCGCAGCAATTGCACCTCGAGTTTGGCGAAGCGCGTCTCTTGCTGAGCGGCCTTCAAAACATCGGCCGGCTTGTCTTTGGCCGTGAGGGACAGGCCCAGCAGTGCGATCATCGTTGGGTAAAACACGAGCTTCATTTCTCCCTTTCGTGCTTCGGAATTGCTCCTACCACCATTCCGCCAAGCCGGTTATCGCGGAGTTGGTCGTCAACGTCGATTGCAGTTCGTAATAATTCCCCGGCAGCACATTGAAACTCATCGGAAACCCGCTGGATATCGCCGCTTGAGGTTCGATCGCGGCCACCGTTGTGCTGGGTGTCGAGGAGCTGTCGGTCAATCCGTAGATCGTGCAGCAGGTCGAGTACACGGTGGCGGTCACCAGCATCGTAGTACTGTGAGTGTTGCGATAAACCGTGTTCAGCGCCGGGCTGCCCCCAAGGCAGGCGCTCCCCACACACTGGTTGCTTGCCCCCTCCGGGCTCCAGGGTCCCCAGCCGCCAGCCCCGTAAATCCCCGACCCCTCGGGTATCCAGAATTCCCAGGTAGCCCCTGAGCTGAACCCTAATCCCCCATAGCTGGTGTAAGGGAGCGACCAGGAGGACGTGGCTGGCAGCGCCAGGTTGTTTGCCGCAATCACCCCACACGTCGCACTGATGCCGGTGGGACAGCCCGTGCTGATGTTGCCCTGAGCGTCCATCTGCGTGGCTACGTACGTTCCCCCGACGGTCTTGGTCTGGAAGACGATTTGTGTGTTGTATCCGGCCAGAGGGTAGATCTGCACGGCCCCGGAGGAGTTGATCCCCAGGTACTGGCTCCCCACCAGCCGGCCTTCGATCTGCAGCGCGGCGCCGCTGCCGTCGCCGGAAGTCTGGCCAATCAGCACCTGGTCGCTCGTGCTCGCCGGGTAAAGCAAGCCGCTCGAGAGGTCCCAATATCCGCCTCCGCCTCCGCATCCGGTGCACGTCCCGTTGATCGTCAGGTTGTTCAGGACGACATTGCCGGCCGTGGTCACTGTGAACGGCCACGTATAGCTGCTGCCCGATCCGTAGCCAACTTCGAGCAGGGTCGCACCCGTGTTCGTCGTGTTCGATGCGAGATACTGCTGGGCGCTAACTACCCCGTTCCCGTTCACCTGGAAGTTGTAAGGAGAGCCCGTCTGAAAGGCGATTGCCGTCCCGCTCGCCGTCGATTGAATCACTCCGGTGGCTGTGAGCGAGGCGAACGTCGGATTGGACCCCGTCCCGATGTCCTGGGGGAGAGTCAGCGTGATCGCGCCGGTCTGTGCCGTCCCGGAATTCCCATTCGCCAGGACCTCGTTTGCCGTGCCCGTGATCGAGGACACTCCGGACCCGCCCCCGATACAGCTCCACGTCGACGTGCTCGCGTTGTAGTAACGCAGGCAGTGCAGATCGGAGCGCGTCGCCAGCATCCCTTCGACGGGCGACCCGTAGCCCGGCAGCAGGGGGTTGTCAACCGTCGCGATAGTGCCTGCCGAAGGGTCCTGGTCCGCTGGGTAAAGGTACAGTATCCCACCCAGCGCCGTCGGCACCGTCAGCGTGCCCGTCCGCGTCACCGTACCGCCCGGATAGATCGTCGTGGCCAGGATTTGCCCGGCCACCACCCCTCCGGCCGGATACCTCCCATCCGAATACGACTGGAAGGAGTTGTACGCCCCGTGCGTCATTGCCGCGAACCCATAGAGGCTCGCGAAATACGAGCTGCTGTTGATCCCGTTGGGGGCGCCCGAGGGAACGATAGGGCCGCCATTGCAGGGCGTCTGGCCGATCGGATACACCCCGGCCCCCCAACCCGCCACTGAGAACGGCTCATAGTACGGCACGCTGGTCTGGGTGCCTGCGCTCGTCTGCAGTGTCAGAGCCGAGGAGGAGCCAACGGACGACACGATGTAGCTCACCCCATTGATGAAAATCGGATATCCGTCCCAGTAGGTCCCCGTGCGGAATCCGCCACCGCTCACAAGCGATACGGATGTGCCGGACGTGTTCACCAGCCCCGAGTATGGATCCAGGTATCCCTGCATCGGCGAGGTGCTGTTCCACATCGGGACGTCGGAATAGGTACCGGCCGTCCAGAGGTTCGCCGGCAGCCCAGGCAGCGGGACGGGGATGCTGACCACGTTGCCCCACACGTCCATGCAAGTGCGCCCGGAATTCGGCGAAATCGTGACGGCCCCAAAATCGAGCGCCCCGCCCGCGGTCCCCGCCACGTTCTCGGCGATGGCGACGCCGCGTGCCGCGATGCCGTCCGTGGCGCTGTTGAATCCCTGCCACGAACCTCCCGGAACCGACGACAGAAACCCCGGCGCAATGACGTAACCGCCCAGCAGCCCCAGATTGACGTTGAGCGGCATCGGCGCCCCCGCGCTGCCATACACCGTGATGTAGGCTGAATCGTACGCCGGGTCGTACCAGAGGTTCAGCCCCATCGCGGTCGCGCCATAGAGGGCCGAGATGGTTTTCCCCGAGACGTGAATTCCTTGCTCCGCGAGGGAGTAGCCCTGCACCAGCTCGTCGCCCGCCAGCGCTCCGGCGGGCAGCTTGTACTTGATGCAGTGGGGCGCACCGGTCTGATCGCAGACGCCGAAGTACGCGCTGTTCTGCGCCGCCGCAACCCCCGCCAAGACCGAGAGCAAGATCGCCGTCCTCATAGCGTCATGCCCTCCGAGCCGATTCCGGCGCTGATCCAGCGCCCGTCCGACGAGCGGCCAATGAAAAGATACGTGCTCGTAGTGTTCGGGTCCGTCGGCACGGTCGTGTCCGTCACGCCAGCGAACTCGGCACTCCAGGAGACCGGCCACCCCTCCGCGTCCTGCGTGATCACCACGCCGAGGATCAGTCCGTCCGCCGCCGCCGTGTTCGCGACCACCGTCAACGGGGCCCCGGCGACGGCTTCGAACTGGGCAACCGCCGTCCCTCCGGCCGGCGACGCCGCGCTAGACCCCGACGCGCTGGCCAGCGCGCTGATGAAGTTCAGCCAGGGCAGCGTGAAAGAGCCGTCCGCCGTGAGCACCTGTGCCTGGGTTGGCATCTGTAGCCCGCTCATCCGGTGCCCTCCACCAAATCCACGTACGCCGCCACCAGAGTGATCGCCGCTGCCCCGCTGGCCACGGCGATCGGCGAGCGTTCCGTAAAGCTCAGGCAACGGTCGTCGGAATAGCTCAGCGTCAGGTTCCCCGCTCCGTCGTCGTCGACCTGGTAAATCCGGTCGCGGCTGGATCCGAGCGGCAGCCAACGCACCCGTGGGGGCGCGTTATCCAGGTCCGCTTCTGCGGTGTCGCAGTCCAGCTCGAACAGGGAATAGAAGCGCCGCTTATTTTCGTTCGACAGGTGCGGAGCGCGACGCCGGCGGTGAATCGCCGTCCCGTTGTCCTGTGTATAAGCCGCCGCCATGGTATACAGGTTTCCGTTCTGCCAATCGCCCACGAAGTGCGCTTCGTCGATCGTCCCGATCCCGATGCACGCGTGAAACGCCGCGCGCTGCCTGTCCCACCCCGTGCCGTTCCACCACCCCTTCTGGTGCCACTCGCCCAGCGTTGCGTCGTACACCCACGTCGCGTTCGCCGTCGGAAAGTTGATTTCCCAGAATTCGTGCCCGTCCTGGATGCGCGAGAAAGCCACCGCGTCGTCGACGGTCGCGTACGCTCCCCAGGCCTTCTCGATCGCCGCCGTCGAAATGCGCTGCGGGACGTACCCGATCGCCAGAAAAGCCACCCGCGATCCGCGCTTCACGTCCCCGCCTATCCACGCCACCCCGGTGCTCAGACGGCATACGCTCCACGGCGCCTGGCACCCGTAGTGCATGAAGTAGCTCGGATTGCGCTGAAACGGGTTGGTTCCGCTCCCGGTGTCGTACCACACCTCCGTCGATTCCAGCGATCCCAGCAGATAGATCTGCTCGTGGTCGGCTATGATCGCCGCCACCGAGTCGGGGTAGGCTTCCTTGCTGAAAAATTGCAGTGGATCCCAACTCGTTCCGTCGTTCAGCGCCGAGTAGTACACGATGTTCGTGTACGGGTCCAGCGCAAAGAAGGTGCCGTCCAGAAAAGCCCCCTGGGCGGCCGTGACGTATTGCGGCAACGTCTCTGTGGCTTCGCCTCCCGTAGAGCCCGGGGTCCCCCAAGGTTGCTCTCCAAATGCTTCTCCCGAGGCGTTCACGGACGTGATCGCCTGCGACTGGAAATCGAAGCCTGTGCCGTAATCGACCGTAATGATGGCACCCACGTCCAGCGCTCCGAAGCCGCCCGGAACCTCGAGGCCGCCCGTGCTGGCGTCGATGGAAAGTCCGGTCAGCGATCGCGGCACCCACAGGTTTTCGTAGCCGGTCCCCTCGACGGATCCCTCGGTACCCCAGGATGCGCTGCCCACGGCCGAGCCGTCCCCGTTGACGGCCGTGATCGTGAATGTCCCCTGGTTGAACCCCGCTCCTCCCGTAATCACCACCGTGCAGTGCACGTCTGAGGCGTCGAAGATGCCCCCCGTGTCGCCCGTCAGCGCGCCGGGGTAGGCGCCCGTCGACGGCTCGATCACCAGGTCGTAAAGCTGCGTCGAGAATTGGCACGGAGCCACCCCGTAGCCGGTGTCGCAATAAGCCTGCCCGGCCGACACCACCAGCAACTGATCGCCGTTGCCGAACATCTGCGCCGGCGCGCCATCGTTGCCCACCGAGCCATGGCTGACCAAGGACGCCGGGCCCTTCACCTCGTACAGAAACAGCCCGTATACCACGAACAGCCGGTTTTCTCCCGCCCATAGCGCCCGGCACGGGTCGGCCGCCAGTGCCATGTAGAGATCCAGCCCCGGCGTGGGCGTCAGCACCTTGCGCGCTTTCTCCGCGCCCTGCGGGACCCCGGCGTTCGGCAACGATCCTTCCACTAGGTCCGGGTAATAGTTCATCGTCGTCTGCGCCGCCGCGTTCAGCGAAGGGAACGAATAGAACCCGGAAGTGAAACCGTCAAACCTCATGATCCCGGCCTAAAATCCTCGCGTCCGGTAGTTGAACGTCGGCATCGCCGGCCCGCTCTCCGGCATGCCGGAGTCCTTCGTTCGCAATTTCGGAGATCGGGAGTTCAGTCCCTGCACTCCTGCCCTGGCTTTGCGTGCCATGTCGATGACCTGCTGCGGTACCGGTGTGCCCCACTGGGGACCCACTAGCTCCGCCAGGGTGTACAGAAATGCGGTCTGATACCCCGGAGGCAGTGCGATGATCTCTGCCAATCCCGTAAACGCCGCGATCTGCTGCCAGGTGAAGCACTGGAACAGATACGGCAGGGTGGGCTGGCCCCAGAAATACAAGTTCGCGTTCGGATAGGCGTAATCGCAGTACATCTTGGTCGGCAGCGTCACCGGCATCTGCTCCAGCGTGATCGCCGCCCATTCGTCCGCGTCCAGAATTTGCAGCGGGGTGAACACTCCCGGTACTTGGTCGGTCAGGCAGATGTTGGCGTTCTCGATGTGCGTCGGCCGGACGCTGCCGGGCCAGTCGGCCGAGCCCGGCCCCAATTGGTACACCGCCGGCTGGTTGTTATCGGGTGGCCCCTTGTCGCTGAAGGTGTACATGTCCATGCGGATCGTGTAGACGAACAGCCGCCGCGTCTGCCAGTAATCCACCAGCGCGTTCAGCACGCCTAGGCCGTCCGCCTGCTCGGAGGCGCACAGGCCGCCCCCCGCGCGCAGTTTGCCTAGCGCCTTCGCCGCCGAATTGATTAGGTCCGCTACGGTCACTGCCGGCCGCCTCCCGGCTGCGGAGGCTGCGCCGGCGCCCCAGGCATCGGAATCCCCAGGATCTCGGCATTCAGCGTTTGGATGGACAGCATGGCCGCTTGCGCCATTTGCGGCAGCCCGTCGGGGATCGGCCGCCCGAACGGAATGCACAGCTCCATCGCAAACGCCTTCACCAGCGCCGTTTCATATCCCGGCGGCAACGCCACCGTGTCGGTCAGATAGACGAAATCCCCGATCGCTTCGTAGGTCCAGAGCGAACAGGTGCCTGCCGCCGGCATCGGCGTGACATAGACGTTCCCGGTGGGATACCCGCCGTCGTAGAGCAGGCTTTCGATCACGAGTCCCACCCTCGTTTTGTCGCGAATGGTGACCCACTCTTCCGCCGTCACGATCCGCGCCGGCGACTCCAGCCCATTGCCGGCAATCGTCGACGCCGCCTTCACTTTGATCGGCCGCGTGGTCGAGCTCCAGGTCTGCCCGATCCCGTAAGCGTATCTGCCGGCCCCCGTCAGAGCGTAGTTCGCCTGTTTCACCCCGATCGGCGAGAGCTTCTGTGCGCTCCAGCTATCCAGCAGCCGGTTCACGCACCGCAAAGCGAAGGTCTGGTCGTCGGTCGAAACCGTCTCGCCCGGGCCGTACGCCATGATGTAAAACAGCGAATCGTCGATGATGTCGGAAACTAAGCTCATTTGGGTCTAGCCTCGAGGCGCGCCCCCTCTATTTCCTCTTCTTGGCTGCTTCCAGCGCGTCCAGCCGCAGCCCGTATTCCTGCAGCCGGGCCAGTATTTCTTCCAGCAGCTGGTCTAACGGCGCCGCAGCTTCCGTCTCCGGTTCGGGCGGCGCGACCATCTGCTCGCTCCATCCGGGGCCCAGGGAGCTGAATTCCGCGGCGCTCTTCACCAGCCGCGGGCTCTCGGTCGCGTGATACATAAAGCACGGAAATACCTTTGGCATGTCTTTCTCTTTTCGTGGGAAAAAACGGGGCGCGCTGGAAAGGCGGCGCGCCCCATCAAGGAGAACCGCTTGGCCCGATGCTATTGCTTCTCGACTGACATCGTTAGGTTGGCCGCCGTGTCCGTCGTTCCGCTCAAATAGCTGAACGTGATCAGATCGCCCGCCACCACACTCACCGAGTGAGTCGTATCGTTGCACACCGCGACTCCCGACAAGTTACAGGTGATCGCCGTCGCCGAGCCGTTCTTCAGTACCGTCGCGATTTGGTCGCTTGTCGTCGATGTCGCCGCGGCCGAGGAGTGGACCCGGAAATTGTAGAGGGTCCCGGAGCTGCTCACCACCACCGGCACTTGGCCCGTGGTCGTCGCGCACGCAATCCCGTCGTTGACAAAATCCGTCGCCGAGCTCTGCGTTACCGCCCCCGTGCAGAACTGGTTGATGAGCTGCGTCGACGCAGTCGGTCCCATGGTGCCAACCTGGATCTTGACCCACTGCGAGCCGACACAGTTGAAAATGTCGCCGTTGTTGATCTGGATGTACGGCAGCGCCGGGATATTGGCTGCGATGCAGGCCCCTGAGGGGCTGCTCGTGCCAATCGCACCCGCGGCCGCCTGGCCGCCGAACCAGCTCGGAGGCCCCACGTAAACTACGGCGCCCGAATTGTGCAGCTCGCCGCGCGTGCCCCACGCGCCGCGCACCACTCTCAGAACACACGGCGAGCTGGTGATTTCCGCCGCCACGTCCATTGCCTCGGTGTCGACGTACAGCAGCGTCGTCCATTGTCCCACCGAGTTTTGCACTAAATTGCTACAGGACGCGAGGGTAATTACGTCCGTTGAGTTGCCGGGCGCGGGCGAGGAAGGCCCGTTTGTAAGCGCCACCGAAAGCGTGGTGCTCGCCAGCGTGGCTTGCGCGTGCAGGCATCCGAAGGACACCAGCAGCAGCGCAGCCGCGAAAAGGACTTGCTTGATTGTTTTGGTCATTTGGTCGATTAGTCTCCTGTTGGATTGGCGGGGCCGGGCTCGTCCGGCCCCTGGCTGCCTACTGCAGGCTCGCGATCCGGACCGCGCAATTGTCCGAGTACAGGTTGCCGAAGCCTAGCAACACGTCGAAGCGGTTCACCATCTTGCGCTCGATGGGATCGAACATGCGGACGAACGCGATGCTGATGCCCGTTTTCGGGTCTCGCGCCTGGCTCGACATTTCGCAGGCCTTCGGAATTTCCAGCTTCACGCCCACCAGGGCGAAAGCGTCGCGGTGCAGCGCTAGGCCGTTCATGCCGGTTTTCGCGGCTCCGTTGGACATGGTGGTGCCCGGCATCAGGGCCACGTACGCGTTCACCTGCGGTAGCGCGTCCACGTTCTGGTACGGCGAGCCGGGACCGATCAGCCCCTGCGTGCCGGCTTGGATTTGCAGCGTGGCCGCGCTCGACGAGGCCGAGGTGTTCTGCGTGATTAGGATGTTCTTCAGCGTTCCGGTGGAACGCCGGGTCCCCGGGTTGACGTTGTTCACCGCGGCGATGGTGATGATGTCCCCCGCGTTGAAGGTGTCGGCCGATCCGCAGCTCACGGCGATGGCAGTCACCGCCCCGGTGGCGTTCGTGGTGACACCCGTCACCTGTACCCCGGTCGCTTGATTGGCCCACGTGCCCGTCGTCTGGCTGTAGAGGGACATCGATTCGTCCCACTCGAACCCTTGCGCGTAACCGTAATAGCCTTCCCGGAAGGCCTTCGCGACTTCGTTTTGCGGGTTGAACTGCAACGGCGTCGAGCCGCTGACCAGTGTCCGCATCATCTGCGGCGTCACGATCATGCCCTTTTGGCCCGGAGGACACGCATTTTCGATCAATCGCGCGCGCGCCTGGCCGTAAATGTCGAAGGTGGTCGGCGTGGTGCCGAGCGCTCCCACTACGTTGTTGGTGTTCGCCAGCGCCCATCCCGCGGCGCGGGAGTCGATCTCCTGAGCGAGCTGCTGGACGGCCTTGTCCAGGTACTCGGCCTTGAACTTCTCGCGGCCCCGTTCCAACTTCAAGGCCTGCTCGATCGAGTCGTATTCAAAGTGGATGCCGAAGATCTGATCGCACATCACCGTGGTGAAGATGCGGTTGATCCCCTGCGGTTGATAGCCCAGCCCGGAAGTCACCAGCCAGCGTTGCGGCAGGGGCACTCGTACGGTTTCCCCTACGGCGAATTCCTTGGTGAACTGGTCGTTGTAATCGGTGTTGAAGTACTGCGCGATAGCGAGGTTGTTGATGAGGCCACGGAGGGACTCCTGGCACAACCAGTCGACTACCTGAAAAGTGTTCGCCACGTATGATCCCCTTGCGCGGCGTCACGAGAAACGCTTGCCCTTACCGCCGGCGTCTCGCCACGTCCCGCGCGTTCATGATCCGCTGGTAGGCAGCGGTATCACCGGCTGCGATCGCGGCTTCGGCGTCGTCCACGGTATTGCCGGCGCTCTTGCCGCTCAGCTCCGTGGCCGGCCTCCGGGCCGCGCTCGTGATTTTCGGTTTAGGAGATGGCAGGGGCTTTGGCTCTTCTTCGGCGGGGGGCGCTCCCAGGATGGCGTCTTCCACGCGGTGAATCTCGCGCGCAAGCTTGGCGGGTGAAAGTTTCGACACCCGCACCTGCTCGTCCTTCGGGAGCCGGTAGAAATGCATCACCAGCTCCGGCCCTACTTCGCTCTCGATAATCATCGGCGCCACGCCTCTGGCCGTGAAGAATCTGCCCACAATGTCGTCGGCCGATTGATATTCCGGGTCCGCTTCCATTGCGGCAGATCGCCGTTCCTGCCAGCTATCGTTGGCCGCCTTCGCCGTCGCTTCCTGCTCGCTTCGCTCCGCCGCCTGGCGCTCCCTCAAGGGCGCGTTCATCCGCCATTCGACCATCTCGTCGAAATACTTGATCTTGGCCGCCTCCAGCTCTTCCCACGTCCCGGTCCACTTGGCGGGATCGGGGGGAACGGGCCTTCCATCGGCCGGCGGTGGTGCCGCTGCCGCCGCTGCGGGGGCTGAATCCGCGGTTTGGTCAGCCGTCTTCTTCGGCGCGGCGCCGTCAACCTCGGCGCGCAATTGCGCGCGCCGGCGAAGCAGCTCTGCGATCTCGGCGGACAGTTGGCCTTTGCGGCGCTCTGCCCTTGTCTCCTGTACTCTCTCTCCGGTGTCCGTCGCCGGTGCGATTGGTTCAGCCTGGATAGGCTCGGACGATGGTGTCTCTTCCTTCGCGGGTGCCGGATCCGCTTCGTCTTTCGGCTGCGGTGTGCCGTTTCTCAGCCAGTCCAAACGTCCCTTCTCGTTCAGAGTGTCCAAAAAGTCCGGCGCTTCTCCGGTGGATGACGAATCCACCACTTTGTCGTCTGCCATACGCAACGCTCCTTACAACTCGCGGTTCTTTTACGCCTTCCGCGATAGGCGAAATTGCTAAACTCGAGGCATGCGGGACGCGCTGCAGGGACCTTGGCCGCTTAGCCTTGAGCAGATGCGGGAGGTGTCCCAGAAGGTTGCGAAGACCCTCCTCCCGGACTGCTTTGTCCTGGTGTGGCCGCGGCTTGGGCAGCCGCCGCTTCCTGCGCCGATTGCTGCAAGCTCGCTTCGTGATCCCGGTCCGCCTGCGAGTCCATCGTGTCCATCGCGTGCTGAATAGCTCCAACTTGCGCTTCCAGCTTCGCCACCGCCGATTGAACCCCCGCCTGCAACTCCGCGATCCGCACCTGCGATTGAATCGCCAGCCGCTTAGTGTCTTCCTGCATCGTCGCGATCGCCAGCTTCGCGTTCACGTCCGGAAGCTTCGCCGCCAATTCCTGCTGTAACTTCTGGATCACAGCGGCCTGCTCCGTCAGCGTCTGTTTCTGCTGCGCCATCATCTGCTGCGCCGCCGGCGGCAATGGTGGCCCCTGCTGCCCTTCCTGCGCCGCGATATCCGGTGGCACCAGGCGCTTCGAGATCTCGTCCCCGATCGGCCCCAGGTTTTTCAGCTTCACCACCAGGTCGCCGATCCGCGGCATGATCTGCGGGTTCTGCGCCAGCTGGTCGGCGAACTTGCTCTCCTCGTCTCGCTGCGATTGAGTGCTCGGCCCCGTGGCGATGGTCACCGCGTGCCGCCCTTCGCCGATCCTGTAGTGATACTCCTCGCCGGTCTGCGGATCCCTGAACGCCTCGTTGATCCGCACCACTTTGTGCTTCCCGTCCGCCATCCGGATCCCCACGTCGCGCTTCGCGTCGTAGACGTAATCGATCTGGTCGTCCATGATGCGGCCCATGTGCTCCAGGAACCCGTCAAATTTGTCGATGAAGTGGAACGATCCCTGGCTGGATTGATCGTCCAGCGCCCTGACCGCCACGCCCGATTGCGCGTTGGTATCGTGCTTCCCGACTGAAGTGTTGTACATCCCCAGCGCCGACTGGATCGCCCTCTTATAGCTCTCGGTCAGGATCTCGACCGATTCTAGTGGCGCTTCCCAGTGATTCCACACCGGCAGAGGAAGAATATTCTCGCCCGTGTCCTCCGTCTTCGCCTTCGCATAGATGAACGGCCGCGGCGAGTGGCCGATGTGCTGCACCTCGTCTTCGTGCCCCTCGAATTGCCCCTCATAGGCCATCCACATGGCCTTGGGCATCATCCCCAGCAGTTCCAGCCCCGTGGTCTGCGCGTAGCAATAGGCCATGTAGGCTTCCCGCGCCAGGCGGATCAGCGATTCCACTTTGAGCTGAGAGCCGCCGCCTTCGTCGACGTACTTTTCTCTGCCGAAACAGCAGCCGATCGGAATATACTTGCCGTCCTGCGGGTTCTCCTCGAGGATTTCCACCCCGTTGGTCAGGTACTGGATCACCTCCCGCTCTTCGCTGTCCCTCTCGTTCAGGATCTTGTGCGTGCCCTTCGGGACCGTGATCCCATCGCCGATGTCGCAGTCTCTCGCCAGCGTGACCGTTTCGCTGCCGGTATCCGCGTCTTCCATCTCGTCGGCGAAGACGTTCATGCCGCCGCCGATGTCCAGGCTGAGCAACGTGCGCGTGGTCTTTTCGACTTTCCAGTATTCCGCCACCTGGATGAAGTCGTCCTTCACCCACATCGGCAGTTCGCGCATCTGCTCGGTCGAAAAGTCGGTCGCGGTTGCCTTTGGCCAGCGCTTCTCGAAGTCGCTGCGCCGCACCATGTCGGTCACAAAGCAGTAGCCCATGTCCGAGCGGTCTTCCTGCTTCGCATCCGGATCCACCCACACGGTGTTGGGATTCGGAATCGGCCTCACCACCAGCTCCTGATCGAACGAATCCGGCGAGACGTACCGTTTCGAAACCCGCGCGTAGCCGTAGCCGCGCTGCGTCACGTTCTCCATCACCTGCGAGTACACCGCCTGCGCCCGGCTCGCGTATTCGATCTGCCGGATCAGGTTCGCGCGGAACTCCGCCGTCTTGTCGGTCGCCCCCCCTCCCGCCGGGTCCACCTTCACCGCGCGCTTGTTCTGCCGCACGTCGTTGATGAGCTGGTTCAGATACTGATTCAGCTCGTCGAAGGCCACGCACGGGCGGCCGGCCGCCTTGCGCTCCGCCTTGTCCTTCGGGTCCCACGGGTCGCCGGAGGCATACCGCATGTCGGTGTTCCCCTCGTCCCGCATCTCCTTCCAGAACTTCACACAATAGTCGAAGTTGTCCCGGATCTCTTTCAGGAGATCTTGGTCGCGACTGCCTATTCTCGACATTTTCGGGTACGGGCTTTAGGGCGCCGGGAGATCCTCTGACTGGGTTTCGCGATGCTCCTCCGGCAGCACAGAAACCAACGGCCCAGTAGTTCGTTGACCGTCGGTTCGACTTCAATTTCCCACATAGCGGCTCCCCTCCTTCCGCCTGATTGCTGGGCACTTCGGACAGATCAGGTTGGCGTCGATCCCGTCGAATACCCAGCCCCTGTCTCTCGCCCTGGCGACCGCTTCGGCGCTCGCCTGAATAGTTTCCGCCCGCGTGCATTTCGCGCACACCAGCTCCAGCAGTCCTCGCGCGGCGGGATTACCAATCTCGTTCACTCTTGACTTATTGCTCCAGCGCGTTGGGGCTCGGCCCGGCTGCCGGTACGGGAGGCGGCGCCGGTGCCTTGATCCCCAGGTGCTTCTGAAGATGAGCCATCAGTTTCGGCCCTTCGCTGGCGCCAAAGACGTGCTCTTCGTCCGGATGAGACGGCCCCGGTCCGGTGCTGTAGGCGAAGACATGCCTTACTAAGTGGCCTCCGGTCTTTCCCGGCCTAATCTCGATGTGCCTCAGCACCTTCGGTCCCATCGCCGGCATCTTGGTCCCCTTCGGCTCTTCGCTCTCGCGGAAGTTGTATGCGTGTCCCATCTATTCCCCCAGGATCCTGTTGGCCTTCGCGTCGATCTTCGCCTTCGCCGCGCTCGACAGCTTGCCCTTCTTCACCATCTGCGCCGCGCGCGCCTTCGCGTTCGCGGCGTGCGATTTGTCCGGCATCGGATACTTCCGCTCTCCCGGCAGCCCGAAGGTCGATTTCGCTAGCGCTTTGCGTTTCGCTGCCGTCAGCTCGCCACCGGACCCCGGCGCGGCTTTCTTCTTCTTCGCTGGCTTCGGCCGCTCCTGCTGCCCGCCCTTGCGCCAGTCGTATACGTGCGCTTCGTGCTCCGTCTTCATGCTTTTTCTCTCCGGCAGCCGTTTGAAATCGGTTGCCCGTTCCCACTCGCGCTTCTGGGCGCTCGTCAACGGCGAAGCGCTCGACTCCAGGAACCGCTGCTGCGCTTTGCTCTTGAACGGCATCTTGTCCTTACAAACTCCGCAGTTTTATAATCGGCGTGTGAAGCACCAGCTCCCCTACCTCTCCGACGAGGAACTGGAGCTGATCCTCTGTTTCCGCCGCTTCAATGCGCGCGAGCGTAAAAAGTCCGAAGTCTTCGCTTGGCCTACGACCAGGCCGACACCGGCCGAGGTGCCTGCTCCTCTTTTGGCGCTTTCTTCCGCGGCAGCCTGAGCCCCACCGCGCACTGCCGGAACGCGTCGGCCGCATGAGAAGCTTCGTCGTGCAATGGCTCCCGCGTCGGTACGCCCAGCGTCTGCACGGTCCCGTAGCGGTAGCGGCGCAGATGCTGTAATCCTTCCGCGCACCTGTCCGCGTCGAACCAGCACTGCGGAAAAATCGTCCGTACCGCGTTAATCCCATCCACGATCGACAGCCGGTCCAGCACCGTCACCCTGCGGCCCAGCGCCCGCATCAGCTCCTCGACCGATTTGCCCGTCCCCATCGTGTGGGCTTTGGCGTCGTGCGGCAGGTAATCCGTCCCGTAGACGTATCCCTTGCTCTGCAGCAGCCTCACGCAGTCCGCAATCGACTGGTGCCGCCCGTCGGCATAATCGATGATCCGGTATTCGAACGGAAACGCCTGCACGAACCAGATCGCAAACAGGTCTCCCCAGCCCAGGTCCCAGAAGGTGTGCACCGGCGCGGTCGCATCGTAAGGCACCTTCGTGATGCGCTGCTCTTTTTCCGCCGCCGCCATCTCCTCCCGGTACACGGCTCCCTCGACCGCGCTCTTCGTCGCTCCGCCGTAGATCACGTCGAAGGTGGCGGGATCCGTCTCGCGCAGGTGCTCGATTTTCGCCCGCGACGTTTCCGACAGCCACCGGTTATCCTGGTAGCTCGTGCGCACCACCACCGCACCAGGCGGCGGATTCCTCACCCACCGCAGGTACGTCTCGTCCGTGGGGAGTTCCGGGTTGAAACTGCACCAAATCTCGGACCCTTCCTTGCGGATGGTCGGGATCACCACCTCCCACGAATTCCGCGAGACGTTGGCCGCCTCTTCCACCCACACCCCGTCTAACGATTCGAACGATTTGATCTGATTGACGTTGTGCTTCAACCCGGCGAAGACAAACTCGCTATATCCCGGCGTCTCGAGCGGGCGGCCGTACATCCCGGTCCGGTAGAGCACCGTCCCCGCGATCCGCGCCTTCTCCACCCGGAAGTACTTTTCCAGCCCTAGCCGCGCTATCTGGTCCGCCAGCAGCCAGTGGACCGATTCCGCGATCGATTGCTGCGTCTCTCGCGCGCACAACCATCGCAGCCGGTTCTGCGCTCCCAGAATCAGCAGCGCCCGCGCGATCGACCAGCTCTTGATCCCATCGCGCCCCCCGTAGAGGATCTTGTACGGGTGCGGCTCGAACAGGAACTGCACTTTATCGGGAAACTCGACCCTCACGGCGCCGCTGGCGCGTCCGGCTTCACAAAGACCACTTCGAGCGTCGCCTGAATCGGCCCCCCGTTCGGCCCCGTCAGCTCGGCCGAATTCTTGTATTTCTCCGGCTTTGCTCCGCGCAGCAGGAACTGCATCAGGCCTCCATCGAAGCGCCGCACCGATCCGCACTTCTGCCCTTGGTAGAAGACCGGCTCTAGCCATCCCGCGGTAGCTCTCTCCACCGCCGCACTTTCCAGGAAATCCCCCGCGACGATCTTTGCCCTTTCGAAGGCCTCCGCATACTTCGGGTATTTTGCGAGCCACCGGTAGTGCCGGCGCGGGTTGATCTTGGCCGCCCTGGCCGCGGCCGTGATGTTGCATGTGCGCCGGTAGACCGCTAGGAAAGCGCGGGCCCGCGCTACCTGGCCGGTCCGGACCTTCTCAGGCATCCGCCTCCGGCGCACAGAGGGCCGGCCCCGAGAAATCCTGCCCTCTTCGCACTGCGCAGATTTTCTCGCTCACCAGTTCGCGCTCCGCCCAAGACTGGAACGCCGCAAATCGCCTGGTGATTTTCACGTCCATGACGATGTTGGCCGCGCTCCACAGCGCGTTGATGACGATGACTCCAACCGCCAGCGACGGTGCAATCCATGTGGGGTTCATGCCGTGTGCTCCCTTGTATAGGCCTCTCGTGAACAATCGTGCAGCGGCCCCCAACTGAGACCACGAAGCTCGCGCACTGAGTCGCGCCCGAGGCCCCCTCTCCTGAAGGACACCGGCTGCACCGCGGCGAAGTAATCCCGCAAAGGGTAAATTCCCGCTTCCACCAGCGCTGCCCCCATCCGCTCCTCGATCCGGTACACCGCGTGGAAGAAGTTTCCCCGGCTGATCTTCAGCTTGCGCGTGCACGCGGGCCATTCCCGGCCGCGCAGGAAATGCAGCACGAATATACTGTGGTGCGCCGCATCCAGGACGCGCCGCGCCGTGATCTCGAAGTCCGCCACGAACTCTACGTCCGGGAGCCCGAACCCGATACACGGATGAGCCGCCTGCCCATGAGTCGCCGAGTTCCACACGATCTCCAGCCGGATCCGCGCGTAGCGTTGGCCCTCCATCGCGCGCGTCTCCCGATATCGGGAGAAGCAAGCGGCGAAGACCCCGCGCAGGGCGCATTTGCAGACGCGAGGCTTGCCCCGGCACCATCGAGAGCCCATCCCGAAGCAGTGCGCGCAGCGAGGGTTCGCCACCGCCAGCGAAGCCCCCTCGGCCATCCGCAATGCCCGCGCGGCCATCAGTCTCTCGCTGCGCCTGCCCCAGCCGTCTTGTCGAAATTGGCCAGGAGGTTCTGCACGAACCGGTATAGCCACAGATACAGGCGTGAGCCCATCGGAACCGGCTCCGGCAGCGCGCGCGCCGCGGCCGATAAGACAATCGCGGCCACCGCCCCGGTCAGCCAAGAAGGTGGAATAAGCATGTGCGGCATTGCCGTCTCTTAGATGCCGGCGTTCTCCAGCACCGTCTCGATGGTTGACAGGATGCCGTTGATCTTCTGGACCGTGGGGCTCGACTGGTCTTTCACGAAAATGCGCGCCACCAGGTCGATGATCGCCGTGGCAGCCGCCACGATCTCTTGTGTGACGGCAATATTTACTGCGGGAGTCTCCATTGTCATTCCTTCTTTTCTCGCGGGGGAGGGATTGGCCCCGCCCGCCTTCGGTCTTTTGTCCCAGATGCTCATTGCCTACTGGGTGGGGGCACTGGGCGGGCTCTCCCAGTAGTATCCGAACAAGACAAACGTCTTCTGCAGCACCGTCCCACTCGGGATCTGTGCCCCGCTCTTAAAGGTTTCCCCCGGCGTGACCGTGATGATCGTATTGGCTGCGTTGGTATCGTCCGCTGGACAGGCGTAGTACGTGATGCCGGCGTAAGTGCCCAAGGAGGCGCCCACATCGGTGCTGGTCGACACCGCGGCGAGCGCCGGGCACGCCGGAGTACTCGCCCCGGTCTGTGTCGGGGGCAATACCCAGACGTCGCCGGTCGTCGGATTCGGCTCGATCGAGTAGGCCCAGAGGTGCGCCGGTGCAGGCTGCGGGGTGGGATAGAGCGGGCTGCCTTGCGCACGCAACGTCAGATTCGCGCTGGTCCAGTTCGCACACTGCCCTGCCGCGGAATTCAATAACAACTGGTTGATGACCGCGTAGTTTTGATCGAGACCGGCCAGGTTGGCGGCCTGCACTCCGGCAAACACTGTGTCGGCCAGGAGCACAACGCCTCCCGGCGGCGGGGCGAACGGGACCGGCGCGGTGATCGTCGTCACGACAGGGAAGGCCGCGGGGCTGGGCACCACCATCTGGCCGAACAGTGCCGAAGCTAGCAGCAGCAGAGTAGCTACCGTGCAGAATCTCATTCCGAAGAATCTCATTGGATACGCTTCTCCTCTTTCAGGTTGAACAGCCGCGCGGCGGATTGCCGCGCCTTTCTCCATTCCTCCGCATCGATATGCCCCGCCGCTGGGCGGCACGTCGCCGCGCTTACCCCTTCCGCCGTGCATCCCAGGTAGGCCTCCAGAAACGCGCTGAACGCCTTGGCGTGCGCCGCTAGATCCCGCGGGTCGATTGCTTTCGGGTCGATCGCTTCCGGTGTTGGCATTTTCAAGTGCTTTGCGCAGCCGCACAACACCAGCAGCAGCACCAGTTCGACAATCAGCGCTAGTCTCACTCAGGCGGCTCTATGGCATTCCTGCAATACGGCCGTAAAAGCGGGTCTCGCCGCACGCGGAATCCTCTTCAGCGTCCACACCCTTGGAGGGTTTGTTCCTGTCTCGTTGTCGTGCGAATACCGCAGAGGGTTGCCGGACCGTGCTGGAATGTCCGAATCGTCCGCCGTCTCATGGATTTGGATTTCCACCACCAGGCGATCGCGATGTCTTCGGATCACTTTTGTGTTGGGCGCCTTCGCCAGGCACCTCACGCGCGATGGATCGGCCAGCTCGAGGCAGCGCAATCCGCTCATCACCGGAACGCGGTCCATTTGACGCAGCTCCCCTCTCGGTACAACGGACCGGGGTAGTTTTGAGCCCCCTCCGCGAGGCTTTACCTCAACTGCAGCCCCAGCAGAAGCGCCGCGGCTTCCAGTACCGCTTTCTTCTCTAGGTCGGTCAGTGGAAGTGCTTCGCAACGGTCGTTCTGGTTACAGAACAAGCCGTCGAGCACCGCCAGCACTGCTCTCGTCCGATCTAGGGTCTTTTGTGCGTTCATGCGGCCTTTCTCAACGGCAGCGTCTCCGTCGTAACCGGCTGGCCGATGATCCGCGACAGAATCCGCTCTTCTTTCACGTACCCCGCGCGCTCGTCTTCGGTGAGCGCCTTATCGAGATCGCCCAGCGCCGGCGCGCAATGCTCTTCTACCCACGCCATGCCCATCTTGCGGAATAGCCGAGGAATGTTGATGATCGTGCGCTTGATGCGCTTGGCTCCCACCGGGAGGTCGTACTTCAACCCGCGCAGCAGCAGCTCCTCACCCGCCGGCTGTCTATCCGTCGCTGCCCTGATCTGAGACGACAATTCCGCCAGTCGCGCTATGTCCGGATTCACCGCCGGTTTCCACGCCGCCACTTTGTTTAGTGTGTCGGCGTACTCGTCCACCAAGCGCCGGAGGTTGGGCGTCAGTTTCGGTACGATCAAGACAGTCCTCCTTTGGCCCCTGCCTCGCCGGTCTCCGTTCATCGAAGTCCCCTTTTTTCTAAACGCCGCTTTATCGTCGTCGTCGGCCTGTTTCTCACGACGACGATAAAGCGGGTGAACGGAGGAGAAAGGGCTGAGCAAGCTCAGCTTTTTCTGGAGCAAGTGAGTCACTTGCTCCATCTCACCCTTTAATGGTGCGCCCAGGGACACTGCTGGGTATCGTCAAAAGGTCCGAATTCAGTCAAAATAGTCTTATTCTTCCCTTTTCACCTGTGCTGACTACGTCCGAAATCAGTCAAAATGGTCTTGTTCTTCCCTTTCGACGGGGGACTACCTTTCTGACCCACGCTGACTCTGCTGACTCTACCATCCGGTTCTTGCTCCCCGAGCGCCAGGTATTATGGATGCTCAGCCAGGGCTGGAACGACAAGCAGATTGCCGGCGAACTGGAGATTTCCCCCCGCGCAGCTCGCGACCGCGTGCGCAAGTTAGTGCGTAAAGCGCGCGTGGCCGACTCCCGCCAGCTCGTGGTCTTCATCGCACAACAACCGGGCTGCCTTGAAAAAGATCGTCACTGCGTGCCCGGTCTCCGTTCGTCGAAAAGTCCCTCTTCTGATTCGTCGTCGTCGTCTTGTTTTTCTCGGTGACGACGACGAATCAGGTAAGCGGGAACCGCCCAGAAGAGGCTGAGCTTGCGAAGCCTCTTCTATCTCTAAGCTTTTATATCTCAATACGCCAACATCAGATGTCTACGTTGGAGGCGTCAAAGTGGGCTCTGAACGCCTACGTGCACCTCTCCTCCGATGTAGGCATAAATGCCTACATCAAAAAACCCTTGCATTCGGACCCAATTTGCATTACTATCCGCTGAGTATGCGACCACCGAGCCGGAAGAAGATCAGCGAGGCTTTTTCTATCGTCTCCCAGATCGCTCGCAAAGCCCGGCGCAAGTGGTGGCGTGAGACGTACACCCCAGAGCAGCGCTCGGAGATAATGCGCCAGATGGTGAACAAGCGCTGGAGCAAGCTCACCCCAGAGCAGCGCTCTGCGCAGATGAAGGCGGTTTACCGCAGGGCCCTGATGAGGAGAACACACGGCAAGGCCGCCAGATTCCCCCGCCCGAAAGCAAGAGGAAAAGGTAGATGAGCGCAAGCCGCGCCGCCGCCGCAATGACATGGGCCGCCCGATGGCTGTCTTGGTGGCGTCCCTTGTGGTGGGGTCCCCCCTGTAAGCACGGAACGTTCGGGCATTGCTACTCAGGTAAAGGCTACGTGCTCGAATGCAGACAATGCTGGAGCGAGATTGATGCCGTAGTTACCCAACAGCGCGGCGCTGAACTTCTTACCCAACAGCGCGCCGCTGAACTTCAGGTGGCTGAAATTCAGGTCCTGCTTAAACCCGTATATGGAGCGTTGGAAGGGCTGTTGAAGCGGGTCGAAGCCCTGGAGCGCCGCCAAAGGGAGAGTTCCTAGATGAGCGCAAGTCGAGCAGCAGCAGCGTCCACCGGCGTCAGGGCCGCATCCCGCCCATCGCGCGCCGCTGAACTTCAGGTGGCTGAAATTCAGGTCCTGCTTAAACCCGTATATGGAGCGTTGGAAGGGCTGTTGAAGCGGGTCGAAGCCCTGGAGCGCCAGTCGAGGCCCGCGATCCCTCAGACCGCGATTTCCAGTAGTGAGCCTGCGGCGCCCCGTCCACCAGTTTCGGCGGCTGTAAATCCCAAACGGAGTAACACCCACCCCCCACGCAG
>Ga0181521_10002072_pt1 | contig 24348 bp, 22 predicted proteins | sample PEATcosm2014_Bin_32_FD_119764 | JGI IMG/M metagenome (GOLD analysis project Ga0181521, IMG submission 119764) | Peatland microbial communities from MTU Mesocosm Facility, Houghton, MI, USA - PEATcosm2014_Bin02_60_metaG | ecosystem: Environmental > Terrestrial > Soil > Wetlands > Peat | place...
CACCGCACAGCCGCGGACCTGGAAGCGGCAGTTCTTACTTGAGCTCCTGGTCAACTCCGCGTCTCAGCGCCTCCGCGGTGAGAAGGTCTTCGCCGCCGCTCTCCGCACCGAGCATCCTCGATATCTCTTCATATAACCGCCGCGTCAGTTCCACGCGGCCGGAAAGCTGCATGCCGCTCGTCGGAATCGGGTCGCCGATGCGCAGCGTCACCCTGCCGCTGCGAATGTGAATGGAATGCATGGGCAGCAACCGGCGCATTCCCACGATCGCCATGGGCACCACCGGCACTCCCGCTTTGATGGCGATGTAGGCCGCCCCTTCCTTGAATTCGCGCAGCCCTTGCGGCGCGCGGCCGCCTTCCGGAAACAGCAGCATCGAAGTTCCCCGCCGCGCGATAATGCGCGCCCCTTCGCTCATGCTCTTCAGCGAAGCGCGCGGGCTGGAGCGGTCCACCGGCAGGTGGCCGGCCCGCAACAGGTGCGTGCCCAGAAATGGAATCTTGTACAGCGCTTTCTTGGCGAAGAAACGAAACTGGTGCGGCACCACGGAAAGAATCGCCGGAATGTCCATATAGCTGGCGTGATTGGTGACAAACACGTAGCTGCCGCGCGGATCCAGCTTCTCCAGCCCTTCGCCGCGCACGCGGATGAAGCTCACCGCCAGCAGCATTTTCGCCCAAACCCGCGCCACCCGGTGCATGGCATTGCCGGTGCGGTCGAAGATCGACGCCGCCAGCGAAACGGTCCCCATCGCGATGGTGGAGAGCGCGATCAGTGGAATCGAGAACAACAGGGAGCGGAGAAAACTCATCGCTTTCCCCGGCCGCCGCTACCGTCCTCTACGTCTTCCAGATCGCGCGTCCGCCAGACCATGCGGAATCCCACCGGCAGTTTAAAGCGGCTGCCGCGAACGAAGAACGATCCCACCCCCGGCACATCGCGAATCCAGAGCTCGCCGGTCGTGGGCGCAAAAGCTGGGGGCGAAAGCGCCGGCCCCACGCGCAGATCCGCGAAGAACCGCATGGGGCCCTCCGGCATATCGATTTCCGTGAATTCCAGAGCCACCGCGAAATAATCGCCCGCGTCCGTTGCGTGTTCCAGCCGGCGCACGCGCCCGCGCAATACCGTGGCATCCGGAATCGTGGGTTTCCCTTTCTGCTCCACTTGGCCCGCCACTTTTGCTTCGATCAGTTCTCCCACCGGCGTGCCATCGTCGATGGGGGTCGCCAGAGTCGCCGGAATCGTCATTCCCGCCGGCAGCGTGCGCCGCGCCGTGGCCACCGCGGCCGTTGGACGCAGTACAATGTCGCCGCTCTCCGCCGCCGGGGGCGCGCCAAAAGTGATGCTGCTTTCCGCATGGAACGCGCGGCAGTGGGTGAAATCGAATTGCGCGCGCTCTTCCTCGCCGGAGATTCCCGTCAACACCAATTGCGCGGTCTGCGCCAGCGTCACATCGCCTTCGCCGATTCGCATGGGCGCGTAGTCCACCACCGATACCAGATCGCGCGTTCCCAATATCGGCGGAATTTCGTCCGCATGGGTTTCGATGCGCAGCAATGCGTACGTCTTGGGGTTCGCCCAGAACGTGCCCCGCATTCCCACCGTTCCCTTTCCGCCAAAGGCCGTCACCGTGTACCGGCTGATGAGCGCCGGAATGCGGAAATCGTATTTCGCCGCCGGCGCGCCATGCAGTCGCTCCTCGCCGCGGTAGGTAAACGTAGCGCCGTCGCTTACGAAGATGTTGACCGCGTCCGTCGCGAAGATTCCGTCTCCGATCATGCCGCTCTCCGTGTACTCGGTGATCGAACGGTCGCTGAACGCCGCCTCGCCGGGCGACGAATATAGTTCCCGCTCGCCCGTGAACAATACCTCGACCCGCACCGTATCCAGCCGTTCGAGCGCCGCCTTGAGGACCGGCTTCTTATGGGCCCGCTGCACCGTCTCCAGGCACGTGTAATCCGGCAGGTGCTGCATTTCCTCGCGGATATGGCGCTTGATGCGCGACAGCAGCAGGACGCCGGGCGGCAATTCCTGCGCGGCCGCCGCCGCCGCTATCAACAATATCGCCAGCTTGCGCATGCAGCCCGCCACCATTATATAGCCGCCCTACGCCGCCGCCGCGCCCAGCAGCGCGCGCGCTTCCGCCACCAGAAACAAAGAACCGGTTACAAAAATCGCGTCTTCCTGCGCGGCGTCCCGCACCATTTGCAGGGCGCCTTCGAGTGTTTCCGCGACTTGCAAATTGGCGTGGTCCGTCAACTCCCGCAGCGTTTCCGGCGCCAGCGCCCGCGCTTGTTTCGGGGCCGTCACAATCACCTGCCACGCCCTGGGAAACAGAATCCCGCCGATCTCTTCGATGGCCTTGTCGCGCATCGTTCCGAAGATCAGCCGGATGCGCCGCCCTGCGTAAAACCGGTCGATGTATGCCGCCAGCGCCCGCGCTCCCGCCGGATTGTGCGCGCCATCTAAAATAATCTCCGGCTTGCGCGACACCAGCTCCAGCCGTCCCGGCCACCGGGCTTGCGCGATTCCGGCTTCAATGGTCGCGGCATTCACGCACAGAAATGACAGCGCCAGCGCCGCCACGCAGGCGTTTTCCACCTGGTGCTCGCCAGCCAGCGGGCATTCGATATGCAGGCGGCCCAGCGTGAACCGGCTGCCGCGCGCACCGAGTTCCAGATCACGCACCTGCCACTCGCCGGCGCGCTCCACTTCGATTCCCAGTTCCTTCGCCCGCGTTTCCAGCACCCGCTCCGCTTCCGGCCGCTGCCGCGCGAACACCGCCGGCACGCCCGGTTTCAGAATCCCCGCCTTTTCGCCGGCAATCGCTTCCAAACTGCGGCCGAGAAACACTTCGTGATCGTAATCGATGGGCGTGATGACGCACAGCTCCGGCGTGACCACGTTGGTTGCATCCAGCCTTCCGCCCAGCCCCACTTCCAAAACCACGCGCTGTGTTCGCGCCTCGGCGAATACCAGCATCGCCATGGCGGTGACGGTTTCGAAATACGTCGTGTGCATGTCGATGGCGCCATCGGCGATCAGCCGTTCGACGCACGCGTGCACCCGCTCGAATGCCCGCGTGAACTCCGCCGCGCCGATGGGCCGCCCGTCGATGCGGATGCGCTCGGTCGGCTCGGCCAGGTGCGGCGAGGTGAACAGCCCCGTCTTGAAGCCCGCCGCGCGCAGCCCGGAGGCGATCATGGCGCAGGTCGAGCCCTTGCCGTTGGTGCCCGCCACGTGCACAATGCGCAGCCGGTCCTGGGGCCTTCCCAGCGCCTCCAGCACCGTGCGGATGCGCTCCAGCCCCAGCTTGACCGTCTTGATTTCGTTGCCCAGCGCGTAAAGGAAATGAACCGAATCGGGGTAGTTCACGCCACAAAAAAGTCCAGCGCGCGGGCGATAAACTGCTTCATCTCCGGCCGCGGCACCACCGCGTCCAGCATGCCGTGCTTCAGCAGGAACTCGCTCCGCTGAAACCCTTCCGGCAGCTTCTGGCGAATGGTCTGCTCGATCACGCGCGGTCCCGCGAAACCGATCAGCGCGCCCGGTTCGGCGATGTTCAAATCCCCCAGCATGGCGTAGCTCGCCGTCACCCCGCCCGTGGTGGGGTCCGTCAATACGCTGATGTAAGGCAGGCGCGCTTCGTCCAGCCGCATCAGCGCCGCCGAAATCTTGGCCATCTGCATCAGGCTGATGGCGCCTTCCTGCATGCGCGCGCCGCCCGAGGCCGAAACAATCACCAGCGGCGTATGGCGTTCCATGGCCCGCTCGACAGCCCGCGCGATCATCTCGCCCACCACCGACGCCATGCTGCCGCCGATAAAACTGGGCTCCATCGAGCAGATCTGAATGGCGCGCCCCTCCAGCTTCCCGGCCGCCGAAATCACCGCTTCCGGCAGATTGGTCTTCTGCCGCGCTTCCCTCAGCCGCTCGGTATACGGCTTCTTGTCCACGAACCCCAGCGGGTCGGTGGTGCGCAAGTCATTGTCGAACTGCTGGTACTCGCCCCCGTCCAGCAGCAGCTTCAGCCGCGTTACGGCGTCGATCTGCGAATGCGCCCCGCACTTGGGGCAAACGTTCCAGTTTGCCTCCCACTCTTTTTTCCACACGATCTGCCGGCAGCTCTCGCACTTCTGCCACAGACCCTCGGTGCGCACGCGCTTCTCGCCATTCTCCACTTTGGGGAGTTTTTCGTCGGCCGGTCTGTCCCGCTTAAACCAAGACATGCAGGTTCTACGTTAACGCGGGTACGGATGGCCCCGCAAGGCCGCAAACCCACGATAGATCTGCTCGGCGATCATAACCCGCGCCATTTCGTGCGGAAACGTCATCTTGGAAAGCGAAAGCAGCAGGTCCGCCCGCGCCGCCCATCCTTGCGGCAGCCCATCGTGCCCGCCCACCACAAACACCAGGTCCCGTCCCTCCATCTCCGCTTTCGAAAGCAAACCCGCGAAGGCCGCCGAATCCATGGGCTTGCCGGCCGGGTCCAGAAAAATCTTGCGCGCCGAAGGATGTTTGGCGCAAATGTCGGTGCGTTCCGGCCGGATCTCGCGCATTTCGCACGCGCAATAGCGGCCCGCGCGCTTCGTGAACTCTTCCGCCATTGCGTTGGCGTGAGCGTCTTTCGGCTTCCCGATAAAATAAAGGAAGATCTTCATTTACCGCCGCGCCCGCGCGCCGGCGCGGCACGCAGGAGTGCGTGCGCCACCTCGGCGGCCTAACTCCCGGCCTGCTCCGCGCGCCAATCCCGCCAGCCCTATATGCGGCAATTTTCTTAGCCCTTCCCCGAACTTCGCGCTCACTCCGGCGGAATCTCAACCGTTTTCGCGTTGCGCCACAACCGCTCCAGCCCGTAATATTGGCGGGATTTCGGCGAAAACATGTGCACCAGCAGGTCCCCGTAATCCGCCAGCACCCACTCGGCCTGGTCGTAACCCTCGACGCTGATCGGCAGCTCGCCCCCTTCTTTCTTCAGGCGCAACCCCACTTCGTCGGCAATCGCCTGCACCTGCCGCTGATTGGCGCCCGTGCAGATCACGAAATAGTCGGCGAACGACGTGATTCCGGTCAGATCCAGAACCGTGATGTCGCTTGCTTTTTTCGATTCGGCGGCGCGGACGGCGAGAAGCCAGGAAGGCGTAAGAGTGTTGGCTGCGGCGGTTTCTTGGACGTCTACTTTGGTCAGAACACGCTCCTGTCCGTATCGTAGCACGCCCGCCGCGCCCCTCAGACCGCTTCCATCGCCAGCACCATGGCGCCCAGCACGCCCGACCGGTTTCCCAGTTTCGGCGGCGTCACGTACTCGTCCAGGCCCTCCGCCAGAGCCGGCGATTGTATATAACCGTTCAAAATCCGCGCCATTTCCTTGCGGATCAGCGGAAACAGGTGCGCCTGCTGCATCACCCCGCCCCCCATCACGATGCGCCGCGGCGAAAGCGTGCACACCCAATTCGCCAGGCCCAGCGCCAGGTAATGCGCTTCCAGCTCCCAGGCCGGGTGCCCCTCGGGGATCTCCGCCGCCGCCTTTCCCCAGCGCGCCTCCAGCGACGGTCCCGAAGCCAGCCCTTCCAGGCAATCGCCGTGAAACGGACAAACCCCGGCGAACGGATCGCGCGCCCGGTCGTGCGGCAGACGCACGTGCCCCATTTCCGGATGCACCAGCCCATGCACCACGCGCCCGCCCGAAATCGCCCCGCCGCCGATGCCCGTTCCCACCGTCAGGTAAAGGAAATCGCGCAGCCCCTGCGCCGCGCCCCAGCGCGCTTCTCCCAGAGCCGCCGCGTTCACGTCCGTATCGATGCCCACCGGCAGCCGCACGCGCCCCGACACCGCTCCCGCCAGATCGAAATTCCGCCATGCCGGCTTGGGCGTCGAAGTGATGTAGCCGAACGTTTTCGAGGAGGGGTCCAGATCCACCGGCCCGAACGACCCGATGCCCACCGCCTGCAATTCATCGCCCGCCCGCGCGCACAGAAACGCCACGGCGCGCTCTACGGTTTGCTCCGGCTCTCCCGTCGGAAGCGTGGTCGTGACCAGGTCTTCCGGACCGTCGCCGACGCCGCAGACGAACTTGGTGCCACCCGCTTCAATGCAACCGAACGCCATGCATTCGAGTGTAACAACCGGTGGGGCAAGCTCGAGCTTGCCTTGCCCAGCTCAATTCAGCCAGTCGTCTTCCTCGTCTTCCTCGTCTTCGTCGTCCTCCTCGTCTTCGTCGTCGATTACACTATCATTCGCGGAAACTGCCTCGTCCACCGCCTCGGCAATTTCTTCGTCCTCGGAATCGATCAGGTCGGCCAGAATTACTTCCGCCTCCGCGGGCCGCATACTGCCCACCGCTTCGATGGCCGCGAGCAGTAAGTCCTTAGGGGTATCGGGATCGTTGACGAGTCCGACGACGTGAGACCAGGCCCCATCCAGTTCCCAGTTGCCGGCCGCCCTGACTGCTTCGAAGTGAATCTCCCGATCGGCGTTTTTCAATGACTCCAGGATCTCGGCGTCAAAACCGCGAACGTGGCGCATTCCAAACACCGCCGTCAGCATCCATTCGCGGTCTCCGCTCGCATAGGCGTCCCGGATGGCGTCCCGGTGCCAGTCCGCGGGGGCCCGCACGGAAGCTTCCAATACGCGCCGGCGTACTTCCTTGGAAACGCCGCTATCGAGGTAAACCTGGTGCAACGCGTCCTGGATTTTATGAAACGTCTTCTCGGCAATGGGCACGTCGTCCGGATCGTCGAATTCAAACGTGTCCGCCAGTTCCAGCACCGGACCCAGCGAAATTGCCGCCCGCGCGCGCAATTCGTCCGGCTCGCGGGCATTCCGTACGATCGCGAGTAAGGCTTCCGACAACTTGTCGTTGATCACGGTACAGTTGCCCGCCAGCTCCACGGCGATCCGCCGGTCCGATTGGCCGGCCCGCGGATCTTTCAAAACCTTCAGAAACATCTCCCCGGCATTGCGAGGCCACTCCCAGGGAGGCGTGTCGAGTAAAATCTCAAGCTTGTTCATGCCGTTTCCGCCTACATTCTCACGCGATTCAACCCCGCCTGCAACTCCCGTTTCTGGCCCGCCCACACGAACTCCCCGCCGGCGCCCTCCGGCAGCGTCACCTCGGCTTCCACACCCGCGCCGCGCCGCGCCACCCGCACCGCGATTTCGCCGCGTGGATGCGGCATCTTACCGGACAACTCCTCCAGCGCGCCCAGGTGCGGCTCCACTCGAATGCGCGCGAATCCGGCCGCCGCTGGACTCACTCCCAGCATGCCGCGGAAGAAATTGATGGCGATGTGCGAACTCCACGCATGCGCGTCGGAGCGCGACGGCTCGGGCGTTTCCGGCCACGTCGTCAGCCCCAGTTCGAGCGCCTCGCGCCACGGCCCCAGCCGCTCCAGGAAGCGGTCCCCGAAGCCCGCCTGGAACAGCGCCGTATCCACGTAATAGCGCAAGTACAGAGTCGCCTGGGTCAACCGCGCATCTTCCATCAGGGCCCGCCCGATGGCCGGCGTTTCCTCTTTTCGCGCCGCGCCCGTCAGCACCGCCAGGGCATTCACGTGCTGCGAAAAACCGCCCTCCGGCGTATCGCGGAACAGCCCGCGCGCGGCGTCGAAGTAGCGCTCGCGAATCCCCGACCGCAGCCGCTCCGCCCGCTCCCCATACTCGCCCGCCAGAGCCGGCGATCCCAGGCTCCGCTCCATCTCCCCGGCCGCCTGGTACGCCGCCAGCCATTCCAGGTCCAGCAGCGCCGAGTTCCCGTCCGTTCCCGCCGGCGCCACGCCCGCCGGCCATCCCTTCACCCAATCCGCGAAGTTCCACCACTCGAGCGGCCCCAGCGCTCCATCCGGTTTCTGCCGCGCCGCGAACCAGGAAAGAATGGACCGCGTCGCAGGGAGCATGCCGCGCACAAATTCCGCGTCCTGGGTATACATCCAGTAGTCATGCAGCATTCCGATCCAGATCAGCGAGAACGGCGGAATATACTGCGCCAGCCGCGAAGGCCCGCGCGAAAACGTCAGCCCGTCGGCGGTCTGCGTGGCCTGCGTCCCCTCCAGCGCGTTGCGCACCAGGCGCGCGTCGCCCGCCAGCGTCATGGCCGCCAGCGCCTCCAACCGCGAATCGCCGATATATTGAAGCTGCTCATAATACGCGCAGTCCATGAACGTCTCGTGCGCATCCACCCGCAGCGTCCGCCAGCTCACGTCCAGCATGCGCTGCAGTTCCGCGTCCGCGCTGCCGCCCGCGTGCAATTCCGCGCGCCGCGTGAACGGATATCCCGAAAAGCGCGCCGCCAGGCGCTCCACGGTGAGCGGCTCCTCGCCCGTCTTCACGCTCAGTTCGATGTACCGCCAGGTGCGCCACCACAAGGGACGCCACGCGCGCCGCGCGCCGCCATCCGGCAGGAATACGTCCCGGTACCCTTTGAACTCCTTGCCCTCCACCTGGTTGCGGTTTCCCTTGTTCCACGTCCCCGGCTCGAACAGCGATTCCGCGTAGCGCAGCGAAACCGTGCTGCCGCGTCCGCCCGATACCGTCAGCTCCGGATATCCGGTGGTGTAATAGCCCTGGTCCAGCACCAGCGCCGTTTCGCTGCGCGCGGGGATGGTCCAGGGCTCGCGCGGAAAGCCGCCTCGCGGCGCCGCGCCCGTCGCGCGCCGCACCTGCAACGCCGGCTCGTCGTGTTCGTCCATGGCCGGAATCGTCCGCTCCACCAGCATCCAGGGGCTGTGGGCGTCGCGCGCCCCGCGCATCGCCGCCGCATCCAGCGGCGCTGCCGCGGCCCATCCGGAATCGTCAAAATCCGCGCTCTGCCATCCCCACGGATAGCGCGCGCCATCCACCCGCTCGCCCGGTCCGGCGGCGTAGTAACCCGCCACGTCGCGGCCCGCGCGAACCTCGATGGGCGAGTACGCGCCATCCACCGCGCCCTTCCATTGCCGGCCGGTTTCCACCGCGCGGTCGCCTTCCAGCAGGAACCCGGTTTCGTTGGTGATTTGCGCCAAAGGCGCCGCCGCACCGAAGTTCCACACCACCGCCGCCAGGACGTTGCGCCCCGCTTTCAAGTGCGGCGCCAGATCCACCGTCTCGCGCCGCCAGTGCAGCAGGTCGCCCCGCGCCGGCCCCTCGGAGACCGGCACGCCATTGAGGAAGAGTTGATATCGATTGTCCGCCGAGACCTTTACCACGAAAGACGCGGGCGGCGATGCCACTTCGAACGCGCGCCGGAAATGCGCCACCACGTATTCCGTGCGCGGCGCGCCCGGCGCGGTGATCCATTGCGCCGCCCCCGCCGGCAGTCCCCACGCGCATAGCAGCAGAGCCGCGCACTTCAAGTTCCGTACGTGACGCATAAACCCGCCTTAACGTCCGCGTTCCCCGTTCACCATTCGCATCACTCCCGCCGGATTCCCGTCCCGCAGCTCTTCCGGCAGCAGCTCCGCCGGCGCATCCTGAAAGCAAACCGGCCGCGCGAACCGGTCGATGGCCCGCCCGCCCACCGACGTGCTCCGTCCATCCGAAGTCGCCGGCCACGGACCCCCGTGCACCATCGCCTGGCACACCTCGACGCCCGTCGGAAACCCGCCGAAGAGAATCCGGCCCACTTTGGTTTCCAGCGCCGCCGCCAGCCGCCGGGCGGTTTCCTCGTCGCCCGGTCCGGCATGGATCGTCGCCGTCAGGTTTCCTTCCATCCGGTTGGCGATTTCCAGCGCCTGGTCCGCGTCGAGATACCGCACCAGCAGCGTGCTTGGGCCGAAGACTTCCTCCGCCAGGTCCGCATTTTCGATCAGGGTCCCGGCGTCCGTTTCGAACAGCGCCGGCCGCGCGGCGTGCGCCTCGCTGCCCGCCTCCACCAGGGTGTGCACCTTGGCATCGCCGGCGCGCGCCCTCGCCAGCTCGCTGTAATTGCGCAGAATGCCTTCGTTCAACATGGCCGCCGCGCCCGTCTCCCGCATCTTTTGCGCCAGTTCGCCAGCCAAGCCATCGCCCTGGGCGCCGCGCGGCAGCAGCACCAGCCCGGGGTTGGTGCAGAATTGTCCCACCCCCACGGTCACCGAGCCATGCAGCCCCGCCGCGATCCGCGGTCCGCGCTCGGCCACCGCGCCCGGCAGCACAAAAACCGGGTTCACGCTGCTCATCTCGGCGTAAAACGGGATGGGCTCGCGCCGCCCCTGCGCGATTTTCAGCAGCGCCATGCCGCCGCGCCGCGACCCCGTGAAACCCACCGCGCGGATGCCTTCATGCGCCACCAGCATTTGCCCCAGCTCGTGGCCTATGCCGTACAGCAGCGAGAAGACGCCATCCGGCATAGCGGTGCGCTCCGCCGCCGCGCGAATCGCCAGGCCGCACAACTCCGCCGTTCCGGGGTGCGCGAAATGCGCGTTCACCACCACTGGATTCCCGGCCGCCAGAGCCGACGCCGTATCGCCGCCCGCCACCGAAAACGCCAGCGGAAAATTGCTGGCGCAGAACACCGCGACCGGCCCCAGCGGCCGCAGCATGGAACGCAGATCCGGCTTGGGCGGCTGCCGGCCCGCGTCGCCGGTGTCGATGCGCGCGTCCACCCACGAGCCTTCTTCCACGATCGCCGCGAAGAATCGCAGTTGCGCGCAGGTCCTGGCGCGCTCCCCGCGCACCCGCGCCTCCGGCAGAGCCGACTCGGCCATCGCGCGCTCGATCAGCGCGTCGCCAATGGCTTCGATTTCTTCCGCGATGGCCCGCAGAAACTCCGCGCGCCGCGGCCGCGCTACTTCGCGATATGACGGAAAACAGCCCGCCGCGAGGCCCATCGCACGGTCCAGGTCACCATGCGCCGCCGCGCGATAAGCCGGTTCCAGCCGCTTTCCCGTGGCCGCGTTCATCCCAAAAAAAACCGGCTCGGTATTCTCCGTGCGCCCCAGTCCGATGATGGATTGCCCTGTGAGCTGCATATTGGTACGTTCCGCGGGATTATCCGGCTTGCCCATAAGTCGCCTTCGGCCCGTGTTTCCGGAAATGATGCTTGTCGCGCATCGCCTCGCTGATCGGCTCCGCCGCCGGATTGATGGTCAGCGTCTGCCACGCCATGGCCGCCAGCTCTTCCACGATCACCGCCGTATGCGCCGCGTCCATGGCCGATTTTCCCCAGCAGAACGGCGCGTGCCCCGCTACCAGCGCCGCCGGACAGCTCAGCGCGTCGCGTCCCCGCATCAGCCGGATGATGGCCGCGCCGGTATTGGCTTCGTACGCCTCTTCGATCTCCTCCGCCGTCAACGGCTCGGTCACCGGCACCGGCCCGTGAAAATAATCCGCATGCGTGGTGCCCAGGCAGGGAATCTCGCGCCGCGCCTGCGCCCACGCGGTGGCATGGCGCGAATGCGTGTGCGCCACTCCCCCGATAGTGGGAAACGCGCGGTATAGCGCGGTATGCGTATCCAGGTCCGAACTGGGCTTGAGCCGGCCTTCCACCACCTTGCCGTTCAAATCCGCGATCACCATATCGTCCGGCGTCATCTTCTCGTACGGCACGCCGCTCGGCTTGATCGCCAGCAACCCGTGCTCGCGCGAGATCCCGCTGGCGTTGCCGAACGTGTAAATTACCAGCCCCCGCCTCACCAATTCCAGGTTCGCTTCCAATACTTCAGCTCGCAGCGCTTCCAGCACTCTTCCCTCCCCTCGCCTGGGCCGCGATGCGTCTCAACTCCGGCAGAACGTCTCCGATCTGCGCCGCCTGGGACGCGCGCTCGCCCAATGCGATATACAGTTTCCGATACAACCCGTACAGCTCTCCGTACACCGCCGCCTGCCGCGCCTCCGGTTCCACCACCGCGTGTCCCGGACACAGCGCCGCCTGCGCCTCTTCGATAGTCGCAAATGTTCCCGCCGCAAGGAAAGCGAAAATCGCCGACCCCAGGCTGGTCACGTCGCCCTTGGGCACCAGAATGGGCTTCCCCAGCGCGTTGGCATACACCTGGTTCAGGGTCGCGTTCTTCTGCGGAATGCCGCCGCCGTTGATGATTCTCCGCACCGGCACGCCGTACGCTTCCATGCGCTCCAGAATCACGCGCGTGTGCAGTGCCGTCCCTTCGATGGCCGCGAACAGTTCGTCCTGCGCGGTGTGCGTCAGCCGCCAGCCCAGCGTCACGCCGCTCAATTCCGGATTCACCAGCACGGTGCGGTCGCCGTTGTCCCAGGTCAAGCGCAGCAGCCCGGTTTCGCCCGCGCCATACGCCTCCAGGCCCTGGGAAAGCTCCGCCACGGTGGTTCCCGCGCGGCGCGCGATGGCTTCGAAGATATCGCCCGTCGCCGAAAGCCCCGCTTCAATCCCGGTGCGCGCCGGGTCCACCGACCCCGCCACCACCCCGCACACTCCCGGAACCAGCGACGCTTCTTCGCTGATGGCGATGATGCACGTGGAAGTCCCCACCACGTTCACCACGTCGCCCAGCCGCACTCCCGCGCCGATGGCGTCCCAGTGGGCGTCGAACGCGCCTGTCGGAATGGGAATCCCCGCGCGCAGCCCCAAGCGCTCCGCCCACTCCGCGGTCAGGCGCCCGGCGATTTTGTCGGATGCCGCGTAGCGCCCGCCGAGCTTTTCGCGCACCCCCGCCAGCAGCGGATCCACCGCCGTCAGAAACTCCTCGGGAGGCAGTCCGCCGAGGGCCGCGTTCCACATCCATTTGTGCCCCATGGCGCACACGCTGCGCGGCGCCGCCGCCGCGTCGCGCACGCCGCACAGCACCGCCGCCACCATGTCGCAATGTTCCAGCGCGGTGCGAAAGCGCGCCCGCTTTTCCGGATTGTGGCGCAGCCAGTGCAGCAGCTTGGCGAATCCCCATTCGGAAGAATAAACTCCGCCGCACCACTGGATGGCTTCCAGGCCGCGCTCCCGCGCCGCCCGCGTGATCTCCGCCGCTTCCCGCCACGCGCGGTGGTCGCACCACAGGTAGTAATCGTCCAGCGGCTCGAGCTTCTCGTCCAGCGGAATCACGCTCGATCCGGTGGTGTCCAGCGCCATCGCTTCGATGTCCCGCCCGTCGATTCCCGCGCTCGCCACCGCCTTGCGCATCGCCTCCGCCAGCGCCCGCATGTGATCGGCGTGGCTCTGCGTGGCATGGTCCGGGTCTTCCTTCTTCCGCAGCAGCGGATATTCGCCCGTCCCCGCGCCGAGCTTGCCGCGGATGCTATCGAAGATCGAAACCCTGACCGATAAAGTTCCGAAATCTACTCCTGCGACAATAGCCATAATTCCCCCAAAAAGAAAAAGGGCCAGCGATGAACACCGATAAACACCGATAACGCCAGACCTAAACTAAGAAGGTTCTATCGGTGTGCATCCGTGTTCATCCGCGGCTAATTTCTTTACGCGTGCTGATGCACGCTCCACCCCAGGTATCGCGCGGCCGCTTCCCGCACCGCGCCCGAAACTCTTGATAAATTCGCGGCCACGTGATGCTCGAAGCCGCGCTCGCAGATGTAGCGCAGCAGCCCTTGCAGGTTGGGAATGCGCACCACGCCCGCGCCGCCGAAGGTCTCCAGCGAATCGTCCGTGAATTCGCCCTCGCCCAAATAGCCGCGCATCTCGCCCGTGCGGTCGTCCGTGGAAAACCGCGCGAAGCTCATGGGACCGCTCTTTACCCGCCCCACGCACGTCCCATACGTGTTTTCACGCCCCACCGTCCCCGCGATAATCGCCTGGAAATCCATGCGGGTCTCCTGGAAGAAATGCTTCGGCAGGTTGCTGCAATGGAAGCACACGGCCTTGTCCGGATCGTCGCCGTAATTGTTATTCCAGTCCAGCAGCGCGCTGGGCGTCCCCGACGCCAGTTGCAGCGCGTGCATCCCCACCACCCCCACAATGTCCACTTCGCACGCGCTGGACATCAGGTTCTCGCTCATCATGCTCATCACCGTGCACGGCACCACCCCGAAATATTCCTCCAGGGAGGTCCAGCATTGCACCGCGCTGATGGTGCAATCGGTCTGCTCCATCCACTGGTCGATCACCGCGCCCAATTTCGCCATTTTCATCAGCGCTTCGCAGGGCACGCCGTCGGTGGAGACGTATTGGCGAATCGATTCCAGCTTGGCCGCCGCCGCCGGATCGCTGTCGCGCATGCGCGCGATGCGCCCCAGAATCTCCGAAAGATCGATCGGCTCGACCGAAATCCCGTGGGCTTCCAGAATCTTCTCGCTGTACCGCACCGTGTTGAACGCCGCCGGCCGCGCCCCGATGGCGCCGATGCGCAGCCGCTTCAACCCGCGCACCACCCGGCAGACCCCCGCGAACCAATCCAGGTCGCCGCGGAAGAAATCCGAATCGGGAGCCTCCGTGTGCCGCGTGGTCAGCGAATACGGAATCCCGTACTGCGTCAGGTTGTTGCACACGCTCATTTTTCCGCAGAAGCTGTCGCGCCGGTCGCGGATGGTCATCAGCCCCGGCGTGTCCGGCGTCGCCTGCACCAGCACCGGCACGCCCAGCCCGCTCATGCGCAGCGTGTCCGCCACCGCCCGTTCGTCGCCGAAATTGGGCAGCGTGACGACGATGCCGTCGATCTCCCCGCCGTGCTTGCGAAACAGTTCCGCGCAGCGCGCCGCTTCCGCCCGCGTCTCCACCGCGCCGAACTTGGTCTCTTCCGGCGTCACCGATACCGCGCCGTAGCCCGCTTTCTCGACGGCCGCCAGCATTTCCGAGCGCCCGCTCTTCGCCAGATGGTCCGGGAAGAACCCCCGGTTGCCCGTGATCACTCCGAAGGTGACTCCGTGCCCTTTGCCGTTCGTCATGAACCGTTTCCTCTTCCTGCCCTAACTCTTCTTGGGCGAGAACTTCACCGTATAAATCACCCCCAGCGCGATCAACAGCCCGCCCCACCAGATGTTCGCGTGCAGGCTGGCCAGCACCACCGGGTGCTTCGCCGGCGCCACCAGGTCGTGCAGCCCCGCGCCCAGAATCAGGAGGCCGTAAACCAGCAGCAGCGCCCCGATGAAAAACCAGATCGAAATCATGTCGGATCGATGCATTCGTCTCTCCGGTTACCAAAAAATGATCTGCAAAATCACAAATACCAAGGCCACCACGCCCGCCCAGAAGATGGGCCGCTGGTATAGCTGCAGGTGCCCTTCCGAGGGCAATTCCGTGCATCCGTACACCAGCCCCACTAATTCGGACTCCGGCTGGGGCCGCGTCATGTAGCTCACCACCACGGTCACCGTCATGCACACCATCCACGACCACAGCGCGCGGTACATGTTCTCCGCCATGTCTTTCGCCCCAGCCGAAAGCGCCACGTAACGCAATGCCGCCGGGTCCATCTTCACCCACAGCCACAAGCCGATGGACGATCCCGTGCCCGCCAGCAGGCCCCAGAATCCGCCCGCCCCCGTGGCCCGCTTCCACAACATCCCCAGCACCACCGTCCCGAACAACGGCGCGATGAAGAAGCTGAACAACGCCTGCACGTAATCCATGATGCTGGCGAACTGCATCACCAGGTAGGCCGTCCCGATGCTGGCCGCCACCCCCAGCACCGTGCACCACCTTCCCACCAGGACGTAATGCTCGTCCGTCGCGGTCTTGCGGATCAGCGCGCGGTAAATATCGTAGGTCCACACCGTCGTGAAGGCGCTCACGTTGCCCGCCATCCCCGACATGAATCCCGCCACCAGCGCGGTGATCCCCAGGCCCAGCAGCCCCGGCCCGCAATAGCGCGCCAGCATCAGCGGCAGCACGTCGTTGTAACTGTGCGCGCCGGTGGCCAGCGCCTGCGTCTCGCCCACCAGTTTTTCCGGCAGCACCGCCAGGCCCAGCAGCCCCGGCAGAATCACGATGAACGGCACCGCCATTTTGAACGCCGCCCCGATGATGGGCGCCAGTTTGGCGCTGCGCAGGTCCTTGGCCGCGATCACGCGCTGCACCACCAGAAAATCCGTCGTCCAGTAGCCGAACGAAATCACCAGCCCCAGCCCGAACACGATCCCGATCCAGTTGATGCCCATCGGGTTGTCGCTGAAGTGCCCGAGGCCGCTCCACAGGTGCGTGTAGTCCTGCCCGGGAAACCGTTCGTGAATGCGCGCCACCATGCCGCTCCATCCGCCCGCTTCCACCAGCCCGATAATGGAAATCAGCAGCGCGCCCAGCCAGATCAGCACGAATTGCAGCACCTCGTTGAAAATGGCCGAGAGCAATCCGCCCAGCACCACGTAGGCCGCCACCGTGACGGAAGAAACCCAGATGCTGAAATTGATATCCCACCCCAGCACCACCTGCAGCACCTTGGCCATGGCGTACATGTTGATGCCGCTCATGAAGACCGTCATCAACCCGAACGAGACGGCCGCCAGCACGCGCGCCGGTTCGCCGAACCGCAGCTTCAAATATCCCGGCACCGAGTGCGTTTTGGAGATGTAGTAGAAGGGGATCATCACGATCGCCAGGAACAGCATCGCCGGGATCGCCCCGATCCAATACCAGTGCGCCGCCAGGATTCCGTATTGATAGGAGGCCGCCGCCCACCCCATCAGCTCCAGCGAACCCAGGTTGGCGGCCAGAAAGCTGAGCCCGGCGATCCACGCCGTCATCTCGCGTCCCGCCAGGAAAAAATCTTCGCCGGTCTTGGTGAATCGCTTCAGATAGAAGCCGATCCCGACTACCGCGACGAAGTAAAGAACGATGATCGCCAGGTCCACCGGCGTCAACGCCAGCATCCGCGTGTGCGCGGGCAGCACTGTAATCGCTTGCACCAGCCTATCGTATGAACCTGACTCGCCCGAAGTCAAGAAACCCGCCGGCCAAAGTTTCTCTCCCCCCTCCCGCCTTACTGGCGTATCGGCTGCATCGTCGCCATCCAGCTCTACAACGCCGCCGCGCCCCGCCCGCCCCCTGGTCCGCGGCCGACGCCCCCGTCGGCCTGCTTGCGGGATGCGGGCGAGCCCCGGGTCCGCAACCACTTGCGCCGGCATCTTTGTTTCGATCCTCGCCCCCCGCGCGGGGGGCGACCGTTGCCGTTCGCCGCGACCTCCAGAGACCGCGTGGTTTCAATCCTCGCCCCCCGCGCGGGGGGCGACCAGGCACCGGTCGACGATGTGCTGGAGCAGCGGGGTTTCAATCCTCGCCCCCCGCGCGGGGGGCGACTGCAGCAAGGGTAACGCTCTGAATCCAAAGGTGCAAGCGGCCTGATTTCGCGAACCAGCGAGGGGAGGGATGCTTCCAGTCGCGCTACCACACCGGGCCCCTACCGATGTGACTGGCAATGCGCCGGTTGCGCGTCGCGCGAACATCCCTGAGATTGCCTGAAGACCAGAGGTTCGCGGCGCCTATAAGATCAGTGGTCCGGAAGGATCATAGCTGGGCTTTGCTCCCGCGTGCTCGACGTGGTTCTTCCAATTCTTCCCGAGAAAATAGAAGCGCAGACTGTCAGTCTTGAGATCGACCTCGTCAAGAAGACGCCGCCGGAGCTTGGCCCATTGGGCAGCGTCGACGAAGCATTCAAAGACGGAGTTCTGGACACGCTGGCCGTAATCCTCACAACACTCTGCCACCCGACGGAGCCGCCGGCGGCCTTCGGGGGACTCCGTGTTTACATCATAGGCCACGACGATCAGAGTCAAGGTTCACCTCGGGAGGAAGGGCGGGTAAGTGCTGAGGTCCTTTCGTATCGTCCGGGCGAGCAAGACCGCTTGTACAAATGGCAGTAGCCCAATGGCGAGTTTCTCGCCGAGGAATGGGTGCGACAGTTCCTCCTGTTTCTTGGCCTGGTAGGCCGTCAACACCGCCTTTCGGCCTTCATCATCCAGGTAGACAGCTCCAGTCTCTCCGTAGCGAAAGTGCTCTTCCCGAATTTGTTTTCGATTGATGAGGCTGAGAACCAGTCGATCCGCGACGAACGGGCGCAACTCCTCCATGAGGTCCAGGGCCAGACCGGCTCTGCCTGGACGGTCGCGATGGAGAAACCCGACGAAACTATCGAGCCCCACCGATTCGAGCGCGCCGCGAACATCGTGGGTGAGAAGGGTGTAGACGAACGATAAGAGAGCGTTGACCGGGTCGAGTGGCGGGCGGCGGCTCCGCTGGTTGAACGCAAAGGCGGGCGCATCGCTGACAACCAGGTGAGTGAAGACTTCAAAGTACGTTCGGGCTGCATCGCCTTCTATCCCGCGAAGACCATCCAGCCCGGCCTTCGTCTCAACCTGTTTCAATTGCCCGGCGAGATAGGCCGCGGCGTGGTCCAACGCCTCGGATTGGGCTGTGTCGGGACGCTCCCGGCTGCCTCTCAACAGGATTTGACGGGAGTTGCCTAGTTTGCCGATCAAAAACCCGCGGGCCATTTCCGTTGATGCGGCGTCCGAGTCGGCGATGCGGTACTGCTCCCGCCGAAGTAACACGTTGCCTTTCGTTTCACCTTCGACCCGCGCCAGAAAGCGGCCATGTTCGGAGAGAAACGAGAGCCCGACCTGGCGCTCCGCACAGAAGCCCATGAGCGGGGGACTACAGCCGACATTGCCGAAGCAGACGATGCCGGAAAGCGTGTGGATCGGGACGCGCAGACGGACCTCATGTTCTACCTTGACGAGGACGGATTCGCCGTCTTTCTGGAGATATGCGCCCTGCGTCGTGATATAGAGGGTATTGAGCAACGCTCGCATGGGTCAGATCTCCTGGATATAGCGGGTCACGTAGCGGTCAGGATCTTTGCCGGAAACCGTGAGTTTGGGCTGGCATAGGTCAAACAAGGAACACGTATCGCACTTTTTTCCGTAGTCCGGCGGCGGAGTAACGCCCGCCGAGATTAAGGCCCGGACGCCGCAGATCGCGGTCGTGGTTTCCGCTCGTAACGCAGCGTCAAAGGCGATCTCGCGCCGCTTCCGCGTGGATGCGTAATAGATTGCGCCTGCGGGGACGGAGCATTCCAGCATTTCCTCGAGGCAAAGGGCCTGCGCGCAGATCTGGACGTCATCGCCAAAGCCTCGTTTCTGGGAACCACGCTTGTACTCGACCGGGTAGGGGGTCCAATGACCTTCCTTCCCGGTCAGTGTGCAGCCCTCCTGCCCATCCGTGTTCAACCGGAACTCCACGACATCCACCTTGCCGGTGACACCCAGGCGCAGGGACCGAATTCCGAGGCCATGGCTGACGATAAGCGTTATCCGCGCCTCGCGGCCCAATTCGTCGACGCGTTCGTGCAGAATGTCGCCCTCGACGGTGAACTGATTCTCCATCCACACCTGCTCGATATGAACCAGGGCGCACCGCCGGGGACAGAACACAAAATGCTGAAGCGCGGAGACCGGAAGCAGTTCGTCCTCGTCGAACATGGTTACCGCTCAGGCCAAGTCGGCCATCCGGTGAACCTCCACGCCACTGGGGACCAGCGCAATCAGATCCGCCAGCACAGGAAGCTTGTAATCGGAAATGCGCCGAGCGGCGTCGCATTCCGGCATACGGCTGATGCGCGAGGTTACCAGATCGAAGAGCTTATGGGCATGGGTACAACCCAGCATGGCTTGCCGCTGCCGCTGTTCCAAATCGGTATCGTTGCCCACATGCTTGAAAACGAAGGAGTGGTCCGGATGGACTGTCATGACGCCCTTGCTGGCGGAGCGATCATGCTCGTACATGTTGAGGATGGCTTGGAAAAGAAGCTTGAGATCGTCCTCTGTGAACTTTACTTTTTGCGCAAGGTTGGCGCTGATGAATCCCTTGCCCACATACAGCCCGTACGGGATGAGGCTCTTGCGTCCCATCGTTCGCAATTCGTCTTCCGGTTGCTCGCGCTCCCATTTTGCGAAATCGGACGAGCCGACGTTGGCGCCCTTGATGGAATTGTCGGCAACGGCCATGCGTGTGATCGCAATGTCCATCGGGAGAATCGGGTCAACCGACCGTCCGAAGCTCAATTGGACCGGACCGCGGATCTGGCCAGCATTCGGCCCAGTGGAAAGCACCGCGCCGAAAGTGCGGACGTCGTAAAAATTGGCGCATAACCATTCCGCCGCGTCGGACACCTTCCCCGTGTTCGGCACCCACTTCTTCTTCTTGCCATCGTACTTCGGCATGCCGCCGGTTTTCTCATGGGCGATGGCAATTTTCGTGTTTAGGTTGCAGGCATGCTCGACGAGGATGGACCAGGGGGACCGATTCCCCATGGCGGTCTGAACGTAGTTGCGGATACGCCGTTTGAAGGCCACATCCGAGACGAGACCATGCAGGTCCTGGGGATCGAGGCGCGGGGCGTTGCCCATGTCAGGATCGCCGTTAGGATTGCCGTTCTCGCAATCGAAGACGAAAATGAACTCGTAGCGGTTCTTAATTGGCTGACTCATCGGATGCAGTCTCCTCTTGAGGCGCGTCTGAATCGTTTAGATCGGCGATTTGGTGGTAGTACCCAAGACCGAATAGTCCTTGTTCCTGTAGGGATAGCACCTGAGGAAAGCCCTTCGGCGAGACGCACGTCATCGTCTGGGCAAGGAGAGACTCGAGGTACCCGGATTTGTCCGGGCCAAGCTTCTCGATGTGGTACTGGGCGTTCTTGATGAGCCGCCCGAAGACCAGGCCGGGGCTGGTGCTGGCGGATGCGTAATAGCGCTGGATGACCCCGGCGCCAACGGCGCCGAGAGCGCGCTTCTGCAAGGCAGCGAGAATGGCGAGGACGCGGCCGCAATGGTAGGCGGCGCTGGGCAGGGCCGGATTCAAAGCGGATGTAATGGCATCGGACATAGAAATATCTCTCCTCTCGCGATAGAAGCGAACCAGGTAGGCGCGTAGCACAGCGAAGCGATTCGCTCGAAGGGGGTCATCTCCATGCTGTCCCTCCATGGATGGCAATTCCGAACGCAGGCAGGCGAGGATGCGAAGCGGCAACACATTGGACAGGCAAGCGCCGGTCAGCGCCGAGTAGAGAAGGGGCTCGCTAAGTCGGCGCCGCTCGTCGTCGGTCTGCTTTCGGTCCGTTGCCTGTTGGCTGCGAAGGGAAAGGCAATCGTCGCTGAGGCGGCCGAGGGACGGCGGCGGAGCGCAGGAGTCTCCGTTGAGAGATCTGATTTGCAGATCGGCAAACCAGTTCGCAATCGCGGACGCAAGCGACTCGAAACTGCCTTCCATCCAGCCGCGGACCATTACGCGGCCTTTCTGTCCAGACAGAGTTAAGGCATAGTAGCGGTTGCCCTCCAGGGGACGAACCCGCCCGGTCTGTACGCTCCGCAAAAAATCAATCGCGCGCTGCCGGGCTGCCAGATCGTCGCCCCGCGTCCGCCCACCGAGCAGCGCCAAGAGCGGATTCTCCGCATCCTCGACGCGATCTTTGAACCAGAAAACGACCCGCGCATTGCCGACCCGAACACTGGTTTCAAGGAGCTTGTTCAGGCCAGCGCGGTACGCGACCGCGCCGTCTCTTGATACAGCCGCATTCCTGCCTCTCTTGAAGCCAAAGGAGTTAAATGATTCCTTATCGAAGCCGATTAGAACATCGCCGCCCATCCGATTACCACCAACGTCTCCGAGGCCGCCAATTGGTAGATGAATTCGCTCCGGAAGGGCAAGCTCACCGGTGACGAAGCAGTACTGCAAAGTCCCCGCCACAACCTTGCGCGTAGACGCGGCCTTGGCTTTTTGCATTGAAAAGCCGAGTCGGTACTTTCGCCACCAATCGTGCCAGCCGTCCCCATTCAACGGAAGCTCACCTTCGATGCTCAAGGTCACGACATCGCCTGGCTTGACGTTCTGTTCCGCGCATTCGGCACGAATAGCAGCGAGCGATTTGGGGGAAGAGAGCAGATCGGCAGCGGCACGGAGACTGGGTTGGGCCGACGAAGCTTGCCGCAGCATATTCAGGAAGAAATCGTGCTTCTTGATCAGTTTAGAATCGCTGGGCTCCTTGGACAGGAGCAGCACGACGTCAGCCCTATCTACAAGAAACGAGCTGCGGGTAACGCCCCCGGCAAACGCGTCGACACGACTAATCTCCGGGCAGCATCGGAACTCCTGTCCGCGCTTCGCGCCAACCTCGCATAACGGGACCAGGCCGGTGTACTGGCCGTCCGCGCCACAGCAGATTGCCCATCGAACGAACTTGGTGCCGAACCCCGGCTCGGCAAGGATCTTCTCCCGACGGCAATATTCGGCAAGAAGGTGGATCATTGAGTGACCGCCTCCACTTTTCGCACCTCCGGAGACGAAAACAGAGGCACAACCATCCTGCCATTCCGGACCACGGCACGGAATATGCTCACGCTCGGAGCAGAGCGGCTGGCCCCCAGGCGCGAAAGGTCAAAGACGTCGTAGAGCACCCACCCGAGATCGGCATCCCAGGAGACCGGCGTAGCGGGCGCGGACGCGTCATTCACCAGCTCAAAATATGCCGGGAATTCGCGGAGGCCAAAACTGGGCTGCGCGAAACACTTCCCGGCGACCGCGCGGCGGCGAAACTCTCCGTTGATCTTTCCTGATGTTGAAGCCTGCCAGGGCACCATTTGGGCGTGAAGGCGATAGCGGACATCCTTTAGAGCCATGGTCTGGCGCTGCGTCCGCCCCGTGCCTTCCTCCTCGCCATCCGCCCACACCGGCTCAATCGGAATGGTGCCTCTCGCCCACTTGAGCACGGTCGCTTCCGTGATCCGGCCTTTCATCTCATTGCGCCGGAGCGCGATGTACTGGACCGGTTTGAGGATCTCCACCAACGTGATCTGCCAGTGGAACTCAACGGGTTTGCAATAGATGGCATCGAAGATGCCACGTGCGGCCGACGGAGTGATCACCGGGTAGCTGAAGCGCTCGACTTTGAGCTCAGGACGTGTGAAGCATGCGAAATCGCCCCACACTTCTAGGACGTGAGTTTCCGGAGTCATCGTTTTATCGAATCATCCTTCTGTGAAGGCAAGACCCTTTTGAAACCGAAGCCCCACCGAGCCATCGTAGTTAGCGGGATCCTTCAACAGAAACCAGTCTACGCTTGTTTCGCCTCGACCGGTAGGAACCGGCTCCAGGTGGGTCCAATCGGAAGAATCTTGCTGCGGACGAAAGGCGTTTACGGTGAGGCTCCGAACGCGTTGAATCCAGGATCTCGTAAGGCGTCCGGCACGAACCTCAGCCGACAGTTTCGTGAATTGCTCCAAGGACCAAGGAGTCACAATCGAGATGTTGTTCTGGTCAATTATCTTGTAAAGTTCGGCGACCTTGAGGAAGTCCAGCCTACCTATCGCCTCCAGCAGGTCCCGGCTAAGCGACTCGGGACGGCTCAGATCGTAGAGCGACCGGAAGTATTCGCTGAACACCGCTGGGTCGTCGATATCCAACACGCCGCCCCGTCGCGCGAGCAGTTCGGCGGTAACCATAGCGGCTTGCTTATAGGTTCCGTCGGGATAGAGGCGGCCGGAGTCGTCGGGATGGAATAGCCAGACATTCCCGCATTCGCGATTGCCATTGCGATTGCAGCGGCCAGCCGCCTGCGCAATAGAATCGAGGGGGCCAAAAGCCCGCAGGACCTCCGGAAAGTCCAAATCGACACCCGCTTCAACACACTGGGTTGCAACCAGCAGACACGGCAGGTCCCCAGCCAACCTCGCACGGACTTCCCTTAGAACGGCTTCGCGATGGCCGGGGCACATCAAGGTGGAGAGATGCAGGATGCCGCCGTCCTGCCTGTGGCGGAGCAGGTCAAAGAGCGATTGGGCATGGCGCTTTAGATTGACGATGCAGAGCGCTTGCCCTCCATCAGTCATGCGACTGGCAATCTCCTCCCAGGTGGTGGTTTGCCCTTTCGCCGGCCAGTGTACGAGGGTGCGCCGCATCCGGGCGAAGAGAGGGGCCGGGGCAGCGACAATCGGTTGGGCGGTGTAACCTGCTGTGGCGAGGGCCTGCACCTTCGCGGACAAATGAGAAAACGCCGGCTGGGTGGCGGTAGCGAGGACCACGGAACAATGAAATCGGCCAACGAGGCTGGAAAGAGCACCCAGGGTCGGCAAGATGAGCGAGGGCCTGAGGGTTTGCACCTCGTCGAGCAGGATGACGCTGTTGGCGATGCGATGCAGTTTGCGGCAAGCGGAAGGACTGTTGGCGAATAGCGACTCAAAGAACTGGACCGTGCTGGTAACGACGATTGGTGCGTCCCAATTCTCGGCGAGAAGGCGCACATGACTGGCATTCGGGTCCTGGTCGTCGCCGCCAAACGGAACCGACTTCCAGGAGGCGAGGCTATGATGCTCCAGAACCGCGCGAGATCGCACCACTTCTGGTAGCCATGCACCCAGAGCCTCGCGGTACACGCTAGTGTAGTGTCTGCGAAATAACTAGACAGTTCATTTTTTCCGCTTTCTGGACTTGGGGCTGGTGCAGCCGGGCTTGACCTGCTCCAAGGTCCGTCGACAGCGGGTGAGCTTCTCCTG
>Ga0181521_10002073_pt1 | contig 24335 bp, 14 predicted proteins | sample PEATcosm2014_Bin_32_FD_119764 | JGI IMG/M metagenome (GOLD analysis project Ga0181521, IMG submission 119764) | Peatland microbial communities from MTU Mesocosm Facility, Houghton, MI, USA - PEATcosm2014_Bin02_60_metaG | ecosystem: Environmental > Terrestrial > Soil > Wetlands > Peat | place...
CTTCGCTCCCTGCCCTGCCGGCAGAGCAGGCGCGACAGATGCGTCTTGCTTCCCATTTCCAGCCGTTGCCTGATCCACCCGGGAGTCATCCCGCTTTCCCCCCGCAGACGCAAGGCGATTCTTACGGGTCTGCCAGCGGAGATTAAAAGCCAGCCTTTGGCGGTTCCTCGCGCAGGACGGTGCTGGATTCCGCCGACGCGCGGCGGGGCACACGATACACCAACCGGTCGGCATACTTCTCCTGTTCCCGCTCCATCGCGTCGAACAGGCGGTCCACGTCGTAGCCATTCTCGGCGGCGATTTCTTCCCGGATACGCCAGATTTCTTCGATTGGATTGTCCGTTTTCATGACTCGGGATACTCTGCCATCAGTTCCGGCGGCGTGCAATTAGGGTTCAGATGCGGCCAGTCGTTGCTGGAATTTTAGTGAAAAGGGGTTGCGCGGGGGCGGGATTGGGGGTTTGATGGGGCGTTGGGTTGGCAGGTTGCCGCGCCGGCGAGGGCCAGCGCGGGCGGCCAGCGACCCGAGGAACAAAGATGAAAATGCGCAATGACAGGCTTTCCGGCACGTTCGGCAACCTGGTGTATCTCGACAGCAAGCATGGCCATGTCGTACGGAGCAAGTCCCGCCGGCCGTGGCGCGCGACGGTTGGCCGACTGGGCGTCCAGCGCACTCCGGGAATCGTCGCGGCCGCGTGGCGCCAACTCACGAAGCCGCAGTACCAGCGTTGGGTGGCTGCCTTCCAGGAGTTTAAGAGGCGGCTTCCGAAAGCAATACCCTGTCCCAAGGATGTCTGCCACTTTTTCGGCAAGATCAACGGCACGCTGGTTTCCCACGGCCAACTCGTCGAGATGGAACCGCCCAAGTTCGAGACGATCAAGCCGAATCCGGTTGGGGACCTGGAGATTCTGAACCGGGGCGAGGTGATTACGCTGCGACTGAGCGTTCCGCGGGCGCCCGCGAAGTTCACGTTTGTGCTTGCCTCACCGTGGTGCGGCAGGGGCATCTGGACGCGAGGCAACAAGTTCACCATTATTGGCCGGCTGCCGCCGCCGGTGCAGGGCTACAGTGAGATTACCGACCTGTACGTGCAGAGGTTTGGCGTGCCGCCCGTTGGGCAGCGGGTCTTTATCCGAACCCGGCAGATGTTCGGCAGTTGGCAAGATGATTCCAAGGAGACCTTCGCGGACGTGCCGCCGCCGGAGGGGGTTGAGGCAGTTGATAGTTGATAGATCGAATGAGTTGATCGGTTAAGGGGTGAGGGCGGGCGGTTGACAGGAGCGGAAGGGCGTGTTTTACAGGCTGAGTGGCCAGAGGAACGGGGTGGTAGCCCCAGAGCAGCAAGCGGGCAGCAGTGGGGCAATACCGTTGGCGCTCTGTGGTTGCAAGCCTGATGCAAGCCTGTTCCAAGCCTGATGCAAGCCTGATGTAAGCCTGTTTCAAGCCAGTTTCAAGCCTGATGCAAGCCTGTTCCAAGCCTGATGCAAGCCAGTTGCAGGCCCGTTGCAAGCCAGATGCAAGCCTGTTGCAAGCCTCCTCCTGCTCTCGCGCCCAGCCCCTGGACCAGGCCCCCAAAGGCTCAAGGGACGCTCGCCCTCCCGTCCCTTCTTCTGCCGCCCAGTCCCTGGGCGGGCGACGGCGGAGCATCCCGCAGTGTCGGGGGGTAAGATACAGAATACGGGCAGGTTGTCAAGCATGGACTTTCGACAGCATGGACTTTCGACCACCCCTCGCGCGGTGAGCTTCTCACCTTTTCAACTCCCGCCCGGCACAAGGGTAACACTTGCGGAAGCCGGCTGGGTGTCAAATAATGGCGTCAAGTGCCAGTGTTGAATGGAGTAGAAGTACCATTCCATGCGGCACGACCAGATCGAGTCTGAATGTTTCTCATGCTGAACGTGCTCAGAGATTGTTGTTTTGTGAAGACTCGCAGGCGTTTTGGCGCAGTCGGGTGCTGCCTTTTACTGGCGGGGGCATTGGCGCAGAACGTTGCTTCGGCGGGGGAGGCGGTGGCGGCTGGGCTTGGCCTGACGCCAACTCAGCTCCGGTGCGAGTACCTGGTCAATCCGCCGGGCATTGATGAGGAGCGTCCGCGCCTCAGTTGGGTAGTCGAGTCCGGCCAGCGGGGCCAGAGACAAACCGCTTACCAGATACTGGTCGCAAGCGACGAGGGCCTGCTCCGGCAAGACCGGGGCGATTTGTGGGACTCCGGGAAGGCGCCCAGCGACCAGACGACCGGCATCGTCTATGGCGGCAAGACCCTGGCCTCGCAGCAACGTTGCTGCTGGAAGGTCAAGGTCTGGGACAAGGACGGCAAAGCGTCAGCCTGGAGCGAACGGGCGACGTGGGCCTTGGCGCTGCTGCACGCGGGCGATTGGAAGGCGCAATACATCAGCTTCCGGGACACGACACCCGTGCACCGGTTTGCGCAGCCGCTCTTCCTGCCGCCGGCACGGCAGTATCGGAAGGAGTTTGCCGCCGGGAAAGCCATCCGCCGCGCGACGATCTACAGCACGGCGCTGGGCATTTATGAATTGCATCTGAACGGCGAGCGGGTGGGCGAGGCGTGGTTTGCGCCGGGCTGGTCGGATTATCACCAGCGCGCCTACTACAACACTTATGACGTGACGGCGCTGGTGAAGCCGGGCGTAAACGCCCTCGGCGCGTGGGTGGCTGACGGCTGGTACTCGGGCTATGTCGGGTTTGGCCTGCTGACGACCATCGGGACCGAGGCTATCGGGCGTTACACCTATGGCAAGACGCCGGCGTTGATGGTGCAGCTCGAAATCGAGTACGCGGACGGTTCGCGGCAGAGGATTGTGACGGACACCGCCTGGAAGGTGAGCGGGGCGGGGCCGATTCAAGAGGCGGATTTCCTCATGGGCGAACGTTATGACGCGCGCCGGGAGATGCCCGGCTGGTCAAAGCCCGGCTTCGATGACCGCCAGTGGGAGGCGGCGATCCGGGCGGAAGACAATGGGCGGGTGAAAGCAAAGTTCTACGAGTACCAGAATCCCGCTCCGGGAGGACAGCCGAAGATCGAGGGCCGCGAGACGGACCTCGGCTTCAAGCGTCCGCCCAAGCTCGAAGCGTTCCCCGGCGTGCCGGTGCGGGCGATCGAGGAAATCAAACCCATCGCGGTGACTTCGCCGGCCAACGGCATCTACATCTTCAATTTGGGCCAGAACTTCGCCGGTGTGGTGCGGCTGAAGGTCAAAGGCCCGGCTGGCACGGAGATTCGCCTGCGCTACGGCGAGATGCTGCACCCCGATGGCCGTCTGATGACCGAGAACCTGCGCAAGGCGCGCGCGACGGATTTCTATGTTTTGCGCGGCGACCCGAACGGCGAGAGCTACGTGCCGCGTTTCACCTTCCACGGCTTCCAATACGTCGAACTGACCGGCTACCCCGGCAAACCTGACCTCGATGCGATCACCGGCATCGTCTTGCATTCGGCCACCCCCCTCGCCAGCGATTTCGAGTGCTCCGACCTCATGGTCAATCGGCTGTTCAAGAACATCGTCTGGACCCAGCGCGCCAACTTCATTGATCTGCCGACCGATTGCCCGCAGCGCGACGAACGATTCGGGTGGACGGGTGATGCCCAGATTTATGTGAGCGCGGCGACTTACAATGCGGACGTGGCGGCGTTCTACAGCAAATGGCTGCGGGAGCTGATGGAATCCCAGCGGCCCAGCGGCGCCTTCCCGGGCTATGCGCCATTTCCCTTTCAGCATGGGTGGGACTTTGGCACCGCTTGGTGCGACGCGGGGGTGATTTGCCCGTGGACGATCTGGCAGGCATACGGCGACACGCGGATCATCGAGCGCTGCTGGGAGCCGATGACCCGCTTCATTAAGTGGCGCCAGAGCGAGAGCAAGGGTTTCCTCGGCGTGGCCCACGGCAACGAGTGGGGGGACTGGCTGGCCGTGAACGAGAAGACGCCCCTCGAATACATTGACACGGCTTACTTCGCTTACTCGACGAAGCTGATGGCCGAGATGGCGCAGGCCATCGGCAAAACACGAGAGGCGGCCGAGTACTGCGAGCTGTTCGGGAGGATCAAATCCGCCTTCAACCAAAAGTATGTGAAGCCGGACGGCGCGCTGGCGGTGGACACGCAAACGGCTTATGCGCTCGCCCTCTACATGGATTTGCTGCCGGCCAACCTGCGCGCACCGGCGGGAGCGCGGCTGGCGAAGAAGATTCGGGATAACGACACACGGATGAGCACCGGTTTCCTCGGCACCCGGCCACTGTTGCCGGTCCTGTCGGCCACCGGCCAACACGATCTCGCGGTGCGCCTCTTGCAGAGCCGGAAATACCCGTCGTGGGGGTATGAAATCGAGCAGGGCGCCACGACGATTTGGGAGCGCTGGAACAGTTTCACCAAGGATAAAGGCTTCGGCGGCGAGCAGAATGCCGCCATGAACTCCTTCGCGCATTACTCATTCGGCGCGGTCTGCGAATGGATGGTCTCGCAACTGGCAGGCATCCAAACCGACGGGCCGGGTTACCAGCGCATCATCATCCGGCCCACCCCGCCGTCGCCGGACAGCAATCCCGACCAGAAACCCATTGACTGGGTCCGCGCGCATTACGATTCCATCCACGGGCGCATCAGCAGCGCATGGCAGGTCCAGGACGGGCGCTTCGAGCTGGAGGTGACCATTCCGGCGAACACCACCGCGACGGTTTATCTGCCCGCGCGCGATGCCGGGAGCATCACCGAGAGCGGGAAAGAGCTGACGCAGGCGAAAGGAGTGAAGTTCCTGCGCACGGAAGGAAACCGAGTCGTGCTTGCGGTCGAATCCGGCGCTTACCGGTTCACGAGCAAAGGGGTCAACCACTAGTCTTGTCTCTTTGTGGGGCTGAAAAAGGGCTGGTATAGGCGGCAAGTGGTAGTATGGTGTGTGGTATGAAAATGACCTTTGACATACCGGCGCCAGTGGCGCTGAGATTCAAAGCCTCTGTTCCAACGGGACAACGGTCGCCAATGGTATCTCGTTTGCTTGAGCGTGAGATTCAGTCGGCTGAGACTGACCTGAAAGCTGCTTGTGAAAAAGCCAACTCATTGAGGTTGGACACCAAGGACTGGGAAAACCTCAATGAATCCGAAGCGTGGTGAAATCTGGTGGGTCAATCTTGACCCAGCCAAAGGCCGGGAAATCAAGAAACATCGGCCATGCGTGATAGTGTCCGCGGATTGGCTGAATAGTAAGCGGTCAACGCCGGTTGTTGTGCCCCTGAGTGCTTCGCCAGAATCCGCCCCTCCGGTTGTCGTCGCTGTTCCAAGCGCCGGTCCTGACTCGGTTGCGGTCATTGACCAGGTGCGAGCTGTTGACAAGAGTCGCTTTACCCGCACCACGGGCAGACTGTCCCGAAGTGACTTTATTCTCGTTGAAAGCTCGCTTCGGCAAGTACTTCAACTCTGAAACTGCTGAACTGACGGGTGGGAAATGGATCAATCCATACTCACATGGTGGATGTGAACACCGCCAAGCTGCGCGTCTTCTGGTACGGACTAGCAACGGCGTTCATGGCGCTGGCTTTCGCAACCAGCGCAGTCCAAGCCGCCACCCGCCCGCCGAACATTGTTTTTGTTATCGCCGACCAGTGGCGCGCTGAAGCGTTCGGCTTCGCGGGCAACCCGGACATCAAGACCCCCAACCTCGACCGCCTCCAGCGCGAGGGCGTCCGCTTCGTCAACGCCGTCGCCGGCCTGCCCGTTTGCTCGCCCACCCGCGCCTCGATCCTGACCGGGCAACGGCCCCTCACCCACGGCGTCTTCCTGAACGACGTGCCGCTCAACCCCGAGGCGGTCACGCTGGCGAAAGTCTTGCGCGCCGCTGGCTACGACACCGGTTACATCGGCAAGTGGCATGTGGATGGTCATGGCCGTTCCGAGTTCATCCCGCGCGAACGGCGGCAGGGGTTTGATGAATCCATCCGCGTCCCGCTGCTCCTGCACTGGCCGAAAGGTCTTGGTGTCAGGGCGCGTCAACTCGATGCTCCGATCAACTCGGAAGACCTGATGCCCACCCTGCTTGGGCTGTGCGGCCTGCCGATTCCAAAAAGCGTCGAGGGGCTTGACTATAGCGGCTGCCTTCGCGGCGGGGAGAACCCGGGGGATGGAGCGACTGTAATCCTCTGCGCCGCGCCCTTCGAGGAATGGATGCGCCGGAACGGCGGCAAGGAATACCGCGGCCTGCGCACCACCCGCTACACTTACGTGCGCGACCTGAACGGCCCCTGGCTGCTTTACGACAACCGGACCGACCCGTACCAGACGAACAACCTGGCGAACCAGCCGAAGTACTCCAGGTTGCAGAGCAGGCTTGACGCCACGCTCAGCCGCAAACTCAAGGAGCGGCACGACGACTTCCTGCCCGGCGACATCTACATCAAACAGTGGGGCTACCAGGTGGACGCCAACGGCACCGCTCCTTACAAGCCATGAATGAAATGAAGCTCGGCACGGACATTCGCTCCAAAGAGCCCTCATCACAAGACTCGCCCTGGTAGCGCGTCGCACTGCTAACGCGCCGGAAGAAAAGGCCGGGACACCGGAGCCCGCCAGCCAGCAATAAGACTATCGGACTGTCCCCAAAGGAGGACCGGCTGGCTTAGGGCCGGCCTCAGGACCCGGCGTGGGCGCAGACAAACGCAGAAACCGGCGTGGCAACCGGCCCCTCGGCCCGGAGAGTTTTGTATCAAATCTTAGAGGAGCTTGATTTCCATTGCTTAACTTGTTGGCTGCGTTGACCCAGCCTTCCGCCAGTAACTCGCTGACAATCTCGAACACTGTAGTGTCCGAAACGCACGGGCAGAAGGCCCTTTCGCATGCCTGCGTCCTTTGGGCCGGATCAGCGTCAGCTACGCAGGAAGGCGCCTTCAGTTCGAGAGTCCCGGAGCGTCCCCCCTGAAGCACCCGAACGACCGAAAGGGTGGGTGAGCAACCGTTGGCCTGCTCCCAAACTCTCTGCCCATCCGCCAAAGACATTTTCACCGAGCTGTAACCCAGCCGTTGCGCGGCAAAGACCAAATCCGACCAAAGCTCTTCCGCCGAATCGCGCCGGTCTCCTTCCAGCGCCAGCCAGTGCTTCAGGGTCAGGGCGTACTGGATCTCCTGTCGCATCTCGAGGGAATTGCCCACTACCCGGCCCACCGCAAACCAGTGCCGGCTGAAATGCAGTTTGCCGGCGCAAAGCAGCAGGAGAAGCGTCGCCAGGCCCACCAGCACGAGAATCAAATGGCCTCGAGACCAAAACGCCGCGAAGCCCATCGCCAGAAAAATCAGTGTGACCGCATAGAAGTATAACACCACTTTCCTTCGCGACAGCCCCATCTCGAGCAGATGATGGTGAATATGCCTGCGGTCCGGGCGGAAAATCGGCAGCCCGCGCAACCCGCGCCGAAGAATCGCCAGCGCGGTATCGACAATCGGCAGAGCCAGCACGAACAAAGGCGCCACCAGCGCCGCGAACACCGTCCCCTTGTGCGAGCTGAGGATGGCGAACAAACCGATCTGGAAGCCCAGAAAATAAGCCCCTCCATCGCCCAGGTATATGCGCGCCGGTGGGAAGTTAAACCACAGGAAACCCAGCAACGCCCCCGCCATCCCTGACGTGAGCAGTTCAAAACTGCCACTCTGGTGACCGACATAAGCCAGCAACGCCATCAGCATGAAACAGATTCCTCCCGCCAGGCCGTCCACGCCGTCGATCAGATTGATCAGGTTGGTCATCCCCACCAGCCATAAAACAGTAATCAAAAACCCCCACCCGCCGAGGTCGATGATTGTTGCGGTAAACGGAATCTTGAACTGCTGGATTCCAATCCCACACGCACACACCCCTGCTGCGATCAGAATCTGGCCAAGCAGCTTCCGCTTTGCTCCCAAGGGCTTCAGATCATCCCAGAAGCCGAGCGCAAACATGGCCAGGGAACTTATCAGCACAACCTCCCTTCCCTGGATCCTCTGCCGGCGTTCCGGGTAGATGGCAGCGATAAACACCTCGATTCCGATAAAAGCCGCCGCCAGCGCCAAACCACCCAGACGCGGAATGGGCTTCTGGTGGGTGTGATGCAAATCCTCCCCCCGCTGGAACAGCTTCTTCACCAGTGCCGCTTTGAGGACCAGCGGGACCATGAGGAACACAATCCCCATGCCCACCAGGCCGCAGCTTATGATTGGCAAACAGCTCATACGGCGGCGCGCGGCGCCGGAGTATCCCTTCTGCCCAAAGCCCTGTCAGGCACTGATCTTGTTCGGTTCCTGGCCATTTGTCCGGAGATCATGCAATGCTTCTCATCATCAACTCGTCCCGCCCCGCATCTTCTTCAACCCCAAATGCTCGCAGCAGCTTTATTGCCATGCAAACCGACGAAATCCTCAGCACGTTCGCAGGCGCAACAGTTGCCGGCTTGTCTTTAATCCTGTTCCATTGACAGAATTGACATTAATGCAGAATGGAGGCGGCATGCAAGCCAATTCTGTCTGGAATGCGACGAACCTGTCGGCGAGTTGGACCACGCGGGTGACGACCCGCGCGCCGGCAGCCAGGTTGTTCCGGTGGACGGATAATTTCAGCGACCTGGGCGGGCCGCCCGCCCCGGCGTATTGCCGGCTCCAGCGGCCCTAAATATTTCTGAAAAATCTTGCACTCAGGGCTTGACAGATCCCTGAGAATCTGAATAATACGCGCAGGATTAGGACTATGAAACTGCGGTTATTCATTTGCTGCTCGGGGTTGCTGCTCGCGTTGACTGCCCACGCGGGCATCAGTTATGGCTCGTATGCCGATGGCGGTCTCATCCCCGACGGCAACCCGGTGGGCATGGGCGCTACGGCCACCGTCAGCGGGTACGGTTCGTCGATCTCCGACATCAGCGTGAACCTGAACATCGGGGGCCCAAGTCCGTATATTGGCGATTTGTACGCCTATTTGAGCTACAGCGGCGTCCTCGTGCCCCTGTTGAACCGTGTCGGGGTGGCCACGGGCAATGCCTTCGGTTATTCGGATGCAGGGATGAATATCACGCTGAGTGACAGCGGGGCGAACAACATCCACTTTTATCAGAACTACAGCCGGACCTACAGCGGCGGGCAGTTGACGGGGACATGGCGGCCGGACGGGCAGACGACTGACCCGCGGTTGGCATCGTCATCGCCGAACAGTTTTAGCAATCCCGGAACGGTGACATTCGCCGCTTTGAACGGCCTGAATCCGAACGGGACCTGGACGTTGTTTATTGCCGACCTGTCGGCGGGCAGCCAGAGCCAGTTGGACAGTTGGAGTCTCAACATCAGCGCGGTGCCGGAGCCGGTGAACGTGGCGCTGGGCATTTTTGGCGGAGTCTTTCTAGTCGTCATCCTCGCCACGAGCCGGCCGGTGCGGAATCGGGTTCACTGCTGGCGGCTTGCTGTCGCGCATTGGATTGACGCCGTTTAGTCACGGCCCCTCTGCCCTCTGGCCTCTTCCCCCGTCCGGCAGCCACTAAAGGCTTGTTAAGCGCCGCCGGCTTGACTTCAATCGCAGCGGATGGAAGCCGGTGGACAGTCTGAGATTCCTGCCCCATGCGCGCCCAACGCTGCTGATGCCGGCAGCCTCCTCTCTCGTGCCACGAAACGCCGCCCTTTGCGCGCGGGCGACGTGCAGTTCTACCGCGTCTGCGAGGACCTGACGGAAGCTTTGATTTACGCCATGGCGGTTTTTGGCCCTTGGGCCTTCGGCACCACCCAAACCTGGTCAATCTGGCTGATGAACGGCGCGGGCTATCTCTTGGGGGTTATGCTGGCCTGCAAATTGGCCATTCGCCAGCTCAAAGGTTACCATCCTGCTCGCTGGGACGACGGATGGCTCGAATCGCTCAGCGCCCCGAGAGGTTCCAGGCTCCTGACCCCACCCCGGCTCACGGCGTGGCTCGCTTGGCTGACCGTCGCCATTTTGGTTTATTGCCTCATCAGCGCCGTGAATGCGAGGTCCACCTTCCACCGCGACGACTTGAGCTTCGCTTACCATCCCTACATCAATTGGTTGCCGCACAGCTTCGACGGCGGTCGAACGTGGCTGGCCTTTTGGACTTACCTTGGGCTGGCGTTGTCCTTTTGGGCCGTCCGCGACTGGCTGCTGGGCAAGTCGGAGGGCGAGGAACGGGGCCAACACCGCAAGCCTCAGCCCGGCGGCGGCAACTCCGCGCTCCCGCTCCCTGCTCGCTTGCGGCGATTGTTATGGGTATTGGCTCTGAACGGCGGGCTGCTCGGGGTGGAAGGCATTGCGCAACGGCTTCAAGGCGCAGGCAAGCTCCTTTTTCTCGTCCAGCCGCGCGTCAACCCGGGCGCTGTCACCCAATTCGGCCCTTATGCCTACCGCGCCAACGCGTCGCAATACTTCAATCTTCTTTGGCCCGTTTGCCTGGGGTTTTGGTGGACGCTCAATCAGTCGCTCGGCTTCAAACGCAACGCACATCATCTGATCCTGGCCGGCGCTGCCGTCATGGCGGCCTGCCCGATTATATCCACCAGCCGTGCGGGCGCTCTCATCACCGTCGGAATTGTGGCTTTGGCTGCCATCTTGCTCTCCGTCAGCCATTTCTTTTTCGCCGCCCACCAACCGCAGGACCGGAAAACGCGGAAGATTACGCTGGCCTGCCTGTTTCTCTTTTTCACCGGCGCGCTGGCGCTCGGCTTTGCGCTGGGCTGGAAATCGCTCAAACCCCGTATGGCCCAACTCAGCGAAGGCTTTGAACTCCGGGAGGCAATGTATGATGCGGCCCGCCCTATGGCCGCAGATTATCCGGTATTTGGAACTGGCCCCGGCACCTTTGAGTCGGTCTTTCAGCTTTACCGCAAAAGCACAAACAGATATTGGCCGGCCCAATTGCACAACGATTGGCTCGAGACCCGCATCACCTTCGGCTGCGTCGGCAGCGGCTTGGTCGCTTTGGCCTTTGTGGCGGTGGTGCTGCGCTGGTTCGCGCGCGGCGGCATTCACGGGGGAAGGCGCTTCGTCATCCTCATCTGGCTGGCATTGGCCGGCTGCCTGGTCCACGCCCGCTTTGATTTCCCCTTCCAGATCCACTCGATTGTCTTTCTCTTTCTCGTCCTCTGTGCCATCCTCTTCACCCTCACGCGCCGGCCGTAGCTTGGAGGGCCAGACAGCCGGACTTGGACTTTCCAGGCGCTCGCACGCCACACAGCGCCGGACAAGGGAAAGGCGTCCAGAATCGAATGATCAAAGCGCCCGGCGCGATCCCTCGCCTAAACGGTGCCGCAAACGGCAGCACCTGGAACCCTGGGCAAGGGGAGCAGTGACCGAATAGAGGCTGCCGACTATGGTCGGCGCGGAGGGGGCCTGGCTCCAGGCCTGAGGGCAGTGCGCGTTGGTGCAGAACTCCACTAACACCAGCGCTTGCCTTCTTGCCAATTCAGTTTCCCTGGGTTCAAATGCAATCGTTTTATGACTGTGCAACGAAGCCGTGCCAGGCCGGAGAGATTTGTGGCCGCGGTTTTGCCGTGGCTGGTCGCTGCGGGAGGGTTCCTGGTCTATCTCGGCACACTCAATGCATGGGTTTCGCTCCACAGCCTGGCGACCGTGGCGCGAATATCAGGGTGGCTGTGGCAGCCCGAACTGCGTCAGCCGCTTGCCTTTCTTGTCTTCTATCCTTTCCGTTTCCTGCCTGAACCCTGGATTCCGCTGGCACTGAACGTCTTTGCCGCCGCCTGTGCCGCGTTAGTGCTGGCGCTGCTCACGCGTTCGGTTGCCCTGCTGCCCCAGGACCGTACGCATGAGCAACGGGCGCGTGAACACAGCGCCTTCTCGACACTTTCGACGCCCAACGCCTGGATGCCGCCGGTCCTGGCGGCCATCGCTTGCGGTCTGCAACTGACTTTCTGGGAGCATGCGACCGCAGCCACGGGCGAAATGATTAACCTGATGCTCTTCGCCTGCGTCATCTGGTGCCTGCTCGAATTCAGAATCCGCCGGATTCAGTCCTGGCTTTCCGCCACCGCATTCCTTTGTGGCGCCGGCTTGGCCAACGACTGGACCATGATCGGCTACCTGCCTGTTTTTCTCGCCGCTATCCTTTGGCTCAAAGGCTTGAGTTTTTTCAACCTCCGCTTCCTGCTGCGCATGGCTTTGTGGGGATTGATCGGCTTTAGTCTGTACTTCGTGCTGCCAGCCGTTCAAACCTTCCATCCCGTTGTCCACCTGAGTTTCTGGACGGCCTTGAAAAGCAATTTGAAGGCCCAGCGAAATGCCCTGATCTGGTTTCCCCAGGGAGCTGCTCTTGCCCTGGCGCTGACATCCCTGCTCCCGCTGCTGGTCATTTCCATACGGTGGAAGTCGCAGGCGCCCCACTCCGGCGACGATAACAGGGTGGCCGGGTTCCTCAGCAAGGCCATGTTCCACTTTGTGCACGCCGCGTTTCTCGCGGTATCCCTCTGGATAGCGCTGGATCCGCCGGTCAGCCCTCGCAAACTGGCATTGGGCGCGCCATTCCTGACGCAGTATTACCTCCCCGCCCTGGTCATCGGCTATTGCTCAGGCTACTTCCTGCTGATTGGTTCGGTGCCTATACCCAAACTGGCGCGCAACCAGAAACTGACGCCTCTCCAGAGGGCCTTCGCCAGGCTGACGGTTGCCGCATTCTGGATTTTGCTCGCGGCGATGCCTCTGATGCTGGTCTGGCGGAACCTGGACCAGATTCGCACCACCAACGGCCCGGCCCTGCGTCAGTTCGCCCGGCAACTTTACCAAAGCCTGCCGGCACGCAAATCGGTTGTCCTGAGTGACAATCCGACACAACTGTTTCTGGTAATGGCCGAACTGGGCGCCCGCCGCCATGACAAAGACGCCCTGTTGCTGGACACGCCCTCCCTGGCTTGGGGCCAATACCACATCCTGAAAGCCGCCCAATTCAAATCCAGGTGGCCTGTTAAACCGCCCACCAACAATCTGGAGGTGGTCGAATCGGGCAAACTGCTCCAGCTCCTCTCCCGCTTCTCTTTGCAGGAGCAAGTGGTCTATCTGCATCCCAGTTTCAGTCTCTGCTTCGAGCTGTTTGCGGACCGGCCCAGCGGGGCGGTTCACTGCCTGGTTGCTCGGGGGAGGGACACGCTCGGCCAAACGCTCGATAGCCGGACTGCCGCCGCTAATGAGCAATACTGGCAGGAGCTCTGGATCGGCACCCTCCAGGCCCTCGCCGGGTTGGTCAATCCGAAACCGGGTTACGCACCCCAACTGGCCGGCCTTTTGGCCGCCCGCCTCCAGTTGACGCCACAGCAAAACCCCACTGCGTCCTTCCTGAGCGCCGCCTATTCCAAATCCCTCGATTATTGGGGAGTGCAGATGCAGCGACTCGGGCGCTGGAAAGAAGCCGGCCTGTGGTTCCAACGCGCGCTCGAGCTTAAACCTGACAACCTTGCGGCCCGGATCAACCTGGAATTCAACGGGCAGCACCAGCAGGGCAACAACCTGCGACTCGATCGTGAGGCCGTCCAGAAACAATGGCTGGACCTATTCGCCAAGCACCGTAAGTGGGAAGCGGTCATGAACGACGACGGGCCAGTTGATGAACCAACGTTTCTGTTCGAGACGGCGCGCGTCTTGTTGGGCAGCGGCAAACCTCACCAGGCCATCAGGGAGTTTGCGCGTTGTGCCGATCTGGCGCCCGATTGGCTGGAGCCGCAACTATGGCTCGCGCAAGGACACATCGCGGTCCAGGAGTTCGCCAGCGCTTTGCGGCTGACCGAGGACATCCAAACGTTCGGCCTGCCGCAGGACGCGTCAGGCATGGCGCAGCTTCTTTTTTGCCGCGCGACAGCCTTGGAAGGGCTGGGCCGGACCAACGAAGCCGCCGCCTGCATCGAGAGCTTCGTCACCCAACACCCGGAACAGGCCGAAGTGCTCTCCATCGCGGCGCAGCTCTACTTGCAGAGCATGCAGTATCAACCCGCCCTGACTGTTCTGGACCGGTTGCTGAGCCGGGAGCCGCATAACCCGGAGCTGCTGTCCAACAAAGGTCTCGCCGAAATGCAGCTTTCGCGATACGACGCCGCCATAACCACCCTGACCACCGCGCTTTCCTTCGCTCCCTCCAACCAGGTCGTGCGACTCAACCGCGCCATCGCCTGTCTGCGGGCAGGCCAGCTTGATGCGGCCCAAGCCGATTACGAGCAGTTGTTCCAAACCTCTCCCCACTCTTACAAGGTCGTATTCGGGCTCGGCGAAATCGCCTGGCGCAGGCAGAATACCAACGCAGCCATCCAGTTCTATCAAAAGTGCCTGGCCCTCGGCCTCCCGGCGTCGCCCGAAGGCAAACTCGTGGCCGAGCGTCTCCGGCAACTGAAGGGCGATGGGGCAAAGTGATTCAGTTCAAACTTGAGCGCCCGCTCCAACGGCGGAGCGAGGAAATCAGCCGGCAAATCGTGCTTGCCGAAGATGAGCGCCGGACTTAATTAAGAGGCCGCAACGTTAAGTGCGATTGTCCTATTAAGCAATGAACTCGACCTCCACCGAATCCAAGTCAGCCGTCTCGCGTCGTCAATTCCTGCAAACCGGCTCCTCGGCCCTCGCGGGCGCTGCCCTGCTGGGTGCCCTGCCGATTGAACGGAGCGCCCATGCTGCCGGCAGCGAGTTGCTCAAGATCGCCTTGGTCGGGTGCGGCGGACGCGGCAGCGGCGCGGCCGACCAGGCGCTCAGGACTGCCGGCAACACCAAATTGGTCGCTATGGCCGATGTGCTGCCCGAGAAACTGGAAAAGGGCCTAGCCAGCCTCCAGGCCCAACATCCCGAAAAGGTCGATGTCCCGCCCGACCGCCAGTTCACGGACTTTGACGGCTACAAGAAGGCGATCTCCCTGGGCGACGTAGTCATTCTGGCGACCTCACCCGGCTTTCGTCCGATTCATTTCGAGGAAGCCGTGCGTCAGGGCAAACACGTGTTCATGGAGAAGCCGGTGGCCACGGATGCGCCGGGCATTCGACAATTGCTGGCCGCGGCGGAGGAAGCGAAGAAGAAGAATCTCAAAGTCGGGGTTGGGCTCCAGCGCCGTCACCAGCGCGGCTACCTCGAGATCGTCAAACGCCTCCAGGACGGCGCCGTGGGCGACCTGACGTTGCTGCGGTGCTACTGGGATGGGGGTTCGCGGGACGGCGTTGAACGGCTGCCAAACGAAACCGAAATGCATTACCAGATTCGCAACTGGTATTATTTCACCTGGCTGTCTGGCGATCACATCGTCGAGCAGCACGTCCACAACATCGATGTCTGCAACTGGATCAAATGCGCCCACCCGGTGCGCGCCCAGGGCATGGGCGGACGCCAGGTGCGCAACGCGAAACGGCACGGCCAGATTTTCGACCACCACTTTGTCGAATTTGAATACGCGGACGGCGCGCGGATGCTCAGCCAATGCCGCCAAATCCCGGGGTGCTGGCCCAGTGTGTCGGAGCACGTCCTGGGCACGAAAGGCAGCGCCGATCTGGACGACGGACGGAAGCTCTTTGTCATCAAAGGGCCTGCAGCGTGGCGTTACAACACCAAACAGGCACAGCAGAACGCCTATCAGCAGGAGCATGACGATCTGTTCGACGCCATTCGGAACGACAAACCCCTTAACGAGGCCGAGTTCGCCGGCACCAGCACCATGACCGCCATCCTCGGCCGGATGTGCACTTATTCAGGGCAACAGATCGAATGGGAGGACGCCATCAACTCCAAGATCGAGTTGCTGCCCAAGACCTTTGGCTGGGACGCGCCCCCGCTGGTGTTGCCCGACGCCAACGGCTTCTACCCGGTGGCCATGCCCGGCCGCACGGTCTGCGTTTAACCCGGAATTCTCATACCTCGCACAAACCGCCTACCGGGCGTAGCCGCCGACGGTAGTCGGCGCCATCTTTCGGGGCTGAAAAATCAGCGCCGACTGCCGTCGGCGGCTACACGCTATGAAATTCCCCGGTTAAGCTCGGTTAGTATTCCCGGTTCTTGGTGATGCCTGGCATTGGGACGGGATACTTGCCGTCTTTTCCGGCCAGCAGCGGGGGGGGCGAATCCAACGTGAGCTTATCCACGTCGGGTGCGAACTCGTGCTCGCAATTGAGCATGTCCTCGAAGGTAATCTCCTGCCCGGTGTGCGCCGCCATGCGGCCCATGTTGGAGACGAGGCTGGCTTCAGCGCCGCGTTTGGCTTCGTTGTAGGGCTTATCGTCGCGGATGGCGTCCACCAGGTCGTTCCACTCGTTCTGATAGGGGTTCTGCTCGTCCGGGGCGACCTTCGAGGTCCAGATCATGTTGGAACGCTGCGCATTCTGGCCCTTGAAAGTGCTGGAGGGGGCGCCGCAATCGCCTGACTTGGATACGATGGCCAAGCCTTTGCTGCCATGAGCGTAACTGTTAAAAACATCGTTGCAGCCGTTGATACACCGCCCGTCCATATACATTCTGGCGCCATCGGCAAAGGTGTATTCCACCGAGTACGTGTCGAAGTTCTGATCCACGTAAGGCGCGCCATCCGGGTCGGTCCGGTAATGACGTCCGCCCAGCGCTTGGGCTTTCACCGGCCAGGCATTCTTCATCCAGCACAGATGGTCAATGATGTGGATGTAGAAGTCGTTGAAGAGTCCGCCGCTGGCCCAGAGGAAGCCGTGGAAGTTCTTAATCTGCCAGAGCAACTCACTGGGATCCCCCGGCCACTTGGTTGGAAAGCACGCAGCGGCTGGGCCATGCATCCGGTAGCCGCGCAGAAGAATCAGGTCGCCGATTTCGCCGTCATGGATGCGCTTGGCCAGTTCCTGCATGGGCCGGCTGTGCCGGGAATTCAAACCAACCCCGACCTTCAGATTCTTAGCGGTCGCGGCTTCGGCCAACTTGAGCATCTTGCGCGTGGTCGGGCCGTCCACGGTGACCGGCTTTTCCATGAATACGTTTAGCCCCCTCTCGATCGCGTAGGTAAACTGAACCCAGCGAAATGCCGGCGGGGTGGTCAGAATCACTACGTCTCCCGGCTTGAGGCAATCCATCGCCTTCCTGTAGCCGTCGAACCCGATGAACTGGCGGTCCTGGGGCACATCCACCTTGTCGCCGCAGGCTGTCTTTATGGCGTCATAGCTGTCGCCGAGCTTCTTCTCGAAAACGTCGGCCATGGCCACGAGTTTCACAGGACCGCGTTTGACGGACAGGGCGTTTCTTGCCGCGTCAGTTCCGCGGCCTCCGCACCCGACCAGGGCGATTTGAATAAGGCCGCTGCCGGCGGCGTGGACATGGGGAATGGCCACGCCGGCCAAAGCTGACGCTGCGGCGATGCGGCCAGTGGTTTTGATAAACTCGCGACGTGTAGTCAGAGAATTAGACGATTCGTTCATAAACAATATCTTCCCGACGAAGCCGGGCTGGTGTCAATTCAAGAAATGGCCTCCTCCGCCTGCGCGTCAGCGAAGAAGATGAAAGCGTCGGACTGCACCTGGCGCAACACGGCGAAAGCGCTTACAATGACTAACGCCACTCCGGCCTGAGCAGGCCCATGCGCCGGTTGCTTTACTTTGACCGCCAATCTCGCTATCAATTGGCGCCATGCACCGTGTGAACCCGGAGGCGACTCAAGCGCCGCTCCACTTCAACTTTGCCACCGACGTGATTGATGAACGGGAACCGAATGTCGAGCGCGCCTGAGCCGGCGGGAGTGCCGGAGGCGCAGGCGGAGCGTCGGGAGGACTGGCGCCTGTTGGCCGGGGGCGTGGCGGCCTTGGCCCTGGCGGTGTTGGCGGTCTATTGGCGGGCGTTGCGAGGCGAGTTTCTGTGGGACGACCTGTTGGTTGTCCATCGGAATCCGTTGGTGACAGGGGAGCTGGGGCTGGGGTCTATCTGGTTTCGCACGGACTTCCCGCTGACGAATGTGGCGTTTTGGTTGGAATGGCTGGCGTGGGGCGATCACACGGTGGGCTATCATGTCGTCAATTTGTTGCTCCATGCGACCAGCGCGGTGTTGTTGTGGCGGGTGCTGAGGCGGCTGAGAATCCCGGCGGGTTGGCTGGCGGCGATGATCTTTGCCGTCCACCCGGTGTGCGTGGCGTCGGTGGCGTGGATAGCGGAGTTGAAGAACACGCTGGCGCTGACGTTCTATTTGCTGAGCATCCTGTGGTATTTGCGGTCTGACCAGCAGTCTAAAGTCCAAAGTCTAAAGTCTAAAGTCGGGAGTCAGGAGTCAGCCTCCAGCGACACGCAACACGCAACACGCAACACGACAGAGGTTCCCGCCCCTCGCCCTTCGCCCCTCGCTCCTCGACTCCTCTACTGGTTGTCGCTCCTAACCTTTGTGCTGGCGCTGCTGAGCAAGACTTCGACGGTGATGCTGCCGGTGGTGTTGCTGGGGTGCGCCTGGTGGCAGCGCGGGCGGGTGGGGCGGCTGGACTGGTTGCGGACCAGCCCGTTCTTCGCGCTGGCGCTGGCGTTCGGGCTGATGAGCGTATGGTTTCAGGCACATGGGGCGATGGCCGGAGTGGCCGTTCAGAGTGAGAAGTTCTGGGGACGGCTGGCCGGAGCCGGGATGGCGCTCTGGTTTTACCTGGGCAAAGCGTTGCTGCCCCTGAATCTGAACATGATCTACCCGCGCTGGAAGATTGAGGCGGCGGCGCCTGGGTCTTACCTGCCGCTGTTGCTGTGGTGCGGCGTTTTGGCGATGGGTTGGGGGTTTCGGCGGAGTTGGGCCAGGCATGTGCTGTTCGGGCTGGGCTGTTTCACGGTGACGTTGTTTCCGGTGCTGGGCTTCTTCGACATGTACTTTCTGGCATTGTCGCGGGTGTCGGATCATTTCGCGTATCTACCGCTAACCGCGCTGGTGGCGCTGGTGGCGGCGGGGTTGGATTGGGCGTTAACCCGTATATTTCAGGCCCCAGTAGCCCCCGACGGCAGTCGGCGCGAACTTCGGTGCGGAGAGAATGCGCCGACTGCCGTCGGCGGCTACGGCCCGTCAGCGAACCCTGTTCCGTGGGGAATGCCCAGGATGAGAGGCATGGTCTTGGGGCTGGCGGGGGGCGGGTTGGTGGCGGGGCTGGCGGTGCTGGCTGCGCAGCGGGCGCAGGTATTCGTGAGCGCAGAGGCGCTGTGGCGCGACACGTTGGCGAAAAACCCCGCGGCGTGGTGCGCGCACGCCAACCTGGGCTGGATCCTCGCGGAACAACAGAAGTATGACGAGGCGCGGGCGCATCTGGTGGCGGCGCTGGCGTTGAAACCGGATAATGCGCAGGCGCACTCCAACCTGGGACGCCTCCTGTCGCTGCAAGGCAAGTTCGCCGAAGCGGAGGGCCAGTTCCAAGCGGCGGTGAGAATCAAACCGAAAGACGCGGAGATTCGCAGGTCATACGCTTCGGCCTTGGCCGAGCAGGGGAGGAAAGAGGAGGCGGTGAAGCAGCTTAAGGAACTGCTCCAGTTGAAGCCGGACACGGAGGCGCGCGCGCAGTTGGCCACGCTGCTGCATCGGAGCGGGAGATTTCGAGAAGCGGTGGCGGAATATCGGCAGGTGCTGGCGGCCAAGCCCGACCAACTCGAGGCGCTCAACAATCTGGCTTGGCTGCTGGCCTCGTGTTCGGATAACGCCGTGCGGGAGGGGATGGAGGCGGTCCGGGTCGCAGAACAGGGCTGTCGCCTGACCGAATACAAGCAGGCGCAGATGGTGGGCGCGTTGGGGGCGGCGTATGCCGAGGCGGGACGATTTACGGAGGCGGTGGCCGCGGCGCAAAAGGCGATTGAACTGGCGAGGGCGGGCGGCGACGCGCAGTTTGCCGCCGTTAATGAGCAACTGCTGAGCCTTTACCGGACAGGCAGAGCCTACCACCAGCCGCCGCCAACGGTGTCCCTTCCAGGGGCCGAGTAGCGCAATTCGCCCGGTCCAGGCTGGCCTGTCGATTTTTGTGGTCTCCGTTGCGAAAAGGGGTTTCAATCTCTCCAGGCAATAACCTGCGACGGAGCTTTCCGTCCACAACCAATACAAAGATATGAAACGACGCGAATTCATCAAAACATCCGTGGCCGCTTCCACCCTCATCGGCCTGAGCTGCGCCGGAACGAAGGACCAGGTGGTTTCCGGCCATAGTAACCCCGAGACCCCGGACTACTACGAACTGCTGCTTTACCATCTGAAAAGTGGCGCGAACCACCATCTGCTCGATGCTTACCTGGGGAAAGCTTTCATCCCCGGCTTGAACCGGCAGGGCATCAAGCCGGTGGGCGTCTTTGTGCAACAGGAACGGACCGAGGCGCAGGCGCCCACCGAAGTCAGGGATGCGTTAGCGATGCTGGTGCTGATTCCCTATCCTTCAATCGCATCGTTCGCCATGACCGGCGCGCGCCTGAATGCCGACCCGGAGTTTCAGAGCGCCGCGGCTGAATACCTCCAATTGCCCAAGACCAATCCGCCCTTCGAGCGGATTGACAGTTGGCTAATGCTGGCGTTTGCGGGGATGCCCAAGGTGGAACTGCCCCCCTACTGCCGGGAGAAGAAGCCGCGCATGTTCGAGATGCGCACTTATGAGAGCTACAGTTTCCTCAAGGCCATCAAGAAGATGGAGATGTTCAACGCGGGCGAGATCGACACGATGCGGGAGGTGGGGCTGGGTCCGATCTTTTACGGGGAAGCGATCATCGGCAGCGATCTGCCGCACCTGACCTACATGCTCTCCGCTGAGGACCAGGCCGCGCACACGAAACACTGGGACGCTTTCAAGGCCCATCCCACCTGGAACAAGCTGAAGAATGATCCGCAATACGCGGATACGGTGTCCAAGATAGCGAATCGGTTTCTGGTGCCGACGGCGTATTCGCAGATTTGACGGCGCGGGCCGGCCACGGGAACGAAGCCGCTATGCCGAAGAAGCGCTGGACATTCGCCCGCCTGCGTAATGCTCACATAGCCGCCGACGCCAATCGGCGCCATCTTCGGTGCGGAGAGAATGCGCCGGCTGCCGGCGGCGGCTGCAACCGGCCGGCAAATCGTGCATTGCGCGCGATGTCCAGACTCGCCGCCGCCGGGCTGCTGCTGTGCGCCGTATCTTCCGTCCCGGCGGCCGAGGCGAACGCCCGCTTCACGGTGGACGCGTTTGGGACCGCCCAGGGGCTGCCGTCGAGGGCGGTGCTGGCGGTGACACAGACCCGGGATGGCTATCTCTGGGTCGGGACGCTGGCCGGCCTGGCGCGGTTTGACGGGGTCCAGTTCGCGGTGTTTGATGAGAACAATACGCCCGGACTGAATAGCAGCGAGATCATCCGCCTCTATGAGGACCGGCAGACTAATCTTTGGGTGGGCACTGAGAACGGGGGCATTAATCTGGTCAAAGGGGGCAAGGTCACCAGCGTGGATGTCGCGCAGGGCGGTTACGCAGGCCGCCTGATGGCGATATGTGAGGACCGCAGTGGCGCCGTAATGTTCTACACCTACACTGGTCTGCTGGGCCGGTATCGGGAGGGGAAGGTGGATGTCTGGCACGCGGGCACGGGCGCCCCCAGCACTTGCCGGGCACTGATTGCGGAAGACTCTGGTTGCTTGTGGATCGGCACGGATACCAGCCTGGTGGCGCTGAACCCAATCCCGGTGGTGACGGACGAGGTGAGATCAATCCGGCTGAACTTCCTTCTGGCCAGCAAACGGGGCGGGTACTGGCGCCTGGCCAATGGGCGGATTCAGAAGTGCAAAGGGGCCGCCGTGGAGCGCGATGTGGGAGCGTATCCGTGGGCCAGCACCCTGCCGATTGTGGCGGCCTGCGAGGACCTCGACGGCAACCTGGTGGTGGGCACTTACGGCGACGGGGTCTATTGGTTCGACGCCGAGGGCAAGGCAACACGCATCTCCGAGGCGGAAGGACTGTCCCATAATTCCGTGTTGGCGCTGACAGTGGATCGCGAGGGCTGTCTCTGGGTGGGAACCAACGGCGGTGGGTTGAACCGGGTGAGACGAAAGCTCTTCGAGGTGCTGCCGCCGTCGCGCGGTTCCGTGGTGCAATCGGTCTGCGAGGACGGCCAGGCGGGATTGTGGATCGGGTACACGGGCAACCGGGTTGACCATTGGACGGGCGGCGGCGCGCAGCGGTTTCAGCTCATCCCAGGCTCTCCCGTGTTGGAGGTAAACCCGGATACCCTGTTGGATGTAAAATCCGTGTTCCTGGGCCGGAATCAGGGCGCGCTCGGGGGCAACTGGGTTCTGACCGGAACCTGGGGTGCGATGGGGCCGCATTTGTTCCAATTGGAGTATGGCAAGTTTGTGCCGCTCATCCTGCCCGAGGCCCTGGACAAGATCGTCTCGGCCATCTTCCAGGACCGGGCGGGCCGGTTGTGGCTGGGCACGCAGGGCGGCTTGCTCCGGCTCGATGACTTGAAGCTGTTTACCACGCGGGACGGACTTTCCGCCGATGACGTGCGGGCAATCGTTGAGGACCGCGAGGGGAACCTGTGGCTCGGCACCAAAGGGGAAGGTCTCAATCGCCTGCGCGAGGGCCATTTCGCCTGGTTCACGAAAACGAACGGACTGCCGGGGAACAGCATTTCCGCAGTCGAGGTGGATAGCGACGGGGTGTTGTGGGTGGCCACCTCCGGCGGCCTGGCGAGATTCCAGGGCGGCAAGTGGACTCGCTATACGAAGAAGGAAGGGCTGGCCAGCAATAGCCTCGGTTACCTGCTGGAGGACGGGCACGACTACCTGTGGATCGGGTCGAACGCCGGTCTCATGCGCCTCAAGAAAGAGGAACTGAACCGCTTTGCCGAGGACAAGACCGTAGCAATCTCGTGTCGTCTCTATGGGGAGCCGGACGGCCTGCCGGCGAGCGAATGCACCTCCGGCTCGCAGCCGGGCGCCGTGCGCAGCCGGGACGGCACGCTCTGGTTTCCAACCATCCACGGCCTGGCCTCGCTGAACCCCGCCCGGCTGAACCTCAACACCAACCCGCCGCCCGTGATGATAGAATCCGTGCTGGTCGCCGGCGAGGTGCAGAACCCCGAAACCCTGCGGTCCGCGCCGCCGCGCGAAGTCACCATCCCCCCGGGCAAGGAGGGCCTGGAGATTCGCTTCGCGAGCCTGAACCTCGCCGCCCCGGATAAGGGACGGTTCAAGTACCTGCTGGAGGGGTACGAGACGAAGCCGAAGGAGAGGCCCGGCAACGTCCGCGAGGTTCTCTACAGCAAGCTGCCGCCGGGCCGGTATCATTTCCAGGTGACGGCCTGCAACGAGGATGAGGTCTGGAACAAGGAGGGCGCCACGCTGGCGATCAGAGTGCTGCCGCCCTTCTGGCGCACGTGGTGGTTCCTCGGCCTGACGACGGCGGGCCTGCTGGGGATGATCGTCGGCTCGGTTCATTACGTCTCCACCCAGCGGTTGCAGCGCCAACTGGCCGCCTTGCGGCAGAAGGAAGCCCTCGAGCAGGAACGCGCCCGTATCGCGCGGGACATCCACGATCAGGTCGGCGCCAGCCTCACGCAGCTCTCCCTGTTGAGCGAGCTGGTCGAGAGCGACAAACACCATCCCGAAGAAGTCGAGGGCCACGCCCGGCAAATCGAGCAGACCGCCCTCGAAACCACCCGCGCCCTCGACGAGATCGTCTGGACCGTCAACCCCTCCAACGACACCCTCGACGGCCTGATCACCTACGTCTGCAAATACGCGCAGGAATACCTCGCGCTGGCCGCGTTGCGCTACCGCCTCGAAGTCCCGCCGCAACTCCCCAACATCCCCATCTCGCCCGAACTCCGCCACAACGTCTTCCTCGCCGCCAAGGAAGCCGTCAACAACGTTGTCAAACACTCCCAGGCCAACTCCGTCTGGCTGCGCCTGCGCCTCGAGCCTGGCCGCTTCACCCTCGAAATCGAAGACAACGGCTGCGGCCTGAGCGCGGACGCCGCCGACAAAGGCCGCAACGGCCTGCGCAACATGCGCAAACGCCTCGAAGACGTCGGCGGCCAATTCTCCATCGCCCCGGGCGCCGAAGGCGGCACCCGCGTCCGCCTCACCGCGCCCCTGGGCCGGGCGACTGGCGAAGCCTGAGCTTCTGATTGGTAGGGCGCGCTGTCCCCAGCGCGCCGTGGCTGGCAATCACCGCGCCCCGAACCTCTCTGTCTATCAACTATCAACTCTCCGTGCTATCAGCCGTAAAAACTCCTAAAGTATCTGCTTGACAAATCTCTCGGACTCTGTACCTTGTGCCCGGATATTTTGGGGCACTCCGCCGCTTGGCGGCTGGACCGCATCGGGGACCGGACGGGAGGGCGAGTCCCCGCGAGCCGTGGGGCTTGGCCCGGCGGCAGGGCGGCAGAAAGACGGGTTCGGAAGCCAGGAACATCCCTGGAACATC
>Ga0181521_10002074_pt1 | contig 24319 bp, 19 predicted proteins | sample PEATcosm2014_Bin_32_FD_119764 | JGI IMG/M metagenome (GOLD analysis project Ga0181521, IMG submission 119764) | Peatland microbial communities from MTU Mesocosm Facility, Houghton, MI, USA - PEATcosm2014_Bin02_60_metaG | ecosystem: Environmental > Terrestrial > Soil > Wetlands > Peat | place...
AGAAAAATGACATGAATCATCAAAAATGTTTCAGGGAAGGAACCTGTACGATCTTGCAGTGGTCGGTCGCCGCGCCCGCTGGATCGAAACGGCTTAACCGATCATTTTTGCGCCGGAAAGTAGGCTAGCTGCTGGGCAGGCGTCCGTTTGACCCATTTGTAGGCTTTGATGGAATTTCGCCAGAAGTATTTCTCGGCCGCCGCCTGTCCCTTGCCCATGAAGTACTCGTGGACGATCTTGAATCCTACCGGGACGGGCAGCCACTGGTCGCCGTTCGGCCAATCGCTGCCGTACAGCACGCGGTCGATTCCGAACACGTCCAGGATTTCGTCCAGCCTGGGACGGTAGAATTCGGCGTCCACCGGGATCTTGCCGTCCACGCGGCGCAGCACTTCCGACACTTTTACGTAAATCAGCGGCCGGTCGCGGTAGGCTTTCATGCTGGCATCGTAAGACGCCTGGGCCACAGGTTCGGTGGGCCGCACCATCTGCGGCAAATGGTCGATCACCACGCGCAGATTCGGCACGTGGTCGCTCACGCGCACCACATCGGCCAGCAGCGCCACGCTGGGATCCGCCGTATCCAGAACCAGGTCCGCGCCGGCCAGGGCTTTCAGGTCCGCGATAAACTCCGGCCGGTCGAATTCCCTGCCTCCCTGTCCGCCCAGCCTGTACCGGATGCCGCGAAACAACGGGTTCTTGTGGAAGCGTTCCAGACTCGGCCCGAATTCCGGTGTGCCGGGCGTCAGGTGCCCCACTGTTCCCACCATGATGTCGTTGTCTCGGGCCACGTCCAGCACCCACTGGTTGTCCTCCAGCCATGGGCTGCACTCGACTTCAATGGCGCCTACGATGCCCAGCGGGTCGACAATCGTGCGGTATCGTCGCGGCAGGGAAGTCTTGTACAGGATCTCGTTGGTCTTGCGCGGCCATGGCACGCCTTGCGGACGCGACGGATCGTACAGGTGAATGTGCGTATCGATGACGGGGATCGACGAGGCGGGGAGCGGCCGCGCCTCCGCCAGGGTGAGGCTCGCGGCAACTCCAAGAAAGGTGCGCCGGTTCATCTTTGGCCAATTATAACCGCCGGCGCGTCCGCCGCGGCGGCCGCCATCACCACACCCGCGGGATCAACCGATACCTGGTCCGCCGCAGGTACTCGTCATAACCCGGCAAGCGTCCGGCGAGAAATCGCTCTTCGTCGAAAAGCCGCCGGAAAATTGTCAGGAAGGTGAATGGAACGGCCAGCAATCCCCAATAGGAACCCAGCGCCAGGGGAGTAAACAGCTCCATGAGCAGCGCACCGGCGTAGTAGGGATGGCGAACCATGCGGTATGGGCCGGTCGCCACCACCTTCTGCGCGGGATCCACTTCTATAGCGGCCGATGCGAAGCTGTTTTCCCGGAGCGCGAGGAACATTACCACGAATCCCACCGCAACCAGGAGATCGCCTGCGGCCACCGCGAAAACCGGCACGCTCGACCAATGGAAGCGGCGATCGAATCCCGGCACGACGATTTCCGCGACGAAAAAAAATGACAGCGCCGCCACTATGATCTTCTGGCTCTTTTCCTTTTCGGCGCGCGGCCCACTGTGCATCCTCCGTTCCACCAGCCCAGGGTCGCGCTTTAAGAAGTAGAGGCCGATCAGCAGGACCGCCACCGCGAAGACCAGCCAGAAGATCCAAGCCTGCCAGAAACGCAGGGATCCGGCGGAAACAAAAAGCAGAAGAGCCAGCAGAACCAGAAGCTGAATGGCGCCCCGCCACGCTTTTCCGCCAAGACTGCCCGTACCGCCCGCCATTTCGATCGTCCCGCTGTTTTCCTTCAGGATAGCGAAACGGCCGGGCGGCAACAACGGAAAGAGGCAGGCCGGCGGACGGCCGATGGCGCCGCCTCTTCCGGCGGGCTGGGCGTCAGACGCGCGCTTGGGCGCTCAGCGCCACAACCTTCCGCTCGCGCTCGCGCGATTTGGCGGACGCATGACGAACTGATACCCGGCGCCCAGGCCCTCGAGACGCTCGTCCGGACGGGGCGGGAAGGAACATGGATTCCACCGAAAAACTGTGCAGCGGGACGTTCCCATTCCGTTCACCGTAACGGCCGGGGCGCATCCGCCACGCGCCGCGCCAGCGGCCACGGGAAGATACTGTAAGGAGTGCCCTATTGGGAACGCATTCGCGGGGCGGTGGCGCGGCGCATCCGCTATAAGATTACGCGCGGCGGCATCTTGTTCACCTGCGCGATTCTGATGGTGGGGCTGGGCGCGATTGTCTCCGCCAATAATCTTCTGTTTCTGATTGTGGCCGCGATGCTGGCCACGCTGCTGGTATCGGGGCTGATCAGCCGGCTGTGCGTGGCTGGGCTGGAGTTGGATTTTCTGGTTCCGGAGCATGTGGCGGCGCGGCGCGCGGTGCCGGGAAAACTGTTCGTGCGCAATTCCAAATGGGTGATGCCGTCGTTCTCCATTCGCGTGGAAGGCATCCGCGAGCCGGATAGCCCCACGCTCCGCTCGGGCGTGTACTTCCCGCTGATCGCCGGCGGAGCCACCGTGGAAGAGACCGTGGAGGCGCTGTTTCCCAAGCGCGGCGCCTACCGGCAAAACAGCTTCGCGTTTTCCACCGCGTTTCCCTTCGGATTCCTGGAGAGATCCACGCGCGTGACGCTGCGGCGCGAGATGGTGGTGTATCCTTCCATCGACGCGCAGCCGGGCTTCGAGGATCTGCTGGCGGGGATCGCAGGCGAGATCGAAACCCATTACCGCGGCCTGGGGCGCGACTTCTACCGCATCCGCCCCTACGAGGCGCTGGAGAGCGCGCGCCACGTGGACTGGAAAGCCTCGGCGCACGTGGGCAGCCTGCAAGTGCGCGAGTTCGCGCGCGAGCAGGAGCAGACTGTCGAGATTTTTCTGGACCGCGGCGTGCCGCCGGAAATGGACGCCTGGTTCGAGCACGCCGTGGATTGCTGCGCGTTTCTGGCGTGGCGGCTTTCCAGCCAGGGAGCGGCCATTCATTTCCGCTCCGGCGGTTTCGATCTCCGCCAGCCGGAAGAAGGCGACATATATACTATCCTGAAGTACCTGGCCCTGGTTTACGCGCAGCGAGGCAACGGAGCGGAAGCGCCGCACGATGACACCAGCTACAAGATTGTCTTCACGCCTTCGCCGCGGCTCTTTCACGACGCCGGGTGGATGGGCGCGCGCATTCTCGCTCCTGGCAATCTTCCCGTGCCTGCTCGCGGCGCAAACGCCCGGCAGTAGCGCGCCGAAACCCGAGCCTGTCAAAACTTCCATCACGGTGGTGGAAAAGATCTCGGCGCAGACTCCCGCCGACGTCACCGTGACGACCGGGCAGGAATTGCAGGAGCTGCCGGGCATCGATCTGGACGACCGGCTGCGCGATATTCCGGGATTCACTCTGTACAAACGCGCTTCTTCCGTGGTGGCGAACCCCACCACGCAGGGAGTTTCGCTGCGCGGTCTGGGCTCTTCCGGCGCCAGCCGCACCCTGATGCTATGGGACGGAATTCCGGCGAACGATCCCTTCGGCGGCTGGGTATATTGGACCGGGTTCATTCCCGATGAAATCGACCGCGTGGAAGTATCGCGCGGCGCGGCCACCAGCGTGTTCGGAAACCTGGCCATGAGCGGCGCCATCGCCGCCTTCACCGGGCAACCGCAAGCCATGCACTTGACGGCCGATTACGAAACCGGCAGCCAGGATACGCAGGATGTCTCGCTGGGCTTTTCGAACCTGTGGGGCGGCTGGGCGATTTCGGGAATGGCGCGGGCCTTCGACACGGACGGATATTACATCGTTCCGGCTTCCATCCGCGGGCCGGTGGATTGGAAAGCCGGAGTCAGGTTCGTGACCGGCGACGTACACGCGGACTGGTTCGGCGTTTTCGGAAATCTCTTTTTCAAAACCGACCTGCTGGCGGAAGACCGCGCCAACGGCACGGAGCTGACGCACAACTCCACCGGCCTGGGAACGGCCGCGCTGCACTACGTGCGCCAGTGGAAGGGGGATTCGCTTTCGCTCCTGGGCTACCACACGCGCGAAGGCTTTCACAGCACGTTCTCATCGGTTTCGGCCAACCGGCAGACGGAGAAGCTGACGTATCGCCAGACGGTGCCTTCGCAGGCGTCCGGCGGCGCCGCGCTGTGGCAGCATCACGAGGCTCGCTGGGACTTGACCGGCGGCACCGATCTCGACCGCATTTCGGGAACCGATACAGACCGGCTGGTTCCCACGGGCGTGCGCATCGGCGGCGGAGTGCAGTTTGAGAAAGGCGTGTTCGGGCAAGGCGATTTCAATTGGGATTCGCTGCGCCTGTTCGCCGGCGCGCGCGAAAGCTTCGTGGCCGCCGGCGAACGCTTCTTCAGCCCCAGCGCGGGCGCGGCCTGGGGCCAGAAGCGGCTGCGCCTGCGCGGCTCGCTGTACCGGGCGTTCCGCGCGCCCACGCTGAACGAGCTGTATCGCAGTTTCAGCGTGGGAAATACATTCACCGAAGCCAATCCGGCACTGCGTCCGGAAACGGTTTTCGGCGCGGAAACGGGCGTGGATTGGGCCGGCGAAAGTTCCAGCGTGCGGCTCACCGCCTTTCGCAATTCGCTCGACAACCTGATCACCAACGTGACGCTTTCCAGTTCGGCCACCGCGATTGTCCGCGAGCGGGAGAATGCGGCCGACGCCGTGAGCCGCGGGGCGGAAGCCGCATTCCACAAGCAATGGCGCTCCTGGACGGGCGACCTGAATTACCTGTTCGTGGATTCGCGCTACGCGACCGGTTACCGGATCGCGGAAGTGCCGAAGCACCAGGGCACGGCGCAACTCGCCTACCGGAAGGGCGGCGCCATGGCGTCGGTCGAAGTGCGCAGTTTCGATTACCAGTTCGACGACGATTTGAACCAGTACCGGCTGCCGGGTTATGCGACCGTGCAGGTGATGGTGCGGCAGCGCCTGGCGAAATCGCTGTCCGCGGAGGTGGGGGTAGAGAATGCGCTCAACCGGGTTTTTTATACGGCCTTCACCCCCACCCCGAATATCGGCGAGCCGCGGCTGTGGCGAGTGGGGCTGAAGTGGGAGGGGAAGGTGAGGTAGGTGCGGCTTTAATATGCGGGAGAATGAAATAGGGACCGTAGGTTTCACCTTTGCTTCGGCTGTGGCGCACGTTCTCAACGCGCCGCGTCGACACTCGGGTCGAAGCGCTTTGGCCGACACGGGAGATGCGTCCCGGAGAGTAAGGACGCGGCGCGCACGGTGCATGCGCCACACCACTTGACCATCGCGGTACCGGTACTTTGGGCTCTGTTCAGCCGGAGTTTTCCGCCGTATGATTGCCAGGTGAGATTCGTATTCTGCTTGGCGCTGGCGGCTGCCGCGAACGCGGCCACCATCGTGCAAACGGGAGACTCGCTTGCCTTCACCATTTCGGAGCGAAGTTTTGCGGTGAATTGCGCACAGTTGGGCGGGCCGGCGGCGCCCACCGGCATACTCTTTCAGTTGGTGACGGACCCGCTGGCCGTGGCCACGCAATTCGACGCTACCCTGGAATCGGCCGATGGATCGGTTTCGGTTTCGTTGGGAAGCGATTTAAGCTTCGCGCCGGGAACCTTTCAAGGGACCTACTCCAGCGGTCCGGTTTCCGTTCTTTCGGGCGCGGCCAATCTGCCGGAAACGTTGTCGCAGCAGTTGTTCGCGGGCTCCCAAGCGGTGCTGGTGCTGCGCAATGACGGGCCGGCGGTGGACCTGGGGTTGGCGCCCTATACCCTGGCCGAGGAGTTGCAGGTGTCTTTAGGGGGAAGCGATTTTTCGGTGGGGGCGCTGGATACCGGCGCCGCGCTGGGCAGCCAGGAAGACGACCCTGTCCCGGAACCGCCCAACGGGCCGCTTTTGGGCGTCATAGGAGGCCTGTTCCTGGGGGTTGGGTGGGGGTTGAAGCGAATTTCGCGCGCCCGCATCCAATAAGGATATAGGCACTCCAAATCAACTATTTGCAATCCGCTCCGGCTCTCTGATACTATCTAGTTGGCAGATCGGAATCCTCCCCTTGAAGTGCCGCAAATCCAACCAACGGAGTAACAAAATCAACTGAATGAGCTTCACCGTATTTCTTGGCAACCTCCCTACATGGGTCACCGCCGATGACATCAAGCAATGGCTGGCCGCGGAAGATCTGGTGGCCGACGCAGTCAAGGTGATCCGCAACCACGAAACGCAAGAATCCAAGGGCTTCGCATTTGTCGAAGCGCCGACCGGCGACGAAATGCAGGCGATTATCCGCCGCTTCGATCGCGCACCGCTGGAAGACCGATTACTGCGCGCCAACCCGGCACAGCCCCCCAAGGGAAAAGATGCCCGTGGACCGCAGCAGCAGCCGCCGCAACAACAGGCCGCAACGCCCAATGCAATTCGCACGCAGCAACGCCCCGACCGCAAGAAGCGCGGCGGCAGAGACCGGGACCAGCAACCGCGCAGCGCCTTTGCGACCGAACTGGCAAAAGTCCTGTAAACGGGACCGCACCGGTTCGGACGGGAACCGCAGTTTCTCCCCTCCTCAACACACCTGTGAACCGAAATCACATCCGGCAATCTATTATTCCGTACTGTTTCTAGCACTTACACGTGGCACAGGACGTGCCTCTGCGCAGCGCATGAGATACGCCTGGCTCGGCTGCTTCCTTTTCGGCAGCCTGCTCCTCGGGGGAACACAGGATTCCGACCTCAACGTCAACACGCGCTACACGGTGGACGCCGTCAACCTGGTGGGAAAAAACTGGCAAACCAGCCTGGCCTCCCATACCGACCAATCGGAGAATGCCCCCAAACTCAGCGCCCGCCTGCACCGGGACCTGCTGGCGCTCATCGGAGAGAAGTTGAACCCGGCCACGCTCGATAGCCTCGCCACGCGCATCCGCAGAGAATTGAACGCGCGCGAAGTCACGCACCGCCTGCTGCGCAGCGATATCGCCGAGCATGTGCGCGTGGAATTCGACGTCAAGCCCGCGCGCGCCTCCGTGGACTTGAATGTCACCGAGTTCGCATACGATTCGCGGGAAGGCTGGAACGGTGCGGGTGAAGTGGGCTTCGATACGCATTCCAACTACTTCCTTTTTGGCCTCCTGAGCGACGGCGATTCGCTCACGGAACGGTACGCGGGCATCAATGCGCGCTACGAGAACCGTTTTCCGGGAACGGAGCGGGTCACCTTCGGAGTGAAGTTCGAAAGCTACCACGACCAGTGGGACCCCAACACGTTGGCGGCGGCAGCCTCTAATCCGCGCAATACCGGCGACCCCTACCGGGCGCGCCAGAACGTGGAACCGACCGCTACCATCCGGCTGGCCAAGCCGCTGACGGTGGAAGTGGGAGCTAGTTTCGAGAGTTTCGACGACGAAGCGCCGGGCGTAGCCACGCAAACCGCCAACGCCATGTTGGGAACGCTGCGCTACCATCGCATGCTGGAGGGCTCCGACACCGAGCAGGACGTGGACGCCAGCTACTCGCTGCGCACCGCCGGGCGGCCGCTGGCCAGCGATTTTGTCTACACCCGCCACTCCTGGCGCCTGCGCTACAATGCCACACACGGCAAGCACTCCATCTCGGAAATTGCGTGGGGCGGGATGATTACCGGCCGGGCGCCCCTGGATGACCGCTTCGTACTGGGAAATTCGGTCACGCTGCGCGGCTGGAACAAGTACGACATAGACCCGATCGGTGGTAACCGGGTGATCACCAACACCGTCGAATACCGTTACGGACGTTTTCAGGCCTTTTACGACGCCGGCGCCATTTGGGACGAAGGTCAGCCGGTAACCCTCCGGCACTCGGTGGGAATCGGTCTGAAACAGTCGATCTTCTCCCTGGCCTTGGCGTTTCCCATACGCGAGGGCCGGGTGGAGCCGGTCTTGATAATGGGCATACTTTATTGATGGCGCACCGCGCGCGAACACCCGAGATCAGCCGTCGAAGCTGGCTTATGGCCGGCCTGGCGGTTTCTCTGTTCCGCGCGCGGGGAGCCGAGCCGCTGGGTGTTTCCTTCGATGGAGACAACCTGCGCGTGGCGGCGCCGACGCTGCATTTTCTGAACGGGAAACCTCTGGCCAGGCTGAAAGACGGAGGCACCGTGGTGTACCTTTCGCAGCTCACCCTGTATAAAGACCAGTTCGTAACGCCGTTGCGGCGCGGCGTGGAGCGGTTCGTCATCAGCTACGACATTTGGGGCGAGGACAAATTCTCCGTGTCCATGCCCGGGCAGCGATCGGTATCCAACCTCTCGGCCAAGGCGACCGAAGCGTGGTGCCTGGATTACATGGCGATCGGCGCCGAGGGGCTGGCTCCCGATACGCCCTTCTGGCTGCGTCTGGACATGCACACGGCGGACCAGAAAGATTTATCGGCCCTGGTGGGAGAGCCGGGGCTCAATCTGCACAACCTGATTCTTTTCTTCGCTAAAAGACCGGGCGCGGACGATCCTTCCTGGACGCTCCAAGCGGGCCCCTTGCGCATCTCGGACCTGGCCCGCACACCGGGCCGGGGGTCCCGCGGCGGGTGAACCGGCTTCGCAACAGGCTCATCTTGATTTTTCTGGCGGCGACTCTGGCGCCGCTGGCGGCGACCGTGTGGATCACCACCTCGCTCCTGGAACAGAGCCAGGACTTCGCCCCCACCGGCCATGTGGACGTGCTGTCGAGAAGCCTGCAACAAACCGGCAGCGCGTACTACCATCACGCCTGCGAGGAATTGCGGCGGCAAGCACAGGCGGGGCTCGCCGCCGGGCATGCCTACAAAATGGCCGACCAGGCAACCTGGCCGGAAGCCGTCGCCGTGTTTTACCAAAGCGGCGAAGCGGAGCGCTTCCGTCTGGCGGGGCAGGGCGGCAACCAGGTGGAATACCTGGTGCGCGACAAGGACGGCGTCCGCACCTACCGCGCCGGCCTGGGGATGGAACTGGACCGGCTGGAAAAGGAGATCCGCGACGCGCGCGCCACCGTGGAAGCTTCCCGCGAGTTGGACGTGCGGCGCGGGCTCAAACTGGCTTATCTGCTGGTGGCGGCGCTGCTCTGGGTGCTATCGCTGGGCGCCCTGGTATACATGGCGCACCGCATCAGCCGGCCCATTCAAGGGTTGACGGCGGGGTTGACCAAGCTGGCGGGCGGAGACTTGAACGCGCGCGTGCGCGAGCGGCGCGACGACGAAATCGGACGCGCCATCCAGGCGTTCAACGACATGGCGGGGAAGCTCCAGGAGAGCACCGAGCGCCTGGTTTATTTGCGCCAGGTGGCGAGCTGGCAGACGCTGGGGCGCAAGATGGCCCACGAAGTGAAGAATTCCCTCACGCCCATCCGGCTGACCGTGGAAGAGATGCTGGCGCGCTACGACGACGCCGACCGCGGGTTCATGGCGCAGGCCACGCAGATCGTGGTGGACGAAATCGAAACCCTGGAGCGGCGCGTTAGCGCCTTTTCGCAATTCGCGGCCGAGCCGCCGGTCGAGCCCGCTCCCATGGACGTGAATTCGATGCTGCAGGAGCGCATCGCCTTTTTGAAGACCGCCCATCCCGAAGTAGCTTACGATTGCCGCCTGGAGGAAGTGCCCAGCGTGCTGGCGGACCAGGATTTGATCAAGGGAATTCTCACCAACCTGCTGGAGAACGCGGCGGAAGCGGCCGGACAGGGCGGGCGGATTTTGGGCGTGACCCGGACGGCGGGGGGACGCGTCGCCATCGAGGTGCACGATTCGGGGCCGGGGTTGAGCGAGCAGGCGCGCTCGTCTCTCTTCCAGCCCACCATTTCTTTCAAAAAGCGGGGCATGGGGCTGGGGCTGTCGATTGCGCGCAAGAGCGCGCTCTTGTCGGGCGGGGACATCGTGGTGGTGAAAGGAGAACTGGGCGGCGCGGCCTTCCGCGTGTTACTGCCCGTGGCAACCAATGGCTTCCAAGCGCGTCCTGATCGTGGATGACGAAGAGAATATCGGCCGCTCGCTGCGCATGATCCTGGAGCGCGAGGGGTACGCGGTGAACGTCTGCCGGAGCGTGGCCGAATTCGGCAGGCACCCGGATTCGCAGCGCGCCGACGCGTACCTGTTCGACATGAAACTGCCGGACGGGAACGGCATCGACTTGTTGAAGGCGGTGCGGCAGAACGGGCCCACCTCGCCTGCCATCATGATCTCGGGGCACGGCACCATCGCCGACGCCGTGGAAGCCACGCGCGCCGGCGCCTTCGATTTTCTGGAAAAGCCGCTCAGCCGCGACCGCGTGCTGCTGGCGCTCAAGAACGCCATGGACACCTCCCGGCTGCGCCAGGAAAACGAGCGCCTGCGCGAGCTGGTGGGCAGCGCGCCCAAGATGATCGGCGGATCCACCGCCTGGGTGCGCGCGGTGGAACAGGCCTCCATGGCCGCGCGCAGCGACGCCCGCGTGCTCCTGATCGGCGAATCGGGAACGGGCAAGGAGCTGCTGGCGGCGCACATTCACGGCTCCAGCCCCTTCGCCGCCGGCCCGTTCGTGAAAGTGAATTGCGCCGCCATTCCCACCGAGCTGCTCGAAACCGAGCTGTTCGGCCACGAAAAGGGTTCCTTCACGGGAGCCACGGCCACGCGCCGCGGCAAGTTCGAGCTGGCCGATGGCGGCACGATTTTTCTGGACGAAGTGGGCGATCTGCACGGCGCATCCCAGGCCAAGCTGCTGCGCGTGCTGCAGGAAGGCGAATTCCACCGCGTGGGCGGCGAGGCCATCATCCGCGTGAGCGTGCGCGTGATTTCGGCCACCAACCGCGACCTGGGCGCCATGGTGCAGCAGGAGAAATTCCGCGAAGACCTGTACTACCGCTTGAGCGTGGTGCCCATCCGCGTGCCCGCGCTGCGCGAGCGCCCCAACGACATTCGCCTGCTGGCGGAATATTTCCTCGAAGACTTTTGCGCGCGCAACAATTTCCGCCGCAAAACGCTGGACGATACGGTCTTTCCGCTGCTCGAAAGCTACGGCTGGCCGGGCAACGCGCGCGAGTTGCGCAACGTGATCGAGCGCATGGCGATTCTGACGCCCGGCGAGCGGCTTACGCGGGAGGCGATTCCGGTCGAGATCCGCGTGCAGAGGGAAGCGGGGCCGAAATCGACCATCCAGGAAGCCAGGGAATCGGCCGAGCGGGAGCATATTTTGCGGGCGCTCGAGGAATCCGGCTGGAACGTTTCGGGAGCGGCGCGGGCGCTGGGGATGGAGCGGACCAATCTGCATAAGAGGATAAGGGCGCTGGGGTTGAGCAGAGGGCGATAGTTTGATCGGCTCGTTGGGAAATCAGATTCGTCGAGAGCCCGAACTGTGTCTGGCGGCTGACGCCGAGGACCTTCGCTCCCGTGGTCACAGACAGGCCCAAGGGCTCCAGGCAATCGTGCCGGACATGCCTTGGGAGAGTTTGCCCTACATTGATGTTAGTCGATGAACCAGCTTGCTTGCCCCACTCGTTCCCCCCGATTAGACTAAAAGGTACGGGGTGAAAACGGGTCTCGCATGGAAGACGAAAAGGAAAAAGCCAAAGCGGCGGCGGTTGCGGGCGTGGGTGCGGGCGTGGGCGGCGCCGGGGGCGCCACCGCGGGCGTGCTGGAACTGGCCGCCAAAGGGGTTGCCACCGCGCTCTCGGCTGGAGTGGTCATAGGGGTCGGAGCGGCGGCGGGAGCGGCGGCGGCTTACGGGCTCTACCGCTTGTTCAAGAAACGCAATCCCGCGGCGGACAGCGCCTCTAGCCGGCAGGGTCCCGCGAAGCGCCAGTAATGCCGCCCGCGAGCATGCTTCGCACGGCGGCAAAGATCCGTTCCACGGCGCGCCGGCGGTAGGCCCAACGCGGGTCCGGCTCGGGCGGGTTCACCACCATGGTGGCATTGGCTTCGAACAGCAAAATCTCTCCCTCGCCGCTCAAGCCGAAATCGATTCCGGCATAATCCAGGGCGAGCGTAGCTTGGATGCTCGACAGCGCCTCCATGGCGCGCGGCCCCAGCACGGCGGGCATGTTCTCCAGAAACCCGGCGTCTTCCGCGCGATGGTCCTCCCGCTCCGCCATCTCGGCGGTGAAGTAGTGGATTTTCCAATCGCTCGAGATCGCGACGTGCAGCGGATAAAGCTGGCCCGCGATCATCATCACGCGATACTTGCGCACTTTGCCATCGGCGCCGCGCGCGTCCAGAAACTGGATGACGGTCAATTCCTTGCCGGGAAGCTGCGCCACCGCGCCGGGCAGCGCTTCCGGACTCTCTACGCGCAGAAAATGCCGGCCGGTGTGAAAGCCGGGCGTGCGCACCAGCAGCGGGAAGCAAAAGCCGCGGCGCGCGACGCTGGCGGCGGCATCGGGCGATGCGAGAAGTTCGCGCGGCAGCGTGACGATTGTTGGCGCCACCACCCCGGGCAGGCTTGCAAGCCGCGCATGATCGGCCCGGCCAGTCGCCAGTACGGCCGAAGGCGGATTGATCACCGGCGCGTTCGTCAGGGCCACAATGGATTGCGCGGCAGCCAGCGAGGGCGCGGCCAAATCGGCGTCCCCGATGGCGTTGAACACCACCTGGTGGGGCGGCAGCGGCACTTTGCAATCGTAAAACTCCGGAACCACGACGAACGTCCGGAAGACGCGATCGTCCAGAAAATTGCGCGTGGGGATGTTCCCGCCGATGGAAGAAACCAGCAGCAGCAATGTCACCGGAGCCCCTTCCCCGCGATAGGGCAATTCCACCAGGGCACGATGTTCGAAACCTTTGCGCCGATGCCATTGCGCGCCCGCTTCGTCGCCCAGTTCCGTAAGCACGTACGCCATCCCCTGATGCGCCTCGGCGTGCGCCGGATCGAAGCGCAGCGCGGTTTCATAATGCTCGCGGGCGGCCGCAAACTCGCCGGCCTCATAGAGGACGTTGCCCAGGTTCACGCGGCTCATGGGATCTTCGGGATGCCGCGCCACGGCTTCGGCATAAGCGGTGCGCGCGGCGGAGCGGTAGCCGGTAGAGTGCAGCAGCGTGCCCAGATTGTTCAAGGCCAGGCGGTGCGAGGGCTGGCGCCCGAGCAGATCGATGTAGGCGTTTCGGGCTTCCAGCGTGCGCCCCATTTCGGCGAGTAAGCAAGCCCTTTCAAATCGCAACGGAATGGATTCGGGATCAGCAGCGAGCCGCGCCTCCAGATCGCGCAGGCCGGATTCGCGCCCTTGTTGCGGCGCCCCCTCAGCGGCTGGCCGCGGCGCGCCGCGGGCCGCGCCGCCGTCCGCCCGCGCGCGAAGGCCGGGCCAATCGGGAGGCTCGGGCGTTTTGGAATCGCTCATGAACGGGTGAAACTTCCGGCGGCGATGGTGACTGCAATTTTCTCATCGTCGCGCATCGAGTAAGCCGTACGCACTCCGAAAAGCCCGTTGCGATCGCAGTATTTGCAGCCGTAAGCAAGGCCGCCGATCATGAGGCTGAGGTTCGCCCCGAGGAGCGGGAAAATGTAGGTTTCCGCGCGGCCGATTTCCAGAAACATAAAAAGACAATCGAGTCTGTCATCATTATGGCCCAACAGGCGGGAAAGGCGCGGCGCACTCAGCGCACTTCGAACCAGTACGGCATCTCCCGCAGGTAGCCGCCGCGCAGCCACGCGCGGAACGGGATGGAGCCGAAGAACTGCTGCAAGCGGGCTTCCAGTGCATTGGGCTGGGACCGCTTGATCAGGAGATCCCAGAGACTTCGCGGCGCGGGATACAGATCGATGGCGACGTTTTCACCGGCCGCGATGCCGGCTTTGCGCTTGAGCGTTTCGACCGCCGTATCGAGGCCGCCCAATTGATCCACCAGCCCGCGCTGCTGCGCTTGCGAGCCCAGCCATACGCGCCCCTGAGCGTTGGGTTCGATTTGAGCGTACGGACGATGGCGCGCCGCGGCCACCTTCGAGACGAAATCCACATAGCTTTCGTCGATGCCTTTGCGCAAAATGGAGATCTCGTCCGCGGAAAGCGGCGTGTAGTCGGAATCGATATCGGCGTGCGCGCCTTCCTGGACGGCGTCCTTCGTGATGCCCAGCTTGTCGTAGAGGCCGTGCAGATCGGGCTTGCCGTAGACCACCCCGATGGAGCCGGTTTCCGTCTCCGGGTAGGCCACGATAGGCGCGCCCGTCATGGCCATGTAGTAGCCGCCCGAAGCCGCCACGTCGGACATCGAGACGACCATCGGCTTCTTCTGGTTGAGCAGGTTCATCTGGCGCCAGATTTCGTCCGAAGCGGTGACTTCGCCGCCGGGAGAATCGATGCGCACGATGACGCCTTTTATGGAGGAATCGTTGGCCACCTGGCGCAGCACTTTGTCGAAGCCGTAAGAGGTGAGAGAACCGGTCTCGGAGCCGTCGTCATCGGGATTGCCGCGAACGATGTCGCCCTCGGCCGCCACCAGCGCGATCTGGTTGCGGCCATCCAGGCCGAGCGAAGAAGCGGGCACGCGCATATAATCGTCGAGCGCCACCTTCTGCGGCTGCCCCGAGTGCAGCGCGCCCTGCAGCTCGCCCCACATCTGGTCCTCGAAGCGCAATTCGTCTACCAGGCCCGCGCGCAGAGCGCCGGGCGCGGTGAAAGGACCCTGGTTGATGATGGCGCGGATGTCGGCGGGACTCTGGTGGCGGGCGGCGGCGATGCGCTCGACCAGGTTGCCGTACATATCCCCCACCACGCTGCTCATCACCTCGTGAGTTTCCGGGCTCATGTCGCTGCGCGTGAACATGTCGCCGAAATCCTTGTACTTGCCGGCGTGCTCCACCTGGACGGCGACGCCGAGCTTATCCGCGGTCTTCTTGAAGTACATGATTGCGGCGCGCAAGCCCTTGAGCATGAGGGGCTCGGAGGGCCCGAGATAGATGCGGCCGGCGCCGCAAGCCACGTAATATTCGTGCGAGCCCGGCTGGCGTAGATAAGCGTAGACGGGCTTGCCGGACTTGCGGAACTGTTCCAGATCGGCGCGGATTTCTTCGATTTTGCCCCAGCCGGCGGAGAGGCCTTCCGGTTCCACCACCACGGCCTTGATGCGCGAATCGGCGGCCGCTTTCCGCAGGCTCATCCACACGTCGGCCACGGTGGCGCGCGGGCCCGCGGCGGAAGACAGGAATGGCGGCAGTTCCAGGGGCGGCTTTTCGGGGAGATCGCCTTCCAGGCGCAGCACCAGGACCGAATTAGCGGCCACGGAGGGTGGCCTTTCCGAGAAGCGGGCGGCCGCGAATAAGACGATGACGACGCCGGCAACGACCAGCACAATGCCGGTGACCAAGCCGAGGAGGAACTTACCCATCTATTTCGACGTTAGCATGAGGAGAAATCGGCAACCGTGCGGAACAGCACCATGGGGCAAGCTTCATTCAGCTTGCCCGATTTCACAACCCCTGCCGCATGGCCCGCAAATCAATCCCCAGCGCCTGGCACTTCTTATAGAGATGGCTGCGTTCCAGCCCCAACGCTTTGGCGGTATCCGTCATGCGCTGGTTGTGCCGTTTCAGCTCAGCCAGAATCTGGTCGCGCTCGAAGCTATCCACGCGCTGCGCCAGGGGGCCTTCGAAATGCGGTATCGCCGCTGGACCCGCCGCGCCGGCGGTTTGCGGAAGCGCGAGGCGCACATCTCCAGCGTCCACGGGACCATCCGCCAGCAGCAGCAGCCGCTCCACCACGTTGCGCAGCTCGCGCACGTTGCCCGGCCAGGAGTAGCGCTGCAGCTCTTCGATGGCGGCCGGGGTAAAGGGCTTGGGCTTCCAGCCATTCTGTCCGGCCACCAGCGCGGCAAAGTGATCCACCAGCGCGGGAATATCGCCGGCGCGCTCGCGCAACGGCGGCAAAAGCAGCGGGAAGACGTAGATGCGATGGTACAGGTCCTGGCGGAACGTGCCTTTGCGCACCAGCTCTTCCAGGTTGCGGTGCGTAGCCACGATCACGCGCACGTCCACGGCGATGGGCCGGTCGCCGCCCACCCGCTCCACCTGCCGCTCCTCCAGCACGCGCAGCAGCTTGGCTTGCATCACCAGCGGCATGTCGCCGATTTCGTCCAGGAACAGGGTGCCGTGGTTGGCCTGTTCGAACTTGCCGATGTGCCGCGACGCGGCCCCCGTGAACGAACCTTTTTCGTGACCGAACAATTCCGATTCGATCAGATCTCCCGGCACCGCCGCGCAATTGAGAGTGACGAAGGGCTGGTCGCGGCGCGGGCTGCGGTTGTGGAACGCCCGCGCGATCAATTCCTTGCCCGTGCCGGTTTCGCCCAGAATGCAGACACGGGCTTCGCTGGGAGCCACCCGATCCACCTGCGCCATCACGCGCCGCATGGCTTCCGTGGCATGCACGATTTCGTATTTCCCGAAGCGCTGGCGCAGCTCGCGATTTTCCTCCTCCAGCCGCTGCATCTTGAGGACGTTGTCCACTGTGAGCAGCAGCTTATCGGTGGAGAGCGGTTTCTCCAGGAAGTCGATGGCGCCCAGGCGCGTGGCGCGCACTGCCATCGAAATGTTGGCCTGGCCGGAGATCATCACCACCGGGATGGAGATATCCAGAGCGCGGATCTCTTCCAGCAGCGCGAGGCCGTCTTTGCCGGGCATCACCACGTCGGAGAGCATCATGTCGAAATGGTTGGCCTTGACCAGATCCAGCGCGCGGGCGGCGTTATCGCAAACCGTCGCTTCGTGGCCGGCCAGGCGGAAAGCTCGCGCCAGAGAGGCCAGCGTATTGGCGTCGTCGTCGACAATCAGCAGGTGTGCCAAATTCGAGGTTACCTTAAAAAGCGCGATGGGGCAGGCGCGTCCGCCGGCGCTTGCGCCTGCCCCACCTTTCACCCTGCTGTACCCTGAAATTATGTGGATGCGCGTCCTACGCCTCGCTGCCCTTCTCGCGGTTCTTCCCCTCCTGCCGGCGGCCGTGCCGCAACCGGCCGATTGGGTTCCCGCGCGCTGGCCCTACGTGTCCCCCGATTCTCTCGAACTGCTCGACGGCAGCCCCATCAATTGCCTGCTGCTGGCCGCCTATCCGCCGGAGCTCGTTCAGGCCGCCGCCGCGCGCAACGTGGCTACCCTGGCGGTGTTGACGCCCGGCGGAGACGTGCTGGCGGCTGCGCGGCGCGTCCTCGATGCCCACGTCACCGGGCTGGTGCTGGAGGGCGATTTCGCGGAAGGCGCCGCCGCCAGTGTGCGCGAAGCTGCCCAAGCCGCACCCGTCATCGAGCTCGCCGCGCGCAGCCGCATGCGGCTCGGCTCCGGCGCCCCCGTGATCGGCACTTACCAGGGCGTCTGGCCGGGCATTCCCGCCCAGCAGGAGGGCGCCAAAAAAGCCGGACCCACCGGCTCCGTCTGGATCGATACCAACACCGGCTTCATCCGCGCCGTGCGCGCCTGGGGTCCGGCGGCTTTATGGATCGCCAATCAACCGCCTCTCCACACCGTGATTACGGCGGCGCGCTTATCAGCAGGTGGTCGCCGATGCCGAAGCTTCCGGCGCGCGCTGGGTGGTCGCCCTCGATGGCGATCTGGCGGCGCGCCTCGCCAGGCGCGATCCCTCCGCCCTGGCCGATTGGAAAAAAATCAACACCGTGCTGGCGTTCTACGAGAGCCATCCCGAGTGGCGGCGCATGCCGGAATTCGGCCGCCTGGCCGTAGTGCAGGACCCCGCCAAGGGCGGTCTGCTTTCCGGCGGCATCCTGGATATGATCGCGGTCAAGCACACTCCCGTGCGCCCGGTTCCGCGCGAGCATCTCTCGGCCGAAGCGCTGGCCGGCGCCACCATGGCGGTCGCGGTGGATTCCGAAGCCCTCACGCCCGCGCAGAAAGAAGTGCTGCGCAACTTCGCGCGCTCCGGCGGCACGCTGCTCACCGGCCCTCCCGGCTGGAAAGACGAAGCCCCGCGGGGCGAAAGCATCACGCTCGATCCCCAAGAGCTGGAGCGTCTCAACGACATCTGGCACGACGTCAATTCCATGGTCGGCCGGACCAATCTGGGAGTGCGCCTGTTCAACGTCTCTTCCATGCTCTCCAATGCCATTGCGTCCCCCGACGGCAAAACCGAAGTGGTGCACCTGGTGAACTACTCCGATTTTCCGGTGGAGGATGTGACCGTGCAGTTTCTGGGCGCCTTCAAACACGCCACCCTGCTGGCGCCCGGCGGCCCGGGGAAGCCGCTGGAAATTTACAAAGCCGAAGAAGAAAGCTGGGGCGTGGATATTGCCAAAGTCGCGGTCTGCGCTACTATCAACCTGGAGCAATAGCATGACCCGCAGAGAATGGCTGGCGATGATCGCCGCAACCCCGCTGCTCAAAGCGGCCGGCGCCCCGGACGCTCCGGCGGCGCCGGTTGCAATTGCCAAGTGTGCTTCCTACGACGAAGACCTCACGGCCAAACTGGACGCCATGTTCGCCCAACTGGGCGGCCTGGAAAAACTGGTGCGCGGCAAAACCGTCACCGTCAAGGTCAACATGACCGGTGCCCCCAGCCTGCGCGTGCAGGGACGCGCCCCGGCCCTCACCCACTACACCCATCCCAAGCTGCTGGGCGCGGCGGCGTTTCTCATGGGCCGCGCCGGCGCCCAACGAATTCGCTTTGTGGAAAGCGCCTGGGCTACCACCGGTCCCTTGGAAGACGTCATGCTGGATTCCGGTTGGAACGTGCGCAGCCTGAAAGCGGCCGCGCCCAACGTGCTGTTCGAAAACACCAACGGCCGCGGCGCCGGCGCGCGCTACGCCCGCTTCCCCGTGCCCGCCAGCGCTTACATGTATCCGGCGTACGATTTGAACCAGGCCTTCGACGAAACGGACGTCTTCGTCAGCATGGCGAAATTGAAAAATCACGCCACCTGCGGGGTGACGCTTTCGCTGAAGAACTGCTTCGGCAATTTGCCGGCGTCCATTTACGGCGACAATGCCGGGGTGGACGAGCCCAACGAAAAACCCACCTCGGGCCGCGTCGCGGTGGGGCACGAGGGCAAGCGGCAACCGTCCAAATCGGCGCCGCAGGAACTGCATTTCGGCGTCAATCACGATCCCGGCTACCGCGTGCCCCGCATTGTGGCGGATCTAGTGGCGGCGCGCCCCGTTCACCTGGCGATTATCGACGGCGTCGAGACCATCGCGGGCGGCGAAGGACCCTGGGTCACCGGCGTGCGCATCGTCAATCCGGGAGTGCTGCTGGCCGGCATGAATCCCGTTTGCACGGACGCGGCGGCGGCCGCCGTGATGGGCTACGACCCGCGCGCGCAACGCGGCGCGGCGCCCTTTCAAACCTGCGACAACACGCTGACGCTCGCCGAAGCGCATGGCGTGGGTACGACGGACCTGAAGCGCATCGAAGTGCGCGGCGTCCCCCTCGAGCAGGCGAGCTACCGGTTCGGCGCGTGACGGCTCGCAAGCGCAAACGCGGAACCTACCGCCAGTTCCGCCTCGAAACCTGGGACGCCTTCCTGCAGCTCGTCACCCAGCCGCCATATTCCAACTGGGCCTTTCGCGGCGAACGCGACGAGCGCTGGCCGCTGTATAGTTCGCTCTCGCGATACCTGCAGAATTTCGCGGTCGCGCGCCCCGCCTGGGCCGACCAGGAGGCGCGCATTCTCCGCATCTTCAAACGCAAAGCGCACCAGTTCCTGGATAAGCCGCCCGCGTGGGACGACGATTTTCAATGGCTCGCCCTCATGCAGCACCACGGCGCTCCCACCCGCCTGATCGATTTCACCTGGTCTCCCTACGTGGCGGCATTTTTCGCGCTCGAGCGCACCCTGCTGGATGGCGTCGTGTGGGCCATGAACCCGGTGCGCATCGATAGCAGCCGCGCGCCCCAGCCCGCCCGCATGGATCCGCGGCTCAAGGGCAACTTCAAACGCTATTTTCTCAAGGGCACCCACCGCTTCATCTGGATGGGCGAGCCCCACACCATGAACCGCCGCCTGATCGCCCAATCGGGAACCTTCGCCGTGCCCGGCGTGCTGGACGTGGCCATCGAGGATATCCTGAGCGACACCGATCAGGACAACATTCTCGCCAAGATCGTGCTCACCAACCCGGTGCGCGAGACCGGCATGCGCGAACTCTACCGCATGAACATCACCTACGCCACCCTGTTCCCGGATTTGGACGGCCTGGCAAAATCCATGGGCTACGAACTCGAATTCCACTGGGGATACAATCCGCGGACCATGGAGAAGTACCGGACGTAAAGCAGGGGCGGGCGCTTCCGCCCGCCAACAGGCCCGGCCGGGGCGACCGCCGAATCGGAACCGCGGTAGGTTGCCAACCGGTTGCCAACCTGCCCTACTTCTTCCTTCTGGCCACTACGCGCACTTTGCGGGTTTCCGAAATCGCGCCGGGCGTCAGCGCATCGTTCAAAATCTCCGCCAGCTCCTGCTGATGGCGCTTGGCCGAACCCGTCGCCGGACTGGCGCTTTCCGGCCGTCCCACGTAGCGCACTTCGCGCCGCGTGGGATCGAGCAGGGGCTGAATGGCTTCCCGCAAAAAACGCCACGGACCCATATTGCGCGGCTCTTCCTGCGCCCACACCACTTCCGCCGAAGCCGGATAGCGCGCCAGCATATCCCGAGCCTGGTCCGCGGCGAAGGGATAGAGCTGCTCGACGCGCACCACCGCGACGTGCGAAGCCTTGCGTTCTTCGCGCGCCGCCATAATATCGTAGTAGATTTTTCCCGAACAGAAAATCACGCGCGAGACCCGCGCGGCGTCTTCCACCTGCGCGTCGCCCAGGATCTCGCGAAATCCGCCGGTGGTGAAATCGTGAATGGTGGAAACCGCGCGATGGTGGCGCAGCAGGCTCTTGGGCGTGAAAACGATGAGCGGCTTGCGCATGCCGCGCCGGTCGTGCCCGCCGTACATCTGGCGCCGCAGCAGGTGGAAATATTGCCCCGGCGTGGTGCAGTTGCAGACCTGCAGATTGTTTTCCGCGCACAAGGTGAGGAAGCGCTCGATGCGCGCGCTGGAATGCTCCGGCCCCTGCCCTTCGTAGCCGTGCGGCAGCAGCAGCACCAGGCCGCTGGGCTGCCCCCATTTGGATTCCGCGCTGGAAATAAACTGGTCGATCATGATTTGCGCGCCGTTGGCGAAATCGCCGAACTGCGCTTCCCAAATCACCAGCGTGGTGGGGTCGGCCACGCTGTAGCCGAATTCAAAACCCAGCACCGCGTACTCGCTCAGCGAGCTGTCGTACACGTCGAACCCGGCCTGGTCCGGCGAAATGTGCTGCATGGGAATGTAGCGCTTGCCGAGCTCCGAATCGTAAAACGCCAGGTGGCGCTGGCTGAATGTGCCGCGTCCCGAATCCTGTCCGCTCAAGCGCACGGGCGTCCCTTCCAGCACCAGGGTTCCGAACGCCAGGGCCTCGCCGAACGCCCAATCCAGGCTGCCGTTCTTCTGCACCACGTCGCGCCGCTTTTCGACGAACCCGCGCAGTTTGGGATGGAGATGGAAATTCTCCGGGAACTGCGTAATCCCGCGAATCACCCGCTCCAGCACCTGGTGGTTCACCGCGGTGCGCGGGCAGAAGCTACTGATTTCGTCCGTGGCCACGGCGCTCAGCTCCTGCAGTTCGTAATGTTCGGCGCGCTGCTGCGCGGCATCGTAAGCTTCGCCGAGCCGCTGGGAAACGCCCTTGCGCAGGGCGGCCGCTTGTTCCGCCGTCAGCACGCCCTCGCGCATCAGCCGCTCAGAATATAGAGCGCCCACCGAGGGATGGTCCTTGATCTTGCGATACATCACCGGCTGGGTGTAGCTGGGGTCGTCGCCTTCGTTATGGCCGTGGCGCCGGTAGCAGATCATATCGATCACCACGTCTTTCTTGAATCGCTGGCGGTAATCGAAAGCGATCTGCACTACGCGAATGGCCGCGTCGGGGTCGTCGCCGTTGACGTGAAAGATGGGCGCTTGCACGCCGCGCGCCACGTCCGTCGAATAGGGCGTGGAGCGCGATTCGTCGGGGTTGGTGGTGAAACCGATCTGGTTGTTGATCACCACGTGAATCGTGCCGCCGGTCGAGTAGCCGTCGAGCTGCGAAAGGTTGAGCGTCTCCGCCACCACGCCTTGCCCGGCGAAGGCCGCATCGCCGTGCACCAGCACCGGAATCACGCGCTCGCGCTGCGCGTCGCCCAGGCGGTCCTGCTTGGGACGCACGATACCCTCGACCACCGGGTCCACGGCCTCCAGGTGGCTGGGGTTGGGCGCGACGGAAACCACGATGTCGTTGCCGCTCTCGGTTTTGCGCACGCTGGTGGCGCCCAGGTGGTACTTCACGTCGCCCGAGCCCTGCGTGCTGGAAGGATCGATCTCGCCTTCGAACTCGCTGAAGATCTGCTTGAGGTCCTTGCCCACCACGTTGGCCAGAATATTCAGCCGCCCGCGGTGCGCCATCCCGATCACGGTTTCGTGAACGCCGCCGGCGGCCGCGCGCTCCAGAATCTCTTCCAGAATCGCCAGCGCGGTTTCGCCGCCTTCCAGCGCGAAGCGTTTCTGGCCCACAAAACGCGAATGCAGGAAATGTTCGAACTCTTCGGCGTTGAAGAGATTTTGCAGCGTGCGCAGGCGCGTGGCGCGGTCCAGCGCCCACGAGTTGCGTTCCGGCTCCATGCGCCGCTGCAGCCACAGCTTCTGCTCGGGCACCTGAATGTTCATGTACTCGCAGCCGATTTTGCCGCAGTAGGTCTGGCGCAGGGTTTCCAGAATCTCGCGCAGGGTGGCCACCGGTTTGTGCGCGCCGTCGCGCTCGCCCAGGCTGCCCGTGAGAAATTCGCGGTCCAGGTCCCAGATGGTCAGCCCGTAGGTTTCCGGATCCAGCTCCGCATGGTAGCTGGGCTCGGCGCCCAGCGGATCCAGGTCCGCGATGAGATGGCCGCGCACCCGGTAAGCGTTGATCATCTGCATGATCCCCGCTTCCTTGGCGATTTCCGCGGTGCGCGCCGAAGTCATCCCCGGCAGCAGCGGATTGCGGTCGGTCTCCCAATGCACCGGCTGGTGCGGCATGCGCAGGTGCTCGAAGACTTCTTCGTAGAAGCCGTCCTTGCCATCCAGCAGCGCCTGCACGCGCCCCAGAAACGCCCCCGATTCGGCGCCCTGAATGATGCGGTGGTCGTAGGTGCAGGTCAGGGTCATGACCTTGCTGATGCCCAGAATCGCGCGCGTCTCCCCGGCGGCGCCCTGGTATTCGGCGGGATAGTCGATGGCGCCGGCCGCGATAATCGCGCCCTGCCCCAGCATGAGGCGCGGATTGGACGACATGGTTCCCACCGTCCCCGGGTTGGTCAGCGAAATGGTGGTGCCCTGAAAATCCGCCGGCGTCAATTTCCCGCCGCGCGCCCGCGCGACCAGGCCGTCGAAGGCCGTTACGTAATCGGCGAAGCTCAGCGCGCCGGCATCTTTGATATTGGGCACCATCAGGCTGCGCGCGCCGTCTGTGCCGGCTACGTCCACGGCGATTCCCAAATTCACCCGCGGCCGCACCACGCGATACGCCTGCCCGTCTTTTTCGGCGTAAGCGTAATTCAGCCCCGGCACCTCATCCAGCGCTTTCACCAACGCCCATCCCAGAATGTGGGTGTAGGATACTTTGGGTTTACCGGTGAGGGTGCGGTGCTGGTTGATGATGCGGCGGTTTTCGTCCAACACTTTGACCGCGATGGTGCGCTGCGAAGTGGCTAGCGGAATGGCCACCGACGCGGCCATGTTCTCGGCGATCCGTCCCGCCGCCCCGCGCAGCGGTTGCAATTCGCCTTCCGGAAGCGCGGTCACGGGCGCCGTGGCGGGCGGCTTTTCCAGCGCCGGTCTGGCCGCGGCCGGCGGCTCTTCGAAGAGCTGCTTCCAGCTCTCGTCCACTGTCGAGCGGTCATGCAGATATTGCTGATACAGCTCGTCTTCGAGCCAGCTATTGACACCCATATTCGGTTCGGATTTTGCAGCCATTGCGTGAGGGAGCGCTTTCTTTTCCATGATACCAAGCGTGTCCGCAGAACCGCCCGCGCCGGCGTGACGTGGGGCAGGCTGCCAGCCGGGCTGTCAGCCCACCCCCTGGTCCGGGCGGGACGCCCGTCCCGCTACCGGGGCAACGATACCAGCATCTTCCAAAAACGAGCAGGCCGACGGGGGCGTCGGGGTGCCCTCAGGACCCGGGCCGGGGGGTCCTGGCAGCCCGCGCGGCGGCTGTCTACCGCCGCCTGCGGGAGGCGGGTTGCCAACCCGCCGCAGGTTGACATCCTGCCCCGCATAGCGGCAAGCCGCAAACAAGAACTTGGCGTTCCTCCGAGGGTGTACGTTGTTGGATGTCCAAATCCGCAACGGAGGACCAAAGGAGAAACGCCATGCAACAGTTTATCGCC